>JGI12210J13797_10997550_pt1 | contig 16570 bp, 14 predicted proteins | sample ElkSlonscriptome_3_FD_13797 | JGI IMG/M metagenome (IMG submission 13797)
CTCGAAAGCAAGCTGGAGGGCGATCCCCTGCTGGAGGATGAGGACCGCGAACGGATGATCTACGTCCCCACCGTGACGCGGGAAAGTTTTCGCAATCAGGGCCGGATCCAGACCATGATCGACGATGGCCGCCTGTTCGAACAGAGCAAGGGACCGCAGCGTTTCGTGCCGGAGGACGACCGCGTGATGCTGTGCGGCAGCATGGCCATGATCAAGGATCACGCCGCCGACCTCGAACAACGCGGCTTTACCGAAGGCAGCAATGCAAAGCCCGGCCAATACGTGATCGAGCGCGCCTTCGTCGGCTGAGTCGCTGTTACCGCGTCGGCTATCGGGAAGCAGCCTTGTGACCGGCTACGTCCGAGGTTGGGTGGGAAGTGGACAATAGCGACTAGGGTGCTATTACGCCGTAGACGCCCCAGATGTCTTCGATCTGGTTCTCTTTCGTTCGCCAGCGAACTGACCATAGGTTTCGGAAAATGAGGCCTCGCGTCACAGTGGCAGTCTTGTGATCTGCCTTGTTTGGATCGGACCAAACTGAAAAGCCTTGGCTCTGCAGCTCTTTGAGTAGCTCGGCTTCGCTCATTCCAATTGGGAATTTGGCTTTCACACGCTCATCGAAGACCTTCGTGCCTTCTGCATAGTTCGAGGGCAAGTCGTGACCGAGGGCAGGTCGTTTCGGATAAGGCCAACGCATGTTAAGGTTCTACACAACCAACTATTGTCCGCAACTGGGTCGTTCCCCGACTGTCCGCTTCTCCCGCCAATCCCCGCGTTTGCGCCTTTCGCGCTTTACAAACGACCTCGCTTCGGTTGAGTTGAACCTTGCAAGGTTCAACCGGAAGAGAGAAATTGCCGATGCTCGATACGTCGTACCGTTCCGCCTACAACGAAGACCACGAGGCATTCCGCGATACTGTTCGCAAGGTTTTCAACGAACACCTGACCCCACATCTGGACCAGCACGAAGCCGAAGGCATTGTCGGGCGCGAGGCATGGAAAGCGGTGGGCGATGCAGGGATGCTATGCCCGACGGTCAAAGAAGAGAACGGCGGCCTCGGCCTCGATTTCGGGTTCAACTGCGTGCTTACCGAAGAACTGAGCTACCTCGGATCGTCGGCCGGTTTCACGCTGCAAAACGATATCACCGCCAATTATTTCGAACGGTTGGGCACGCCGGAACAGCGGGAGAAATATCTGCCCGGCATGGTATCGGGCGATGTCATCACCGCCATCGCGATGACCGAACCGGGCGCGGGCAGCGATCTGCAAAGCATCGGCACCACCGCGAAGAAGGACGGCAATCACCTCGTCGTCAACGGGTCGAAAACCTACATCACCAATGGACAGAACGCCGATTGCGTGATCGTCGTTGCCAAGACCGATCCGGAAAAGGGTGCGAAGGGGACGAGCCTCGTTCTCGTCGATGCGGACACTGCGGGGTTCGAGCGTGGGCGCAATCTCGACAAGATCGGGCAGCATTCGGCCGATACGTCGGAGCTTTTCTTCAACGATTGCCGCGTCCCGATGACCAACCTGCTGGGCGGGGAGGGCATGGGTTTCGTCCACCTGATGGAGGAATTGCCGCAGGAACGGCTGGGTATCGCGGTCGGCGCGCAGGCCGGGGCGCAGCGCGCATTCGATGAAGCGGTGAAGTTCACGAAGGATCGCAAGGCATTCGGCAAAACCGTGTTCGATTTCCAGAACACGAAATTCACGCTCGCCGATCTGCAATCCAAGCTACAGGTCGGCTGGGCGCACCTCGACTGGGCGATCAAACGCCACCTCGCCGGGGAACTCACCACCAGCGAGGCCTCTGCCGCAAAGCTGTGGCACACCGATTTGCAATGGGAAATCTGCGATGCCGCGCTGCAGCTCCACGGCGGGGCGGGATACATGAACGAATACGCCATCGCCCGGCTGTGGCGCGATGCGCGCGTCACGCGCATTTTCGGCGGAACGAACGAAATCATGAAAGAGGTCGTCAGCCGCGCGATCTGAGGACAATTCGACAATGAACGATCCCTTCGATTTTACCGGCAAGCGCGTCCTCGTCACCGGCGGGTCGAGCGGGATCGGCAATGGCATCGCACAAGGGTTCCGCGCGCGCGGGGCGAACGTGACGGTCACCGGCACCCGCCCCGATGCGGGCGACTACCTCGAAGCGGAGGACAGCGATTTCACCGGGCTCGATTACCGGCAACTCGATCTCCTCGACCGAGAGGCCGCAGGATCGCTGGCCGACGCATTCGCCGCGCTGGACGTGGTGGTGCAGTGTCAGGGCATCGTGCGCTACAAACGCCGCGAGTTCGAGCGGGAGGGATGGGACGACGTGGTCGACGTCAATCTCAATTCCGTGATGGACGTCGCCCGCGCGCTGCAACCCGCGCTGGCTGCAAATCGTGGTTCGATGACCGTGGTTTCTTCGGTCGCCGCGTTCAAGGCGACCATCGGAACGCCCGCCTATGCCGCATCGAAAGCCGGCGCGGCGAGCTTGGTCAAGACATTGGGCGCGGCGTGGGCGCGCGACGGCATCCGGGTCAACGGTATCGCGCCGGGTCTCGTCCCGACAAAGCTGACCAGCGTGACCACCGACCATCCCGAACGGCTCGAAGCCTCGCTCAAAAGCATACCGCTGCGCCGGATGGGGACGCCCGATGACATGGCGGGAGCGGCGCTGTTCCTCGCCTCGTCGCTATCGTCCTATATTACCGGTCAGACGCTGGTGGTCGATGGCGGGCTGACCTTGTCCTGACGCTGGGCGGGTCCGCGCATTGTCGGGTCCGATCAGAAGTTCGCGGTGACCCCCAACGCGAAGCGCGTGCCGACATCGAAGGTGTTGAACTCGATCCGGTTGTCGCCAATTTCCTGAAATTCGAAATTATCACGGCCGAAGATATTTCGTACTTCGAACGATAATTCCATCGGTACGCCCAGTTTGATTTCCGATCGCGCGACGAAGTCGACGGTCAGCCCCGGATCCTCGACAAAGTCCGGCTGGGCGCCGGCGCGCTGCGTCACGCGCTCGCTCGCATAATTAAGCAGAACGGTGAATTGCTGGACCTTTTCGGTATCCTCGATGCCGACAGAAAAATTGCCGATATGGTCCGACTGCCCGACCAGAGGCGCGCCATCGTCGAAAATGAGCGCGGAAAGCTGGTTCGGATTGCTCGTGGTGGGGGAGATGTCGTCCGGCCCGACCGAGAGTTCGGATTGCGTGTAGGTGTAGTTCGCAATGAAAAGCAGCTGCTTTGTTTCGAAGAAGCTGCCGCCCATATCGTACAAGTCGACTCCGTAGACGAGATCGAGTTCGGCCCCGTAAAGCTCGGCCGCCGGGGCGTTCGCAAAACTGGTGAAAACCTGTCCCGATGCGACGTTGAACGTGCTTTCGATCGGGTTGTCGATTTCCTTGTAGAACCCGGCCAGGCTGACCTTGTTCGGGCCGCCCAGATAATATTCCGCACGTGCCTCGGCATTGATCAGGGTGCTGTCCTGCAACAGCGGGTTGCCCTGGAACAGGCGGTTGGAATCCGGGTCGAAATACCGCTGTTCGACCAGTTCGCGAAATTGCGGGCGGGCGATGGTCTTCGATCCTGCCAGTCGCAATTGCAGGTCGGGCAGCGCCTCCCATGTGATCGTGGCGCTGGGAAGGAAATAATCGTTGGCGATATCGGTCGGTGTGGCGCCGACGATCGGCGTATTGAAGATCGACTGGTCGAGAGCGACGTTCTGCTGCGCATCTTCGTAGCGAACGCCGGTTTCGATCGTGATCGTATCGGTCGGCAGCCAGCGCACGAGGCCATATCCGGCATGAATTTCCAAGGCCGCATCGAACACCGGGAACGGCGTCGCCTCGGTCAGCGAAACGTCGAACCCGGCAAGCGTTGCGCCATTGATGATGTTGCCCGGACGGCGCAGCCCCAGTGCGACAGCGACTGTCTCATCGAGCGAAGCGAGATCGGGATTGCTCTGGTCCGGACTGATGAAGGGTCGGAATTCCCGGCTTTCGGAGCGGCGATCGGTGTCTGAATAGGCATAGCCGACGCTGACCTCGAATGTGTCGGTCAGCTCGTATCCCAGGTCCACTCCTCCAAACAGGAGTTCTTCCTGCAAGTCATCGAACGAAACGGTCGTGATCCCCGCGTCCGAAAGCTGGTTGAAATAGGCGACGAACAGGTCGCCGAACTGGTTTCCGGGCAGATTGGTGCGGGTGTAGCTGTATGTCGCGTTGAACGGTGCCTCGCGATCGGTGCGCGCATATCCCCCTCGCAGGTCGAGGCTGAGGCGGTCGAATTCGAATTCGCCGACAAGCTGCGTGTCCATCAGCTGGCGTTCGAACCACGCGGTCTGCTGATTGAGAAAATCAAAGCCGGTTGCCCCCGGAAACACGTCGAACCCTTCGGCCAGGCGCGCAGTTTTCAACGTGTCGCGAATGTAAAGATTGGTCCAGCGCACGGTGTGCGGGCCGATATCCAGACCGAGGCCGAGCAAGCCGTTCACCAGCACATTTTCATCGGTGATGAACGTCTCGGTCTGTTGAAAAACCTCGGACAGATCGTTGCTGCCACGCTGGCTAAGGACGCTGCGATTACGCAGGCTGTTCTTGATCGAGGCGGTGGCGATGACGCCAAGATACGTTTCATCGCCAAGTTCGAACGAGGTTCCGCCCGTTATCGAACCGGAAAAATTCGGCCGCTGGGTGTCGACCTTTTGCAATGTGACGAGGTTGAGCGGGAACAATTGCCCCGCAATCCCTTCGCTGATGTCGGTCGAGACGGTTCCGATCCGCTCCCCGCTGTCGAGAAAAGCCTGAAGGTTGGACGGAATGTCGCGGTTGCCGTTGTCGAACCCGAACGAATCGTAGTCGGAGCCGAAATAGGTCAGCCCGTTCTGAAACGTCGTTTCGGTATCGGCCCCGGCTGAAAAGGAAACGGACAGGAAATCGTCGACGGGCACGGCCCTGGTCGTCAGATTGATGACGCCGCCGCCGAATTCACCCGGATAATTGGCCGAGTAGGTTTTCTGGACCAGTGACGAGGCGATGACGTTGGTGGGAAAGATATCGAGCGGGACGACGCGGCTAAGCGGTTCGGGGCTGGGCAGGGGAAGGCCGTTGAGCAGAGCGAGTGAATAACGGTCGCCTAGGCCGCGGACGAATACGCGCCCGTTCCCGACCAGCGAAAGGCCGGTAACGCGCGATAGAGCGCCCGCGATATCGCCTTCGCCGGTGCGGGCGATATCCTCGGCCGTCAGAACATTGAGAACCTGGCTCGAAGAGCGCTCCGGATTGCGATTGCGACGGCCCGTGACGATGATGCCTGATCCCCCCGGAACGGAAACATCGGGCTCCTCGTATACCTCATCCTCGACGCCCTGAACCTCGTCCAGCAACTCGTCCTCGGCCGCCTCGGTGCTCGGATCCTCTCCTGCAGGCTGACCGATCGTGGACTGCGCATGCAGCGCCGACGGGACGGTGAGTGACGTGGTGATGAGCAGCAGACCTGCCAGGCGCGCGCCGGTCGACATAATTCGGGATCCCCCTTTTGAATCGTACTCGTGATTCGGGCATTTCAAGATTTGTTTGAGACCAAATGCGGCCCCATGTGCGCGGACAGGGGGAGCGCCGCCAAGCGCTCCCCCCGTGCGTGTGATGATGCCGGGATCAGTCTTCCTCGCCATCGCCTCCTTCGCCGTTACGGATAGGCAAGGATGTGCAATCGCCGCTGTCGCTGCCAAAGTCGAAAATCGACGAATTACAGGTCCAGTCGCCGAAGTCGTCGCCGATATCGTCTTCGACTGCGCCGATAAAGCCAGTGTCGCTGAAGAAAGACGAACGGGCTGTCGCATCGAACGCGGCAACACCGTCTTCATTGGCACCGTTTTCGACGCCGTTCGTCAGGGTGAGGGCGAACAACAGGTCGTTGTTCGTACCCGCATCCACAACAGCCTGAACTTCGCCGTTGTCGACGTCGTTTGTGCCGCCGCGGACGGGCAGATTGACACCGTCGCATACGACAGAGTCGATCCCGATGATCGCGTCGAGCGTGATCTGCTCGTCGATCCGGATGCAGGCATCGTCATCGCTGTCGATCCCGATGATTCCGTTGGTCAGGCCAAGCGCAGCGCCGCCACGGGCGCGAACCGCCTGGCTGGAGCCGGACGAACGCTGCAGGAAGGTAAAATTGTTCACCTGCAACTCGGTCTGCGGGAGGGCGTTGCCTGGCGTGCCTTCGCCGATATCGTCGGGCGAATCGAGTTCGATGATGCTGTCGCCGGTGCTGGCGCGCTGAACCACGACCACTGTTTCAAGGTCGGCCTTGGCACCGGTATCGACATCGAGCGAATCGTCGGAAGCGCCGACCACGGCAAGCTGGCTCATATTCACGACGCCGCCGAAGAACTCGACACCGTCATCGGAACTGTTGAACGACTGGATGTGGTTAAGCACCGTGCCCGAACCGATGCCGCCGGTGGTAAGCGATTGCAGTTCGTTCGCCTGTCCGAGTTCGAAGCCGGAGAAGCGAATTTGGTTGAACGTCATCGAGCCTGAAGAATCGTCCGGATCAGCGCCACCGAACGGGGTGGCAACGTTGGTTCCTTCGAGCTGTTGTTCGCATTGCGGATTGGCGTTCGGAGCAGAAGCGGTATTGAAAACCTGGTCTGTACAATCCGAAACCGGCGCCCGGCCAAGCAGGACGACGCCGCCCCATTGCGCCTGGCTGTTATCGCTTGACAGGCCGAGCACGTTGTCGCGGCTGGTCCACACGATCGGTGCGTCTTCGGTGCCGTCTGCCGTGATCGTGTTGCCGCGATTGACGACGAAAAATGATTCGGCCTGCGCGAACAGTATCACACCCGGTTCGATCGTCAGGTTTACGCCGCTTTCACCCGCCTGCGCGCTGAAGCCGAGATCGGTGCCGACGTTCACGCGGTTGACGATCTGGTAAAGCAATCCGTTCACTTGCGGCAACGTATCGTCGACGTTGAATGTCGCGGGCAATTGGCAGACGCGGTATTCGCCGGTCGGCCCGTCGATCGTGCCGGCGTCCGTCAGTCCACCGGTCGATGCGATCGTGGGACATCCACTGGCCGGTGTCACGTCCGCCTGTGTCGGGGTCGGCGTGGGCGATGGTGTCGGCGACGGATTGTTGATTACGATGTCGCCGCTGGTACCGGGCGAAACGATTTCGTCGGCGCCACAGCCGGCCAGAGCGACAAGGCTGCAACCCAGTACGAGAATGCGTTGAACGTTTTTCACAGCGAACGGTCCCCTCAAGATCCGAGAATCAGAAACGCAATCGTTACGATCGCGCAGCACCTCGCTAGGACCGATCCGTGACAGAATTTTTGCGGTTTGCGTTTTCGCAAGACAGAGATGTCACATGACGGAAACGTGACAATTATGACAAAATCGATTTCCGCCTCGTCATATTGGCGTCATGGACTGTCACGCTTTTGTCACATTCAAAACATCGGAAAACCGCTGATTTTCAAGCAAATCCGGTTACTAAATCTGTCAGGCAGATGACAATATTACAATTTTATTGCAATTTCCAAAGGTGCAGCGCATCATGCGAGTCATCAACGGAGAACGCCTGACATGACTGTAAACAAAATCGTTTCGATTGCGCTTGCCTCTGCCATCGCATTCAGCCCGGCCGTGGTTCACGCCTCCGACGACGGATTTGGCCAGGAAACAGTCACGCGGTCTGCGTCCAGTGAACTTGCCGCATATCCGTTGGCTCAGGGCAGGGCGCTGCAGGCGATTGCCATTCTCGAAACCGAATTGGCAGAGCATCCCCACGATCCCGCTCTGCTCATCAATCTTGGCATCGCCCACGCTCAGCGTGGAGATGAAGCCACCGCCCGCGAAATTTTCGAAACCGCGATGAAAAGCCCCGAGGCAATCGATCTCGAAACGGCAAACGGATCATTGATGGATTCGCGCCGACTGGCCCGCCGTGCAATCGCAATGCTCGAACGTGGGGAATTCAGGCAGCGGCGCGACGTCATTTCCATGCGGAATTGACACAAGGCACCATGCGAACGCCCCCTGTCACGGGGCATACTAGTGTCCTGCTGCCCGACTTGCCCGTGATGCTGTCACCTCCATGTCATTTAGGATAGACATGAATGGTGACGTGGAAGGGCGGACAGTGATTCTCGAACCATCGGACATTGCAGCACGACCGGCGTTTTTTGCGCCTTTCCGCCGTGTTCGCGTGATCCGCACCGCGCTTTATTCTTGTGGCGCTGTCGCTTTGGCCTTTACGTCCGCAAATGCCGCGCGGGCGGATGTCATGGAACTCGATGCCACGGGTGCACGCTGGGTCGCGGGTGGATCCGGTTCCGGACCGGTCGGCGCTCCCGATGCAGGTGGTCTCTCCAATTCTTCGACCAATCCGCAAGAACGGATCGGTCCGGGTTCCGTCACGGCTCTCCCTTCTCCGATCATTGGCGGCTTTGTGGGATCGGTTGCCGCAAACCCGCTTTCGGCGACCCACCCGATAGCCTCTGACACGCGGATCGTCCGCGTCCCGCATCGATATGCGGCGAAGGTGCGCGAACTGGCTCAACGTTTCGATCTCAGCGAAAACCTGATCGAAGCTCTGGTCTGGCAGGAAAGCCGCTGGCGCGAAAGCGCCGTCTCGCACGCCGGTGCGCGCGGTCTTGCGCAATTGATGCCGGGCACCGCGCGCGATCTCGGCGTCGATCCCGACGATCCGCTGCAAAACCTCGAAGGCGGAGCGCGGTATCTGCGCGAACAACTGGACCGGTTCGACGGAAATCTCGAAAAGGCTTTGGCCGCCTATAACGCCGGGCCGGGGCGTGTGATGCGCGCCGACGGCATTCCCGACATTCGCGAAACACGCGATTATGTCACCGCCATTCTGGGGCGGCTCTCCGATCACTCCCTGTCCCGCGCGCGATGATGGCATGCTCTTGCATTATCGCCGCGCTTTTATTTCCACGGACTTCGCCATGACATCGATTCTCTGCCACGATTTCCCAAGAACAGGTCCAATGATGCGGCTGATGATCGGCTTCTTCATGCTGATCTCACCATCGATGGCGGCGGCACAGGCCGATCCGCAGGGTTCAGCGCCGATCAACAACGCGGTGTTATGGCTGCAGGGGACCTTGCTCGGCACAGTGGCCACGACGGTTGCCGTCATGGCGGTGGCGGCGATCGGTTTCATGATGCTGACCGGGCGGATGAACTGGCGTTTCGGCGCGACCGTCATCGTTGGTGTCTTCATCCTGTTCGGGGCGACGACCATCGTCGCGGGCATCCAGTCCGCGGCAAGCTAGGCGAGAAAACACGCAAACGGGGAGGCCGAGGCACGATGAGCGATCTGATCAGAAATCCGGTTCACCGCGCGCTGACCCGTCCGCAGATGTTTGCAGGCGTGACGATGAATTATTTCATCATCAACCTGATGGTGACGACGATCGCGTTCCTGATCCTGAAAAGCTTCTGGATCATCCCGGTGCCGATCGTGATGCACGTCATCGGATACTTCGCATCCCTGCGTGAACCGCGCATTTTCGACCTGTGGATCACCAGCGTGTCGAAATGCCCGCGCGTTGCGAATTACAGGCGCTGGGGCTGCAACAGCTACGCGCCGTGATTAACAGGCCACCGGCCTGATGAAGGAGGGCCCGGAAATGGGCAAATGGATTGGACCGGCAGCGTGGGGCGCGAAGGAAGCGCGCGTCGGCGATCGCCTGCCGTACGAACGGCTGATCGACGAAAGCACCGTATTGCTGCGCGATGGATCGGTGATGAGCGCGATCCAGGTTCCCGGCCTGTTGTTCGAAACCGAGGATTCGGTCGCGTTGAACGCCCATGCCGCCACGCGCGAAACGGTCCTGCGATCCACCCTCGATGCGCGGTTCGTGATGTATCACCACGTGATCCGGCGCCGCGTCGACGTCGAGCTGGACGCAACATTCCCCGATCCGTTGTCGCGTCATATCGATGCGCGCCGAAATCAGCGGATGGCCGGCGGTTCGCTGTTCATCAACGATCAGTTCGTCACGCTGATCCGGCGTCCTGCGCGGGGCAAGACCGGATTGCCCGAACGGATGGGCCGGTTTTTCAAACGCGGGGGCCAAACCCGATCAGAAGCCGATCCGAAAGATCTGCGTAGCCTGAAAGCCGCGATTTCCGGTCTGGTCGCATCGTTGTCCGAATATGGCGCGGCTATTCTGGGCGACTATGACCCGACCGGCGGTGGCGATCGCAGCAATTCGGAGATGCTCGAATTGCTCTCGGCGCTTTACAACGGCGAAATGCGGCCCGTCCGCCGCCCTGCGCCGGATACCGATATCGGCCACATGCTGCCCTATCGCCGCGCCAGCTTCGGGCTGGACGCGATGGAACTGCGCGGATCGGGCAAACCGGATTTCGCCGCGATGCTGGGGTTGAAGGATTATCCAGAGGCAACCTCGCCCGGCCTGCTCGACCCGATGCTGCGCCTGCCGTTCGAAATGATCGTGACGGAAAGCTACGCACCGAACGAACGCACCACGGCGCGCGAACGGATCGACCTCGCATTGCGTCGTTCGCGCTCCGTCGACGAGGACGCGGCGGCGGAACGGGCCGACATGCTGAACGCGCGCGATGCGCTGGGTAATGGCGCGGTGGGTTTTGGCGATCACCACCTGACCGTGCTGGTGCGTGAACGCAGTCTCGACCGGCTCGACGATGCGAGCGCGGCCGTCACGGCGGCGCTGGCCGATACCGGGGCGATTGCCGTGCGCGAGGACATCAATCTCGAACCGTCATTCTGGGCGCAATTCCCCGGAAACGAGGATTACATCGTGCGCCGCGCGCTGATTTCGTCCGCCAACATGGCGGGGTTCGGCAGTTTCCACGGCTTTGCCCTCGGATCGGCGGAGGGCAACCATTGGGGCGATGCGGTCACGCTGCTGGAAACGACCAGCGCGACGCCGTTCTTCTTCAATTTCCACGCTTCCGGCGGTGGTGGAGGCGACCTCGGCAATTTTTCCGTCATCGGGCCATCGGGTTCGGGCAAGACGGTGGTGATGAACTTCCTCGCCGCGCAGGCGCAGAAATTCAAGCCGCGCACCATCCTGTTCGACAAGGATCGCGGGGCGGAACTGTTCATTCGCGGAATCGGCGGGCGGTATGATCGCATCAATCCGGGGGAGCCGACCGGGTTCAACCCGCTTGCGCTGCCCGATACGCCATCGAACCGGGCATTCCTGCGCGATTGGCTGGGCGTGTTGCTGAATGCCGAGGGGCCGGAGGAATATGCCGCCATCGCCAGCGCGGTCGAGGCGACCTATGCCAACGATGCGGGTCTTCGCCGCTTGCGCCATTTCCGGGAATTGCTGGCCGGGGCAAGGCGGCCTCAACCGGGCGATCTCGCCGACCGGTTGGGCGCATGGATCGGTGGCAATCACGGTGCCGACACCGGCGGCGAACATGCATGGCTGTTCGACAATGAGCGTGATGCCCTCGATCTCGAAACCCGCGTGCTCGGGTTCGACATGACGCAATTGCTGGAAAATCCGCGTCTGAGAACGCCGACGATGATGTATCTGTTCCACCGGATAGAGGAACGGCTGGACGGCGAACCGACGATGATACTGATCGACGAGGGCTGGAAAGCTCTCGACGACGAGGTGTTCGCCGCCCGGATCCGCGACTGGCTGAAAACGCTGCGAAAACGCAACGCGCTGGTCGGATTTGCGACACAGTCCGCGCGCGATGCGCTGGATAGCCGCATTTCAACTGCGCTGGTCGAACAGACCGCGACGATGGTGTTCATGCCCAACAGCCGCGCGCGGGCAGAGGATTACTGCGACGGCTTCGGCCTTACCGAACACGAACTCGACCTGATCCGCAGCCTGCCGGCCCATTCGCGCTGCTTCCTCGTGCGCCAACCCGATGCGAGCGTCGTGGTTCGCCTCGATCTGTCGGGCGCGCCCGAAGTGTTGACGATCCTTTCCGGGCGCGAGGCTTCGGTGCGGCGGCTCGATTTGATCCGTGCTGCCGTCGGCGACGAACCCTCGGCCTGGTATCCGGCATTGACCGGGCGCCCCTGGCCCGAGGATCTGGGTGACGACATCGATGACGATGGACTGCCCATCGGACAGGCTGCGCAATGACGACGAGCTGCGATCTTGTTGCGCAGGAAATGGGCACCGGCATCGCTGCCGCGCTGACGGCGGTCGATTGCGTCGCGTCGCAGGTCAGCGAACAGGCGTTCAATCGGCTGTTCGGCGCGGATGGCGAACTCGGCGTCGTGTTGACGGTTTTGTTGACTCTGTATGTCGGCTTTTTCGGGATCAGCCTGATGATCGGACGGTCGAACCTGTCGATCCGATCGCTGATCCCCAAGATGATGACGATCGGCCTCGTGCTGACATTTGCGACCAGCTTCGCCGCGTTCCAGACGGTGTTCTACAACATCGTCGTCGGCGGGCCGAACCAGATCGCCAACATCCTGATCGAAAGCGATGGGTCGGCCACCGCCACCTTTGCCGAAAAACTCGATATCGTGTTTATCGCCATACAGCAGGCGAGCGCGGGCGCGGAGAATATCAGCGCGTTTTCCCCGCCGGGCATGATGTGGCTCGGCGCGATGCTGCTTTTGCTGGGCACGGTCGGGCTGCTGGTGACCGCGAAAATCGGCCTTGCCCTGTTGCTGGCGATCGGTCCGATCTTCGTCGTGATGGCGCTGTTCAATGGTACGCGCGGCCTGTTCGTCGGGTGGTTGAAAGGCCTGATAATGCTCGCGCTGGCGCCGTTGTTTGCGATTCTGGGCGGATCGATCGTGCTGGAACTGGCGGTTCCGGTCCTTGCCGCGCTGGTCGCGGTGCCGGGACAGATCGACCAGCAGGCGGCGATGGCGTTTTTCGTCATCGGCTTCGTCCACATCGCGTTGATGGCGATGGCGTTGCTGGTATCGGCGGTGATCATATCGAAATGGCAGGTGTTCGGTTTTGCGCTGCCCGAACGCGACGACCCGCGCGGCGTCGACACCGGGCGCAGCGCAACTTCGATTGCCTCCGCGATGCCGGAACGCGGCAACCGCAGCGCCACGCAGATGAGCGCGGGCGGCACAAACCGGCGGATCGATATCGGCGTCACCGGACCTCCGGCCAACGATGCCGGCTCGAACGACGGCGACGGCAGGCGCGTCAAGGTTTACGCCACGTCTTCAGGCGGCAGTCAGGCCGGTATGGCAGGACAGGCTCCGTCGCGCACGCGCGGGATCGGCAATCGGTTCCGCAGCCGTTCGGGCACCGTTGCCGGGACAAAAACAGGCCCGAAAACAGGTGCAGCCGCCAGGTTGGAGAGACGCTGATGACATTCGCCCGTTCCATGCAATTCGCGTGCGCGTCTGCCGCATTCGCATTGATGGCCGTCCCCACGTTGGCCCAGGACGCGCCGCAGAACGATCCGCGCCTGGTGACCGAGACTTTCGACGAAAGCAGGGTTTTCGTCATCAATGGCCGGGTCAAGGTCCAGACGACGATAAAATTCGCGCCCGACGAAGCGATCCAGAACGTCGCGATCGGCGACAGCAATGCCTGGCAGGTGCAGCCCAATCAGGCGCAATCGATCCTGTTCGTCAAACCGCTCGACCCGTCGGCGCGCACGAACATGACGGTGGTGACCAACCGGCGGACATACCTGTTCGACCTCGTATCCAGCCCGCGCAATGCGCCGCAATACGTGCTGCAATTCCGGTATCCCGAACTCGAGGCCGCCGCCGCGGAACGCCTGTTGGCCGAAGCAGAGGCGAAAGAGGCGGAGCGCGATCGCGTCAACGGCGTCGAGCTCGCCGCGGCGAACGATCCCTATGCCGTCGCCGACCCCGCCACGCTCAATTTCAACTGGTCGAGCGAGGGCGCTAGCGAATTGCTGCCCACGCGCATCTACGACAACGGCCTGGCCGTTTTCATGACGTGGCCGGGCGATGCGCCGATCCCCTCCATCCTGATCGAGAACGAGGATGGCGATGCCGGACCCGCCAACTGGGCGCAGCGTGGCGATACGCTGGTACTCGATCATGTTCCGCGCACGATCGTGCTGCGCTCTGGCGACTATGCTGCTACATTGACCAACAACGCGCCTGTCGCCCCGCGCAGTGCGGGCGGCAATCCCAATGCGGAGCGGGGATCGTGAAGCGTCCTGTCGTTCATTCAGTCACGAGGATCATGCCATGCGCCTAGCCATGCGGCTCCCGCCGAAATCCGGCAATCAGGACGGGACCAACGCCAACGATCCGCGCGACGGCGAATCGGCAGAGGTCATCGATCTCGCCAGCCGTAATGCCTTCCCGGCGGTGACCGAGCGAAAGTCGAAGACGGAGGGGCTTGGTCTTGCCGCAGGGGTAGCGATCGTCGGCCTGCTTGGCGCGGTCACGTTCTGGGCGATGAACGCGGCGCAAACGACGCCCGAGATGGCAGGCGATCAAACGCCGCAACCTGTCCAGGCTGCCGCCGTGCCCGCGCCCGCACCGGCCATCGCTCCGGCCCCGGCGGCGATTACGACCCGCCCCGATCCCGTTCCCGCCCCGATCCTTTCCAGCGATTCCAATCCGGCGGGCGCGCCGATGGTCAATCCCTATGCCAGCCCGACGATGGTTTACGATGCCAGCCGCCCGGCACAGGCTGCCCAATCTGCCGAGGCGGCAAGCGGGGCGCCGATCTCGGCTCCGGCGAACTCCGCTGATGCCGGTGCGGGCGGCGCGGCTGCGGCCTTTGCGAGCCGCATTGGCGGCGTCGGCGGTGCCCCTGCTCAGGCGAAGGCGATGACCAATCCGGCGACGACCGTCACCGAAGGCACATTGATCCCCGCCATCCTCGAAACCGCGATCAATACCGATGTCCCCGGTTATGTCCGCGCCGTGGTCAGCCAGGACGTGCGCAGCTTCGACGGGACGAAAGTGCTGGTCCCGCGTTCATCGCGGCTGATCGGTCAGTATCAATCGGGCGTGCAGAACGGTCAAAAGCGCGCTTATGTCATCTGGACCCGGCTGATCCGGCCCGACGGCGCATCGGTCAGGATCGCGTCGCCCGCAGTCGCCTTCAACGGCACGACCGGGTTGGAAGGCGAAGTCGACAATCACTTCTTCAAACGGTTCGGGTCGTCCATGCTGTTGTCGGTGATCGGCGGGCTGTCGGCCATCGGCACGGGCGGCGCTTCGGTGATACTTGGCGGGGCGGGGCAGGGCGCGGCGACGATCGCGGCGCAGCAGGACGGACAGATCGGACCGACCATCCGGGTCCGCATGGGGGAACCGATCCGCGTTTTCACTGCGCGCGATCTGGATTTCAGCGAAGTCGCCCAATAGCGGGCCCGCCGGGACCATTACGATGAGCGCGGACATTCATCCCTTTTCCTCGGACGCCGGGCCGGTCGATTCCGTGCAGGCCGAAACGGATATGAAAAGCCCCGTCATCGGCTCCCAGCGCAGTGTGTATCTCGACGCCTATCTTGCGCCGTTCAAACGCTGGCTCGACCGCGATACGGTGACTGAAATCATGGTCAACGCGCCGGGGGAGGTGTGGATCGAGGATGCGGCAAACCCTGGAATGCAGCGCATCGACGTCCCCGAAATCGACGACAGGCTGGTACAGCGGCTTGCCGAACAGGTCGCCCGGATCAGCCATCAGGGCATCAATCGCGAACACCCGCTGCTGGGCGCGACCCTTCCCGCCGCCGATGGGGGCGGGGGCGCGCGTATCCAGTTCTGCGGTCCCCCGGCCAGCCGTGAACACTGGATCATGGCGATCAGGCGTCACCGACGGCTCGACCTGCCGCTCGATGCATACGATACCGGCCCGCTTCGTGGGGAAGCCGACATCCCCATGCCCGACGCGCAGGGCGAACCCATCGCGTTCCTGCGCGAGGCGATCCGCAATCGCCGCACCATCCTGGTATCGGGTGGCACCAGCACGGGGAAAACCACATTTCTGAACGCGATGCTGGGCGAAATCGGACGCGATGAACGCGTGGTCCTGGTCGAAGATACGCCAGAGCTGCAATTTCCCGGTCCGAACAGCGTCGGCCTTGTCGCGGTCAAGGGCGAACTGGGCGAAGCGAAAGTGACCACGAACGAATTGCTGCAGGCCGCCCTGCGCCTGCGCCCCGATCGCATCGTCCTGGGCGAATTGCGCGGCAGCGAAAGCGTCTCTTTCCTGCGGGCGATCAATACCGGCCACCCGGGAAGTTTTTCGACCGTTCACGCCAACAGTCTGAGCGGCGCGCTGGAACAATTATCGCTGATGGTGATGCAGACCGGCATCGGCCTCAGCCGCGCGGACACGATCGCCTACGCGGCCAGCGTGATCGACGTGCTGGTTCAGCTTGGCCGAGACGAAAGCGGGAAACGTGGCATTACCGCAATCGCGGAAACGCACACGCTTCTTTGAAACAGGCGCGCAATGACTTGCTTCCCGTTTCGTCCCCAAGGCCGAGCCGTTCCTGCCAAATCGCCGCCGACAATTTACATCGGCACAGAGTTGCGCCAATCACGTTGGTCGATCAAAGGCGCGGATCGTAGCCCGATGGGTAGCGAACCCG
>JGI12210J13797_10505668_pt1 | contig 16566 bp, 12 predicted proteins | sample ElkSlonscriptome_3_FD_13797 | JGI IMG/M metagenome (IMG submission 13797)
GTAAATGAAGTAAGTGCCGAATTTTGGTGCTAATAAAGATAGGGAAACGATATGAAAGAAAGCAAACGACAGCGACAGTCTTCGTCGCTACTACAAAAAGAGCTAAGTGAAATTTTTCAACGTAATGGATCATCCATTTTAGGAACTACTGATTTTGTAACAGTATCGCGGGTACAGGTAAGCCCTGACCTGGGAGTGGCTAAAATTTATCTCAGCTTTATGCTGAGCAAACGAAAGGAGCAACTCATGGACACCATCCAATTCCGAAAGGGTGAAATCCGTCGCTTGCTTGGTAACCGAATTGGAAAAGTGGTTCGGGTAGTGCCCGAGCTGAATTTTTTCTTAGATGACAGTGCCGATTACGCTGCCCGTATGGATAAGATTATCTCCGAGTTGGATATTCCTCCGTCCGAAGAAGAATAGGTGAGAGATGAGAAATGAAAGATGGAGAAGTTGGAAGAGGCGTATGGCAATACACCCGAACAACCGAGCAATTGAACAATCGCGCCATTTAGCAATCAATAGATGAACTTCCCTTTTCTGGTAGCCCGCCGCTACTTCCGATCAAAGAAGAAAAAAAACTTTATTCAGATTATCTCCAATATTTCAATGATTGGAGTAGCAGTGGGTACTATGGCACTGATTATAGTGCTTTCAGTATTTAATGGATTAGAAGACTTAATCAAGGAATCAAAAAGTACTTTCGATCCTGAGCTTAAGATTGTACCCATACGAGGAAAAACATTTCTAGCCACTGATTCACTATTAAAAGTAATTCAGCAGGTGAAGGGAGTTGATGTAGTTACGCAGGTGATTGAGGATAATGCAATAGCGCGTTATCAGGATGCTCAAATGATTGTTACGCTCAAAGGTGTAAGCGATAACTTTGTGCAGCAGCAACGGCTCAGTCAAGCAATGATTCATGGCGATCTAAAGTTAAAGAAAGAGGATATTAACTACGCCATTATGGGCCAGGGCGTGCAGTATACGCTATCTATTGCTCCTTCTAATGAGTTTTATACTATGCAACTGCTCACACCCCGACAGACGGCTAGTAGCAGTGGTTTTAATCCTGACCCGATGAACCGCTACTTCAAGCGGAAAAATATTATGCCAGGCGGCGTTTTCGCTAACGAAAAAGAGTACGATGCCAGCTACGTAATTGTGCCCCTCAGATTTGCCCAACAATTGTTCGATTATGGTGAAGAACGTACCGCACTAGAAATTAAAACAGAAGATAATATTTCTGTGAGTCGGGTTGAAAGCCAATTAGAGGACTTGTTCTCTTCTGAAGATTATCAAGTGCTGAATAGCGACGAACAGCACGCTAGCCTGCTTCGGGCGGTGAAATGGGAAAAGCTATTTGTGTACGTTACCTTCTCATTTATTCTGGCTATAGCTTCTTTTAATATTTTCTTTTCACTGTCCATGCTAGCTATTGATAAGCGAAAAGATATTGCAATGCTCTTCGCCATGGGGGCTCAGCAACGTACAGTAAAGTCTATCTTCTTACTTGAGGGAGTTATTATTGCTCTACTCGGAGCCGGTAGTGGGTTGTTAGCAGCGGTTATCATTTGCTGGGCACAGCAAACTTTTGGAATTGTATCTATGGGAATGCAAACGGCCATCGTAGATGCCTACCCAGTGAAGATGGAGCTTTCTGACTTTCTGTTTACTGCTCTCAGTATCTCTCTCATTACTTTTTTGGCTTCTTATCGCCCGGCCCTTATTGCATCGCGTACCGATGTAAAAGATTTTTTGTAAAGTAATTATTTTGCCTAAATTGTGGGTTAGCTTGTTTGCAACAACCTCAACTATCAACTGCTAACCTCCCTATGAAAGTCTCGCCCGAACGGCCATTTAAAGTACTTTATTCACTTTTTAACCACGAATACCTAGGCTACTTGTTTGAGTCGTTTGCCGTACAACTGAATGAGAGGCAAGAATTTACCTTTGAGCATCAGAATATTTCTTATAAGAATGCTCGTGAGTTTTCTAAAGATCTTGATGAGCAGGATTATGAGTTAATTCAGCTGATGGACTCCATGCAGCAGGAAGTCATTATCAAGAAATTTCATAAAAAGCGAGTAAAGCCCCACGAGTTCTTTTTCAAGGTTTACTTAGGAGATAGTGAGAAAAATCAAGCCTTAAAGGAAGAAATTGCGGCGTATCTGGAAGATATTCGCGCCCAAATACTCCCTTTGCTTCGGGGGAAGCGGTTGTTTGAAATGAGTAAAGATGGCGAACCAGTAGGTCAAAAGATTGAGGTGTTGCCCAAAAAAGCCACGGTGCTTTTTCACTTTAGGCGCAACGAAGATAATACTCACTACTTTCCAACCATCAAATACGATAACGAGAAAGTAGACTTTCAGTACAAGCACGCCTATATCATTTGTAACCAGCCCGCCTGGATTGTGCTGGAAAACCGTCTGTATACTTTTGAAAAGGAAGTAGATGGAAACAAACTTCAACCCTTTCTTAACAAGAAATTTATCGCTATTCCCAGGAAGGTAGAAGACTCGTACTACCGCAAATTTGTCGCTTCGCTGATTTCGTCATTTGATGTTTATGCCAAAGGCTTTGATATTGTGACAGAACGGCATCGGCCTAAACCAATTTTGTCTTTTCATGAGATCTCATCTACTCCGTCAGAAGAGCGCAATAACGGACGTGGCAGTAGCACAGCTACGCTTTCCAAAAATGTTTCAGTCAGCTATATTAATTTTGAATTAGCCTTTCAGTACGGCACCCACCAATTTCAGGCTGACACTGAGAGGGTGAGTGTAGTAGTTGATAAAGATGAAAAGAATGACCAGTATACGTTTCGTCGGATCGTTCGCAACCACTACGCCGAAAAGGAAGCACTTGGGTTTTTGCAAGAACATGCTCTTCCATTGGAAGGCCGTAAAAAGATGCTTGACCGAGATGCTGCTATTGATTGGGTCAATCAAAATAAAGCAGAACTACAAGAATTCGGCATCGCGTTGAGGCAACAGGTGGTAGGTGAGAAGAAATATTTTCTAGGCGAATCAACCATGAAAGTAGAGGTACGCGAGAATATTGATTGGTTCGATATTCACGCTATCGTCAAATTTGGTGAATATGAGATTCCCTTTGCCGAAATTCGCTCACTCATTTTGGCTAAGAAGCGGGAGGTAATGTTACCCAATGGCGAAGTAGCTATCATTCCTGAAGTGTGGTTTACCGAATATTCGGAGCTATTTGCTTTTACCGAATCACCAGATATGGATGCAGGCAATGTGCGCTTGAAAAAGTATCACCTATCGTTGGTGCAAGACTTGCAAAATGGGAACTTGGCTAAAGTGACCATGGACCGCAAGCTAGATCGTTTACGACAGTTCGAAAAAATTGAGGATCATCAGCTACCGGAACACTTCAAAGGCACACTGCGGCCCTATCAAAAAGCCGGTTACAATTGGATGCATTTTTTGAACCAGTACCACTTTGGTGGCTGCCTGGCTGATGATATGGGACTGGGGAAAACAGTGCAAACCCTGGCTCTGCTGCAACGGCAAAAGGAGTTACATGAGGAGCAACAGCAAACCATGAATACCTCCTTGTTGATTATGCCCACTTCGCTGATTTATAATTGGGAGATGGAAGCTGCCAAATTTACTCCTAACTTGAAAGTGTTTACCTATACCGGAACTCACCGTGACAAAAACGTGGCGCAATTTGCCGACTACGACTTGGTGCTGACATCCTACGGTATTGCTCGCATAGATATTGATATTTTAAAAGATTACTATTTTCACTATGTGATTCTAGACGAGTCGCAAGCCATCAAAAATCCTGATTCTAATATAGCGCAGGCGGTTCGTGAATTTAACGCTAAACACCGTCTCATTCTAACGGGTACGCCGCTGGAAAATAGCACTATGGACCTCTGGTCGCAGATGACATTCATTAATCCTGGATTATTGGGAAGCCAGTCGTTCTTCCGAAGTGAGTTTGTCGTCCCTATTGAGAAGAAAGGCAACCTAAATAAAACTTCTAAGCTGTATAGTATTATTAAACCGTTTATCCTTCGGCGACAGAAATGGCAAGTAGCTACTGAGTTACCTGAGAAGGTGGAGAACGTGAAGTACTGTACTATGACGAATGAGCAAGAAGCCTGCTATGAAGAAGCAAAGTCATTTTACCGCAATGAGATTCTCAACCTAATTGAGAACGAAGGGATCAAGAAATCGCAGTTACTATTGTTGCAGGGCCTAACCAAGCTACGGCAGATTGCCAATCACCCGAAGATGGTGGATGAAAGCTATGAGCATGATTCAGGTAAGATGGAAGATATGCTTCATATGATTGTCAGCACACTGAGCGAAGGACATAAAATTCTTATTTTCAGTCAGTTTGTAAAGCATTTGACCCTGCTGAAGAAGCACCTAACCGAAATGAATTATCCATTTGCCTACCTAGACGGAAGTACCAAAAATCGTAAAGAGCAAGTGGAGCGTTTCCAGCACGATGCTTCTTTGAATTTGTTTCTGATCTCTTTGCGAGCGGGTGGGGTTGGACTTAATCTGACAAAAGCTGACTACGTATTTATCCTTGACCCTTGGTGGAACCCAGCGGTAGAAGCCCAAGCGATTGACCGAGCGCACCGAATTGGTCAGAAAAACCAGGTGTTTACCTACAAATTTATTACCCGGAACACCGTGGAGGAGAAAATTCTCCGACTGCAGCGTAGTAAAGTAAAACTAGCTACTGATCTTATCTCTACTGAGGAAACCTTTGTGAAGCGATTAACCCAAGAGGATATTACCGCCATATTGAGCTAGAAAATAAGCAGCTTCTAATAGGAAAACGGTCGGTAGCCAGCAGTTCGTTAATTGCTAAAAATTAGAGTTCAAAAAATGACTACCAACCGTTATTTCTTGATAGTATGCGAATCAAGGCTCAGGATTACGTGCCTCTACGGGGTATGAAGATGGGTTTACTGTAGTCATGTTAATGATTTTCCACTGACCTTCCATCTTTTCTAGCACTCGCTGCTCCTTCAGTGTAACCCCATTATTGGTGCTTTGGTCAAAACGTGCCCAGGCTATATTATCAGTTATTTTATAGTGCCAATCACTTCGATCTACGTTCATTTTACCTTCCACCGGTGGGTTTTGTTCCATAGACTGCTTCATATGGCTGCTTATTTCATCCCAGCCATCAGCAAATTCTATATATTCGTTCATCGTTACGCTGAAGTAGGCATAAGGGGTGTGCCCCCAATGTTCAGCCCATTTATCGTAATTCCGCTCTAGCCAAGCATTGGTTTCTCCCTCAATAACTTGCCGTATTGCGTCCTCTTCACCTTGAGCAAAAAGCGTAGTAACGGAGAATAGTAAAAGCGTTAACAAAAATGCAGTTGTCTTCATAGCAGTGAAAGTTTAAGTTATCTATTTGAAAACTTTTATTTCAAGAATATGGATGTACAACCAATGAACCGGCGAAGGACACGAACCAACAAATGATAGGGCAAAAAGCTAAAGCAAGAATAGTACTGTTCGCCGGAACAAACCCTATGAGCAAAAATGGGTAGTTGCTATAAGCGTAAGCAACTCTCATTTATTAATGTACATAATTTTTCCGGTGAATACCAAATCTGATTGATTAGATTTTAAAAACAGATCAAAATTTGTTGGTTAGAATAGTAATTTGGCAATCAGAGTTTGGTAAAAACTACATGTCGAATTTACAGCTAAGTTCTACGGCTGAGCTGAGATATCCACCACCGGATTAATCTCTTTCCAAGCCAAAGCACTAGAACCTAGCACCGCAGCGTTACGACCCTCTAGTGCTGAAGGAAGAATAGGTACTTTATTTTTGAAAATCTCAAACATATGCTCTTCCATATACTGCTTAGTTGGCTTAAACAACGTATCCCCAGCTTTTGCTAAACCACCCAACAGAAAAATAGCTTCAGGACTGAAAATTGCTACTATGTCGGATAGGCTGCGCCCGAGCAGTTCGGCAGTGTAATCAAATGCTTCAAGAGCAACCGGATCACCTTTCAGAGCCAAATCGGTAATCATGGCTGCTGATAAATTATTGTAAGTGACATCTCGCAGGGGGGTTTCGTCAACCATATCAGCTAGTAGTTTAAACACCGTTCGCTTAATACCCGTAGCCGATACATAGGCTTCCAAGCAACCCTGGCGACCCAAACCACAGGTTCTACCGCCCGGACGGTGCATTAAGTGCCCCATTTCTCCGGCAAAGCCATCGTTACCGTAGATCAGATCACCATTCGCGACAAAACCACTGCCCAGTCCTGTTCCCAGGGTAATAATAACAAAGTTTTTCATACCCTTAGCTCCACCGTAAATCATTTCACCGATAGCCGCAGCGTTGGCATCGTTAGTGAGTACCATGGGCACATCGTAGTACTGCTGGAAGATCTTCAGAATAGGGACAACTCCCTGAAAGGTCAGGTTAGGAGCATACTCAATAGTGCCGGTAAAGTAATTGCCATTGGGGGCACCAATACCACATCCAACAATATTCATTTTCTCGTCTACAGTATCGCGCAGCTTCTCCACTTCTTCGTATACGTACTTTAGGTAAGCTTCCACGTCACCAGGAGCGGTTTTGACAGTAGAAACAGAGGTCTCAGCGTACATATTCCCTTCGCGATCTACGAAACCAAACTTGGTATTCGTTCCACCAATATCAATGCCTAGGGCTACATCTTTCATATATCTTGGTTGTTGAATGGTTCGATTGTTCCCGCCTTAGGCGGATTGTTAGTTGTTGAAGTGCTTGGAGCCTGGGGCAGGAAACTTGGGTAACTTCTTTCGCTAAGCCTTAACTTCCGGCTCCAAACTCCAAACCTCCGACTTCTATTGCTAACTGCTCATTAGCTTCCCACTTCTTTCTACTTTATGTAGTTATTGATCAGCATCTCAAACAGTTCGATTTTACCACTGCGGCGCTGCGGTTCTCCTGCTTCGGCCGCCAAATCGCGTAAGTCTTCTAAACTGAGATTGCCTTGCTCGTACTCCGCTCCTTTTCCATTGTCGTAAGAGGCGTAGCGCTCTTTCTTCATCTTTACAAAGTCAGAGTTTTCCAGAATATCGTGGGCAATGAGCAAGCCTCGGGCAAAGGTGTCCATTCCCACAATGTGGGCGATAAACAAATCTTCTAGGTCGCTGGAGGTGCGCCGTACTTTGGCATCGAAGTTCAACCCACCCGGCGCAATCCCTCCCTGCTGAAGTACAACCATCATGGCGTGAATACAATCGTAAAGATCGGTTGGAAAATAGTCAGTATCCCAGCCATTTTGGTTGTCACCCATGTTTGCATCAATGCTACCCAACATTCCCGCATCGGAAGCGGTCTGCAAATCGTGGGCAAAGGTATGCCCCGCTAAAATTGCGTGATTTTGTTCTACATTAATTTTGAAATCATCGGCTAAGCCCTGCTGATGTAAAAAGCCAATCACCGTAGCCGAATCAAAGTCATACTGGTGCTTGCTAGGTTCAGCCGGTTTAGGCTCAATTAAATAGTTGCCTTTAAAACCAATCTTACGGCCGTAGTCGCGAGCCATGCGGAGAAACTGCCCAAGGTGATCTAGTTCCCGCTTCATATTAGTATTGATGAGGGCAGCGTAGCCTTCGCGCCCGCCCCAGAAAACGTAGTTCTCTCCGCCTAATTCTACCGTAGCATCCAACGCCGCTTTTACCTGGGCCCCGCCGTGACAAAGCACCGAAAAATCAGGATTGGTGGAAGCCCCGTTCATGTAGCGCGGGTGCGAGAACAAATTAGCGGTTCCCCACAGTAACTTCACTCCGGTGGCTTGCTGGTGTTCTTTCGCCAGCGATACAATCTCCTGTAAATTTTTCTCTGATTGACCTACTGAGCTACCTTCGGGCGAGATATCTCGGTCGTGAAAGCAATAGTAGGGAGCGTTTATTTTAGTGAAGAATTCAAACGCGGCTTCTAAGCGGGCTTTGGCCACATCCATCGGGTCGCTATGCTTGTCCCAGGGCAATTCGCGGGTTCCTGCCCCGAACGGGTCGCTATTCTCATTGCAGAAGCTATGCCAGTAAGCAATGGCGAAGCGCAGGTGTTCCTTCATAGTTTTGTCACCAATTTGCCGGTTCTCGTCGTAGTATCGGAAGGCAAATATGTTATCAGTATCAGTTCCTTCGAACTGGATAGGGTTAATGTTAGGAAAAAATGCTTGGCTCATATTATTGAATTGTTAAATGGTCCGATTATTAAATAGCTAAGGGCATGGTGCTGGGAGCTTGGCGTTAGAATAACTCACTCTTCTACTTCCCTGTCTCATGCTTTCATCTTTCATTCTATACGCTGCTTCAATGCTTCTAACCAGCGTGCATAGGCTGCCGCATATGCTGACTGCTTATCACCATCCGGTTCAATTTGGTCAATTTGTTGTAGGTGGGTGAAGGCTTCTTTAGGGTTAGCATATTCACCCGAACCGATTCCTGCTCCTCGGGCGGCTCCTGCGGCTCCATCGGTATCGTAGAGTTCTATCGTTGCACCAGTGGTATTGGCAAAGGCTTCGCGGAAGAGTGGGCTGAGGAACATGTTGGCCTTTCCGGCTTTTACCCGACTGGCTTGTACGCCCATTTCCTCCATAATATCCAGACTATATTTTAGGGCAAATACAATTCCCTCCTGGGCGGCTCGCAGCACGTGCGAAGTATTATGGCTATTAAATTCTAGGCCGCTGATATGCGCTCCAATTTCAGCGTTGGCCAACGGACGTTCAGCGCCGTTGCCGAAAGGTAGAATCACTACCCCGTCTGAGCCAATTGGTGCCCGTTGAGCACGGTGGTTCATCTCTTCGTAAGAAAGCCGATCGAGCAATAACTGATGCTTCAGCCAGCTATTGAGAATACCCGTACCGTTCACACAAGCCAAAATACCGTAGCGGGGCGACTCTTGACTATAATTAACGTGAGCAAAACTATTCACCCGCGACTGAGGATCGTATTCCAACTGATCGCTCACCCCGTAAATCACGCCGGAAGTACCCGCCGTAGTAGCCACCTCACCCGGTTCTAACACATTGAGCGATAGCGCATTATTAGGCTGATCACCCGCTCGGTACGCTACCGGAATGTTAACCGGAATGCCTAATTTTTCGGCTACAGCCGCCTGAACTCTACCTTGCTCTCCAAAGGTAGGAACCTGCTCAGGAATTAGGCTTTGATTTATCTGGTAGTGCTCTAGTAACTTCTCGGAAGGCGAATCAGATTTAAAGTCCCAGAAGATTCCTTCGGAAAGCCCCGAAACGGTAGTGTTTACCTCCCCAGTTAGCTTCATAGCGATATAATCGCCAGGTAGCATTATTTTATGAATTTGCTCGTAAATCTGCGGTTCATTTTCCTGTACCCATCGCAGCTTAGAGGCCGTAAAATTCCCAGGAGAGTTTAACAGATGCGACAAACACCAATCTTGCCCCAACGCTTGAAACGCTTGTTCACCAATATTTACTGCTCGGCTATCGCACCAGATAATAGACGGACGTAACACCTGCTGATTCTTATCAACTGCTACCAAGCCGTGCATTTGGTAAGAAATACCAATGGCAGTTACCGCTTGTAACGCTTTAGTATTATGTTGTTTTAGTTGCTGGGTAGCATTCGTCAGATGTTCCCACCACAAATCTGGATGCTGTTCGGCCCAGCCTTCCTGGGGGGCATCCATCGGTAATTCTTGGGCAGGAGAGGTAGCCGATGTTACTATTTTACCCGAATCAGACTGTACTAAACTGGCTTTTATGGAGGAGCTTCCAATGTCGTATCCGAGTAAGTAGGTGGCAGGCATAGCAGGTTGTTATTTCTAAGAGGGGCAAGATACAAGCTTTAGAAGATTTTGAAAAATTTTCCTGAGATAGCTCTACCGTACTCAGTTGGATAAGTAGATTTCGCATGATTCTCAGTTTAAGATTTGAACCGAATACGCTTGCTACTTCAGCGATAGCATATTTGTGAGTAGGAGAATCTCAGTACCATATAAAAAGTCAATAGACTTTACCGATCTAATTGGATTCGCTCAAAAAGTCTTCCTCGCAGGCTTGTACCCATTCTAGTAAAGTCGCTTTCATCTCTTCAGCTAATTTAGCGTGATCGCCAATTACGTTGTGCTGCTCCTTCGGGTCGTTTGTGAGATTATATAGCTCCCAAATATTGTCTTCTACGGTATGGATCAGTTTGAATTGATCATCCGACCAAGCTTGGTACATTTTTCCCTTAAAATTAGACTGAAAACCAATAGGCTTAGCTCGTTGACTTTCGCTACTATTCTGCAATAATGGCCAGATACTCTTTCCATCTTTAGTGCTAGTAGAAGGATCGGTGATGTTTAGAATATCTAACATGGTAGGATGCATATCCGAGGTAACTGCGGGGTAGGCTGTGCTTCTTGCCTGTCGGATCACCGACGGCCACTCAATCACTGATGGTACGCGAATACCTCCTTCGTAAAGTGTACCCTTCCGACCTCGTAATCCGCCAGTTGATCCTCGTTGACGACCACCCGCTTGTAAGCCCGGACCACCTCCCTCGGCCGCGGGGCCGTTATCCGAACAAAACCAGATAATGGTGTTATCGGATACTCTCAATTCTTTTAGAAGGCTACGCAACCGACCAACCTGTTCATCCATAGCGGTGATGCTACCGTAGTAGTGCTGCTGATCTTCGGACAAATGGGCGTATTGCTTTCGATATTGCTCACCAGCTACTACTGGGGAATGGGGAGTATGAAACCAGATTGTAGCGAAGAATGGAGCTTGTTCATCCACCGCATTCTCTATAAACGGCACTACTCTGTCCATAATTACCTGAGAGTTAGCCTCCATCAAGTTTTCGGTAGCTAATTGGCCTGGTCCAGTCCAGTAATAGGTACCAAAGGCATCACCGGGTGATTGTTGTTTATTAGAACCAGCCACTTCGTGCGGCGGATTCACCATTGGGTTCCAGGTGGGCACCTTAGATTCAGTGGCGAAACATTCATCATAACCATTTTCCCAAGGGGGTGAGTAATGAGTTTGATTTTTTGCCTTTCCACCTCGGTTACTCTCAATCACCCACGGGTTCATAGTTCCTAGGTGCCATTTGCCAAAGTGTCCGGTAGTATATCCACGCTGCTGAAGTACTTCAGGCAACGTAACTTCTTCTTCAGGCAGATGGCCTACGTTGGCAAAGTAAATACCGTATCGGAACGGGTGCCGCCCGGTGAGCATACTACCGCGGGTAGGAGAACACACGGGAGCTGCCGAATAGAAGCGATCAAATACTAAACCGTTGGCCGCCATACTATCCAGGGCGGGAGTTTTTAGTTCGGGGTGATTACGGTAACCCACATCGCTCCACCCTTGATCATCACTCATAATGAGGATGATGTTAGGAGCGTCAGCAATAATTGCAGCTTCTTTTGTTTTAGGCACTAATGATAGTAAGGCCAAGATGCTGATCAGAGAATATGACGTAAATGGATTAAGTAACATGACTAATTCTGTTCAGAAGATGGTAGCCAGACTATTTTTTGATCTGATGTGTGAGGTTGGGTAAGAATATGCTGATACAACTCGGGCCGACGAGCTTGTTGGTAGCGATACCCACCGGCTTGGGTAAGTTTTTCAGGAACGCAGGTAGCCATAATCACTTCGTTTCCCAGATGGCGACATTCAGCAATTATGTCTCCAAACGGATCTAGTACCATAGAACAGCCATTCTTTAGCTGGTCATCGTCCATACCGATAGCATTAGTAAATATCACATAAAGCGCGTTATCGTAAGCGCGAGCGGGTAGCCACTTCATCAACCAGGCGCGGCCTTTCAACCCGTCAAATTCGTGGCGTAAGCTGGTTGGATCAGTTTCGCGGGTGTTCCATTCGGCAGTGAAAAATCCGGCCCCGGGACGGGTAGAAGGAGTACCCATCGTTACGTGGGGCATAAACAGTATATCAGCTCCCAATAGCCGCGTAGCCCGTACATTTTCTAAAATATTGTTATCATAACAAATCAGCATACCGCAAGTCCAGCCATGTAACTTGAAGGTAGTATACTTATCACCCGGCGTAATCTGAGGATGAATGAAGGGATGCAATTTGCGGTGTCGGGCAATCATTCCGCTGCTATTTACACCAACGTAGGTGTTGTAGACCTTTCCGGAATCGTCTCGCTCAAATAACCCTGCCAGTAAAGTCAGGTCTAGTTCCTGAGCCAGTTGAATAAGCCACTGCGTACTTTCCCCGCTGGGCACTGGCTCGGCTACCTCCTGAAGCTCTTTGAAAGAAAGGTGTCGGGCAAATGCATAGCCCGAGAGGCAACATTCGTGGAAGGCGACTACCTGAGCACCCTGCTGTTTAGCTTGTTCAGCGAGTTGCCGAAGAGCTTTTTGGTTGCGTTGCTTGTCACCATTGTGGTGTTCAAACTGAGCAGTGGCAATGCGTAAAGGTTGCATAATCTGTAAGGCTAAAGGCTATTTTGCCAAGGAACGATAGAGAAGCCAGCTAACTGTTTGGCTTCATTCATAACCACCCGCACCTCCGGTTGGGCATTATTCCGTTTAAATTCTCCCCGAAATCGGAAGATATAGTAAGTAGGATTCGTGGTTGTACGAAAAGCTTGCTCAAAGGTGATAGACTGGTAGTCTCCAAATAAATCGCGAATAGCACTGTAGGTTTGCGACTGCTTCTCAGTGGTGAACTCTTTCTGCACTGTGGCAATTGCTTCTGAATTTTTGAGCAGGTAAGGTTGTCCGGCTTTCTGAGCGGACAATAAGGTATTAGCTAAAGCCTGAGCCGTTTCTAGGGGAGCAAACTTTAGCGCATCTCCGCTAAGTTCTTCATAATTACTTTGAGCCAAACCGGAAAGTTGTAGTAGCAGTCCGGCTGAGATGAGTAGTATATTAATGATAGTCACGACAGTAAAGGTCAATAGTTTAGCGACACAGCTAAAGTTATTGATAATTTGTTGTCGCACCAATGAAAACAAATATCCTTTTTCAGAAGTTGATGGCAAGTCAGATTACGGTCCGACAGCCGACATCTATCCACTACATATATCTAATTATGAATTATTACCAGTTCTTACCTTGCCTAATATTCTCTTCTTTGATTTGTGCTAACGCAGTAATTGCTCAAACCACCGAGATCGCCCCGCCTGCCGTCGATTTGCGGATGTACCAAATTATTGACGATGTTTCGGCAGATCGTATTGAGCAAGACATTCGCACGTTGGCTGGTTTTGGAACAAGAAATACAATGTCGGATACGATTTCGGATACGCGTGGAATCGGGGCAGCCCGCCGTTGGATTAAGGCTGAGTTTGATAAAATATCGGCGGAATGCGGGGGATGCTTGGAAGTCTTTTATCAGCATAATCCAACCAAAAAGGGAACGGGTTCTCGCATTGTAAAGGATGTAGATATTGTAAATGTAGTCGCTATTCAGCGGGGCACACAGTATTCTAATCAAATGATTATGATGTCGGGTGATATTGACTCTCGTGCTTCAGACGCTACCAATTATACCATTGACGCCCCGGGAGCCAACGATAATGCCTCCGGTATGGCCGGAACCATTGAAGCGGCTCGAGTGCTGACGAAGTATAAATTCCCAACCAGTATTGTGTACGCTGGATTAGCTGGAGAAGAGCAGGGATTGTACGGGGGGCAAGGGCTGGCTAATCATGCTAAAGAGAATAATTGGGAGATGATTGGGGTGCTAAATAATGATATGATCGGAAATATTGAGGGGGTAGACGGAGTAATTGACAACCGAACCTTTCGCATCTTTTCCGAACCAGTGCCACCTACCGAAACGGAGCAACAGCGCCGCTTCCGCCGATTCACCGGAGGGGAAGTAGATGGTATCTCTCGTCAACTGGCTCGCTACGTGCACCAGATGACTACTACCTACATGCCCGAAATGAATCCGATGATGATTTATCGGCTCGACCGCTTTGGGCGGGGTGGTCACCATCGTCCATTCAGTGACCTAGGCTTTGCTGGAATTCGCATTATGGAAGCGCACGAAAACTACAATCGTCAACATCAGGATATTCGGGTAGAAAACGGTATTGAATACGGCGACGTGGTAGAAGGGGTCAATTTCCCTTACGCTAAAAAGCTTACTGCCGTGAATACGCTTACCCTGGCTGGCTTAGGCTGGGCACCCCCCGCTCCCGATAGTGTGAAGATTGGCGGAGCGGTACGACCTTCCACCACCTTAGCTTGGGAAATGAGTAATGACGCTCAATTAGCTGGCTACAAAATATACTGGCGAGAAACTACCGCGCCGCAGTGGATCTATTCACGCTTCGTAGGCAAAGTAGATCAGCACACCTTAGAAGGTATTGTCATTGATAACTTCTACTTCGGAGTAGCTGCCGTAGGCAAAGATGGTAACGAAAGCGTAATTGTTTTCCCGTCGGGATTGATTCCGAGGGAATAGCGGAAAACGGAAGAGGAAGAACGGACAACGAAAATATATAAAGAGAAATACCTACAGTTCAAATGATTAAGCCCCTTTTACACTAAGTGATTGCCAACTTATAATTTCCCTTCTCCTTCCTCCGTTTTCCATTTCCCGTATATCATTTGCTCGGCAACTGTACTGAAGCGGGTTGCGTGTCTAACTTACCTACTTCAATCGTTGAACTGCCGTGTACGCGCATGGTAGCGGATTGAAAATCTTCCGCATCAGCTTCAAAGATATTCTCTACGTACTTCTGAGGATTACGGTCAATGTAGGGAAACCAGGTACTGTGGATCTGGATCATAATCTTGTGCCCCTTCTTGAAAGTATGCAGGACATCTTGCAACGGAAATTCTACCTCCGTAATCCGATCAGCTTCAAAGGGTTCAGGAGTTTCGTAGCTGTTGCGGAAGCGGCCTCGGAAAACTTCGCTACGTACCATCATCTGGTAATCGGCCATGCGAAGGTGATCTTGCATGGTAGGGCTATCTTCAGCATCGGAGGGCATCACATCGATAAGCTTCACCACCCAATCGGCATCGGTGCCCGTGGTAGATACTTTTAGCTTCGCCATAATCTCCCCCATCAGTGTTAGGTTTTCTTCCAGTGGCTCAGTCTCAAACGTAAGTACGTCGGGGCGACGGGAGGCAAAACGCTGGTCGTCGGTCATAAACTTCCGAGGCGTAAACGTAAACTTAATATCTTCAGTAAACGGTACCGGATGGTTCGGGTCGCTAGTGTACGCAAACACCTGACTGTCATCCGATTCTTCGCCAATAATCAATTTGTTGGGTTGCAGAGCTTCTCCGGCTTGGAAGGTAAAGGTGTAGCGAGGAGCGTCGGCGGGTGGCCAAGTTTCAAATTTCTTCCATTCTTTCACTCCAGTGTCATAGAGATAAGCATCGGGTAGGTTGGGAGCTGGGCCATTCTTTAGAAAATGCGTGAAGAATGGATACTCAATGTTTTTTTGATAAAAGGTAGAAATACTATCGCCAAAATAAATATTCCCTACTGCCTGCTTGCCTCGTTCCCGCGCCCAGTCACCGTGGCTCCAGGGGCCCATCACTAGCATGTTAAACGTACCCGGATTATTGCGCTCTACGGTTTTGTAGATATTCAGCGGTCCGTACAAATCTTCCGCATCAAACCACCCACCTACGGTCATAATGGCGTGATCAATATTGTCTAAGTGCGGCAGAATGCTGCGCTCCTGCCAGAACTCATCGTAGTTAGGATGCTCAATAATCTGCTGCCAAAAAAAGTTGTCGGCGTAGTATTTCTGCGCATTTTTCAGCGACCCCAACTCTTTGTAAAACTGGTAGGCATCGGGCGTACCGGGATCAACCATACTATACCAAGAAGTATCTACTGGAGACTCGTGCTGTACGCCAAATACGGGAAAAGTCATCCAGTAGCTTTGCAAAAACGCCCCGTGGTGGTGAAAATCATCAAAGAAAAAATCAGAGATAGGGGCTTGGGGGGACGATGCTTTCAGGGCTGGATGAGCGTCTACCGCTCCGGCAATGGTGTAGTAACCCGGATAGCTAATGCCCCACTGACCGACTTTGCCATTGGTACGGTCCTCTAGTTCTTTCAGCAACCACTCAATGGTATCGAAGGTATCAGAGCTTTCATCAATCTCGTCTTCACTGTCGCGGTTAGGCCGCATATTGTCGTATTGTCCTTCCGAACGATAGCGTCCGCGCACATCTTCGTACACAAAAATATACCCGTCGCGCATCAGATAGGGCGATGATCCCAGACTGTTCGGGAGCTGATCGGCTCCGTAGGGACGCACACTGTAGGGAGTACGTTTCAGCAGAATCGGATATTTTTTACTCTGGTCTTTGGGCAGATACACATTGGCAAACAGCTTCACCCCGTCGCGCATCGGAATGGTCACTTCCCGTTTCTCGTAGTTTTCGCTCACATAAATTGAGTCGGCATTCTGGGCGTAGCCCGATAAGGTTACCGAAAGAAGCAGTATAAAGGAAAGGTACTTTATCATGGTTAGGTATTTTCGGCAAAATACATTCTTTGTGGTAAAGAATGAAAAGTGCTGAAAGCAGTTTGTGGCATTTTATCTAGCGATGGTC
>JGI12210J13797_10174033_pt1 | contig 16560 bp, 10 predicted proteins | sample ElkSlonscriptome_3_FD_13797 | JGI IMG/M metagenome (IMG submission 13797)
GATGCGATCCCATTCTTCGTCGGCGGTCTTGCCTCGCAGTTCCATCGCTCTGGCGATCGTGCCGGACGCAGAGGCTATGGCGAGTGCCTGAGCCCTGAGCCCTGAGCCTGAGGATGGATGGGGGGTGTCTTTCGCTCCGCGTTCGCCTTCGGCGGTGGTGCTTCGTCAAGCCGGTGATGGTGTACGAGGGGGTCGGGAAGGCACGATGACTCGACGCGGCTTCCGCCGCTGCATGACCCCCCTGCGCGAGCGCGTGGAGGAGGCCCTCGCCGCATTGGCCGAAGACGGCTCGCCCAAGCTGGCGGGGAAGGCCGCGGAGATCTGGAAGCTGCGGCAGGCGCTGTGGACCTTTGTTGCGCACGAGGGCATCGAGCCGACCAACAACCTCGCCGAGCGTCAGCTCCGGCACGCCGTGGTCTGGCGCAAGTGCTCTTACGGCACCGACTCGACCAAGGGAAGCCGCTTCGAGGCCGTTCTCACCGTGGTCCTGACGGCGCGTCAGCAGGGCCGCAACGCCTTGGCGCTCCTCACCGACTATGTGCGCGCCGACTTCCACCATCTCGCACTGCCTCGGCTCGTCGACGATTCACGCACTCAGGCGTGAACGGTTACCTCCGCGAGATCCTCCGCCAACGGGTACGCGACGGGGTGCTGCTGCGCCTCATCGGGAAGTGGTTGAACGCGGGCGTGCAGGAGGGTGGGCAGATTTCACACCCGGCCGCCGGTACCCCGCAAGGCGGGGTCATCTCTCCGCTTCTGGCGAACATCTACCTGCACGAGGTCATGGACACGTGGTTCGATCGCACGGTGAAGCCACGGCTGCGAGGCCAAGCGCTGCTGATCCGCTACGCCCTACGCCGACGACCTGGTGATCCTGTTCTCGGAAGGGGACGATGCACGCCGCGTCATGGATGTGCTGCCGAAGCGGTTCGGCAAGTATGGACTGGCGCTCCACCCGGACAAGACCCGGCTGATCGACTTTCGCCGCCCGCCCTACCGTGGTGGCGGTGGAGGCTGTCGATCGGGGACGTTCGACCTGCTCGGCTTCACCCACCACTGGGCCAGGAGCCGCCGCGGGAGCTGGGTGGTGAAGCAGAAGACGGCCAAGGATCGACGGAGTCGAACCCTGCGGGGTATCGCTCAGTGGTTCCGCCGCAATCTCCACCGACCGGTTGCCCAGCAGCACTACGTCCTGAGCATGAAGCTCCGAGGTCACTACGCGTACTTCGGTGTGACCGGGAACGTGTGGAGCCTCTGGGTCTTGCGGCGGCAGGTCGAACGGATCTGGCGCAAGTGGCTGTCCCGCCGCTCACAGCGTGGGCGAACATCATGGGATCGCATGGCTCGATTGCTCGAGCGGTACCCACTCCCGCGACCGACCCGTGCACGACGTTACCGTGCTCTCGCGTAGCGAAACCGTGCCTCGGGGAGCCGGATGCGGTAGTTCCGCACGTCCGGGTCTGTAGGGGGCCCCGGGCGGGCAACCGCCCGGGGCTACCCGCGAGACGGCCGATCCAAGGTTATTAAAATAAAATGATTTCAATAATTTGAACTCCTAGTTTCAAATACCGGGCGTAATCAACCGATGAGGAACGAGGGCATGAGCCGCGGGGGCGGTGTCATGGCCGCGCGAGGGTTTCACCACGGGCTGCTAGCCCCAGCCGGCGCGCACGTGCAGCCAGGAGAGCGCGCCGGAGACGAGGGCCAGGCCCCACAGGGCGGGGGCGATCCACCGCCGGGGTCGCTCGGGGCGGTCGACCGCGCGAGACCACAGCAGCCCCAGGCCGAGCGCGAGCAGGGGCATGAGGGGGACGAGGTAGCGGTGGTCGTGGGCGGCACCGCCGGTGGGGGTGCGATGGGCGGCGAGCAGCACGACCCAGGGGGCGGCGCCCAGCAGCCACCAGCGCGTGGGGCGGTGGAGGACCAGGCCCACCGCGCCCAGCAGCATGACGGGGGCGAGCACGAGCACGCCGGCGCCCTCGCCCGCGCCCCACTGCGCCCACAGGCCGGCGAGGGGGTTGCCGCTGAAGGTGCTGGCGCGCGCGCGGGCGAACGCGAAGTTGGCGTGGTGGTCGTAGCCGAGGCTCCAGGGCGAGCCGAAGGCGGCGTGGTGGTAGGCCAAGGTGGCGCCGACGATGGGCAGGGCGCCGAGCAGCACCCAGGGGGCGGCGGCGAGCCAGCGGCGCGGGGGCACGAGGGACAGGCCAAGGCCGAGCACGAGCACGCCGACGAGGTAGTCGGCGGAGGCGGCCCAGCCCGCGGCCAGGCCCGCGCCGAGCAGGGGCAGGCGCGCGGCGAGGCCGGGGCGATCGAGCCGGGCGAGGCCGACGTCGAGGCCGAGCATCGCCCCCACGACGGCGGTGCCGGCGGTGACGTGGGAGAACAAGACGGTGGCGTAGGGGCCCCACGCGCAGCCCAGGGCCAGGGCGACGCCAGCGAAGGCCTGGCCGGCCGCGCCGACGCCCCGCCGGCGCAGCAGCACGAGCAGGCCCCACACGCCCAGCACGCCGACCGCGGCGCAGTGCAGAGCGAGCAGGAGCATGGTGCCCTGCAGGGCCAGCAGCGGGGGCGAGCGGGTGTGGTGCCGGGCCACCCGAACGGCGAAGGTCTCGGCGTAGCGGGGAGCGGCGGGGGAGACGATGACGTCGTGGGTGTCGAGGCTGGTCTGGAGCAGGCCGGGGTCGAGCCGCGCGCCGGCCCACACCGCGGGCGCGGCGAGGAAGGCGGTGCCGGGGGGGCGATCGGAGTAGTGCTGGCCGTCGCGTCGCGCCCGGTCGACCCACAGGGTGAGGGCCACCTCGTCGCCCAGGGTGGTCTCGCCTCTCAGGGCGAGCGCGCGGGCGAGCGCGAGGTGGGAGCCGTCGTTGCTGCTGACCAGGCCGGGCGAGGACCAGGCGTACAGCAGGCCCAGCAGCAGCAGGGCCAGCGCGGTGATCCGGCGCGGGCGGGGCATGCCGGCCTCACTCGGCGCGCTGGCGCCGGGCGTGGCGCTGGCCCAGCCCGAGGAGCTTCTGGATGGTGGGCTCGTACTCCAGCCCCGCGCTCTGGGTGGCGCAGGCGAACTCGGCGTCGCAGGCGACGTCGGGGTTGGGGTTGGCCTCGAGGAAGTACAGGTGGCCGTGCTCGTCGAGCCGGAAGTCGATCCGGCCGTAGCCGCTCATGCCCAGCACCCGGTAGATCCGCTTGGTGGTGCGCTCGATGTGGGCGCGCAGCTCGTCGCTGATCGCGGCGGGCTCGATGGTGACGCCGCGTCGCTCTTGGTAGTCGAGGTTCCACTTGGCCTGCTCGGTGGCCAGCAGCGGCGCGTCGGGGCGGCGGTTCTTGATGATGAGCTCCCACGGGGGGAACACGCGCAGCTGGTGGTTGCCCACGATGGAGGCGTAGACCTCTCGCCCGGCGATGAACTGCTCGATGATGGCGTCGGTGCCGAGGTTGTCGTGGACGAACTCGATGCGGGCGGCGAGCTTCTCGTCGCTGTGCACGATGGAGGCCTCGGAGATGCCCAGGGAGCCCTCCTCGACCAGCGACTTGACGATGAGGGGGAAGCCCAGCCGGGCGGGGCGGCGAAAGCGACGGCCGCGGGGGGCCACCGCGAACCCGGGCACGCGGATCCGGTGGTAGTGGAGGATCTTCTTGGACAGGGCCTTGTCGCGGGCGAGCACGAGGCCGCGGGGGTTGCAGCCGGTGTAGGCCTGCCGCTTGAGCTCGAGGTAGCTGACCACGTGGTGGTCGAAGACGGACTCGCCGTGGAATTCCTCGAGCAGGTTGAAGACCACGTGGGGGCGGACCTCGGCCAGGGCGAGGCGCAGGGGCTTGAGCTCGTCGTGCAGGCCCACGGGGTGGACGTGGTGGCCGAGGTAGTCGAGCGCGCCGACCACGTCGTACTCGGTCTTGAACGGCTCGATCTGCTTTTCGGTGAGCCCCTCGAGGCTGGCGGGGGGCATCAGCTCCTGGTGCATGATGACCAGGACCCGGAGCTTGCGGCGACTCATACGGCGTGCCACTGCGCGGTGTGCAGGCGATGGACGGTGTGGGCGGTGAGCATCACGAGCATCTCCATGCGCAGCGTTCGCTCGCTGCCCACCGCGCGCAGGCGCAGCTCTTGGCAGCGGGCGATCATTTCCTTGAGGATCTGGTCGACGGTGAGCGGGTGCTGGCCGGTGCCCCGAGCGACGGTGTCGCGCAGATCGGCTCGGTGCTTGCGCAGGAACTGGGCCGCGGTCATGCGGCCGCCCTGGGCCCCGAACAGGGCCCGCAGCGGCTGGTCGTAGGCGCCGGAGCTGCCCCGGCCGTAGTGCGCCTGCTTGTCCTCGTAGTACTCGCGCAGCCGCTGGCGCAGGCTGCTGAGCGAGTAGGGCCGCGCGCGGCTGGCCACCAGGGGCTTCACGCCGCGCAGCTCCTGCACCAGGGCGTCGACGTACTCGAGCTTCTCGAGGGCGGGCCAGCCCTCGTACTGCCGCCGCCACTGCGAGCGCGGGCTCAGCCACACGGCGAAGGTCTCGGCGAAGTCCTCGGAGGGGTGCGATTGCGCGTACCAGCCGTCGAGGTGCTGCACGAAGCGCCGGCTGCCGGGGCGGGGCCGGTAGTGGTCGGGGTAGGGATCGGACGACTTGCCGAACACCCGCTGCCAGCGACGGCGGCGCTGCAGGGCGTAGCCATGCTGGATGGCGTGGCCGACCTCGTGGCGCAGCAGCTTGAGGCAGTCGCGGCGGTTGCCACCCTCCACCTCGTACATCTGCGCGCGCTCGAGCGCGGCGAGGCGCGGGTGGGCGAGGAAGAAGGGGATGGCCACCCCGGGGACGTCGTCGGGCGAGGCCCACTCGTCCGACAGCCAGAAGTGCGGGCGCAGGCGCAGGCCATGCCCAGCCAGCTCGTCTTGCACGCGCTGGGCGAGCACCTGAAGCCAGGTGCCCTCGAGGCGGAGCTTGAGGTCGCACAGGCGCACGTCGAGCAGCTCGGCGTTCGACAGCGACTCCCAGGCGAAGCGCGAGGAGCTCGACACCGCGGCGCTGCGCTTGCTGGAGCGAGACTTGCTGGAGCGAGACTTGCCGGAGCGAGTTTTGCTGGAGCGAGCCACGCGATCGTGATCGTATCAAGCGACGCGGCGCCGAGCGAACGCACCGCCGTATCCCCAGAGGCTGGAGCGCTCGATCCCCTGCCCCCTCCCCTGCTCGCGCTACGACGGGGAGGCCTCGCCGTCGCCGCTCACCCACGCGACCACGCGATCGATGGCCTCGACCACGTTGGGGCAGTACTGGCGCAGGAACTCGGGGTCGATCGTGGCGTCGGGCTCGAGGCGGGACACGCCGGCGAGCGCCCGCGCGCCGTCGAAGTCGACGTAGGCCAGCCGCGCGGTCAGCTCCTCGGGCGGGCGCCCGAACGCGCTGCCGGGCAAGATGGCCACGCCGGTGTCCTCGAGCAGGCGCTCGCACAGGGTGGCGGAGTCGGTCACGCCGCGGGCGGCGAGGCGCTCGGCGTGGGCGCTGAAGTCGGGGAACAGGTAGAACCCGCCGCGGGGCCGCTGCACGTCGACGCCGGCCTGGATGAGGGCGTCGGCGGTGGCCACCCCCAGCCCGCGCAGCAGCCGGCGCGAGTGCTGGAGGTAGGTCTCGATCTCGCTGCCCCCGTGGAACGCCCGCACCGCGGCGTACTGGATGGGGGCAGAGGTGGAGGTGTACGTCTCGGAGGCGACCGCCGCCATGGCGTCGAGCAGCCACCGCAGGGGTCGCGGGAACACGAAGGTGCCCACCCGCCAGCCGCCCGCTCCGCACCACTTGCTCAGGCCCGAGGAGACGACGGTGCCCTCGGGGTAGAAGCGCGCGATGGAGGTGTGGCGCCCGCGGAACTCCAGCTCGCCGTAGATCTCGTCGCTCAGCAGCACCACCTTGTACTCGCGCGCCACCCGGGCGATCCGCCGCAGCTGCTCCACGGCGTAGGTGTCGCCGGTGGGGTTGGAGGGATAATTGAGGATGAGGATCCGCGGCCGGCCCGGGTCTTCCTTGCACACGGCGGCCAGCTCGTCGGCGACGAGCATCCAGTTGTTCTCGCGCCGGGTGGGCAGCCACTGCACGCGGCGGCCGATGACGGCGGCCTGGGGCGCGTAGGAGACCCAGCTGGGGGTGGGGATGACCAGATCGCCGTAGTAGACGAGCTGAAGCAGGAACATCAGCTCCTTGGAGCCGGGGCCGATGAGCACGTCGTCGCCGGTGGCCGGGTTGCCGTCGCGGCCGCGGTGGTAGTCGGCCACCGCGTTCCTCAGCTCGCGCAGGCCACACACGGGCAGGTAGTCCTTCTCGTGGGCGTGGTTGGCCAGCTCCTGCACGACGGGGCCGGGCACGGGGAAGGGCGACTGCCCCAGCCCCAGCTTGAAGATCTTGCGCCCCTGCTGCCGCAGCTCGTTGGAGCGCTCGTTGATGGCGACCGTGGCCGAGGGGCGCATGCCTCGGACGTTGAGGTTGAGGTGGACGTCGGGGCCGGAGTAGCTGCGCTTGCTCATGGCGAGCCCACCCTACCTCACCGCTCTTCGGCCACCGCCACCAGCGCCCGCAGCAGAACGTTGGCGCCGCTCTCCACGTCGGCCCAGTGGGTCCACTCGTCGGGCGCGTGGCTGATGCCGCCGACGGAGGGCACGAAGATCATGGCGGCGCGGGTGAGCGTGGCCATGAACTGGGTGTCGTGGCCCGCCCCGCTGGGCATGCGCCGGTGGCTGAGCCCGAGCGCGGCGGCCTGGGCCTCGAACACGTCGATCAGGCTGGCGTCGCAGGCCTGGGGCTGAAGCCAGCTGAGCTGCTCGAAGTCGAATTTGAGGTTGTGGCGCCGCGCGATGGCCGACAGCACCTTGCGGCAGCTGTCGGCGAGGGTGGACATCACCACGGGGTCCATGTCGCGGCCCACCAGCGAGAAGATGGCCTCGCCGGGGATGGTGTGGGGGTTGCCGGGCAGCAGTTCCACCTTGCCCACGGTGAGGCGCGAGTGCTCGGTGCCGTCTTCTTCGATGATGCGAGAGATCTCGTGGGCGAAGTCGGCCAGGCCCATGAAGGCGTCGCTGCGCATGTTCATGGGCGAGGTGCCGGCGTGCGCCGCCTTGCCGCCCAGGCGCACCATCCACTTGAAGACGCCGGCGATGCCCTCGACCAGGCCGATGGTGACACGCTCGCGCTCGAGCACGGGGCCCTGCTCGATGTGCAGCTCGAGGAAGGCATGGACGTCGTCGGGGCGCCGGGCCGCCTCGAGCGCGGCCATGGCATCGAGGCCCTGGCCCTGCATGGCGTCGACGAGGCGCAGGCCGTCGACGTCGTGGGCGTTGTGCACCCAGTCGGCGGTGATCTTGCCGCACAGGGCCTGCGCGCCGAACATGCCGCCGAAGCGCCCCTCCTCGTCGGCGAAGGCGACGATCTCGACCGGCCGGTGCAGGGTGCCGCCCGCGTCCCGCACCGTCCGCATGGCCTCGAGCGCCGCGAGCACGCCCAGGGTGCCGTCGAACATGCCGCCGGCGGGCACGGAATCGATGTGCGAGCCGGTGAGCACGGCCGCTTCGGTGGTGGCGCCGTCGAAGCGGCCCACGACGTTGCCCGCACCGTCGAGCGAGGCCACGCCGCCCGCGTCTTGGATCCGATCGATGAGCCAGCGACGCGCCCGCATGTCGTCGTCGCCGAAGCCGAGGCGGTGGACCCCGCGGGTGCGAGGGTCCTGGCCGATGGCGGACAGCTCGAGGATGTCCTCGCGCAGGCGGGAGAGATCGACGGTGAGATCGGTGGTGGGCTCGGAGGTCGCGGCAGCAGTGGTCATGGGCGGCGTCGGGTAGTGGGCGCACGGTAGCATTGCGGGCAAAAGCCGCTCCGCTGGCTCGCGGGGTCGCGCACGACGGCCCCTACCACAGACGTGCGCGCTGCGCCGCCCTACGTCTCGCACTCCGGCGGGTCCGTGGGGTCACCAAACGACGAGGGGACGCCGTAGACGACGTAGACCCGCCCACCGGATCCGTTCCCGGGCGAGCCGATGATCATGTCCAGCAGCCCGTCGTCGTTCAGGTCGCCGACGGCCACGGACGAGCCAGCCTCGTCGCCCTCGGCCTCCCCAATGATGGAGAACCCCTCCGGCCCGGGCGCGTAGGATGAAAGCGAGAGTTCCGTCCCCCCGAACGGCCCGTAGAGCACGTAGACCGTCCCCGATGCTCCAGCCCGTGGCGCCCCCACCAGGAGATCCAGCGCGCCGTCACCATTGACATCGCCCGCACGCAGCACGGCCGCGCCATCGAAATCACCGGCGTTCGCCGACAGCACCTCGAACCCCGTGGATGTGCCAAGATCGGCGAGATCGATCGCGGCCGTGCCGTCCTTGCCGAACAGCACATACGTCGAGTCGGGACCGTCTTCGCTGCCCGTGCCGATCGCGATGTCGTCGAGCGGGTCGTCGTTGACGAGCCCGAGCCCCGAGAGCCTCGTGCCGATGCGGTCGTGCTCTCTTGCGCCGTCGATCGTGAAGCCACGCACGGCACCGCCGACATCGGCGAGATCGACGTTCGATGTATCGACCTTGCCGAACACGGCATAGACCCGACCCGCGAAGTCACCAGAATATCCAGCCGAGGGGGCACCGACGAGGACGTCTCCGTAGCCGTCGACGTCCAGACTCCCGGCCCCGAGGGTCGTACCGGCCATGTCCCCCTCTCCCTCGCCGTTGATCACGAACCCGCCCTCGCTGCTGGAGGTGACATCCGCGAGCGAGACCGGCGAGGAGAGTCCTTCGCCCAGCACGACGTATACGCGGCCGGCGTGGGCCATGCCCATCGGGTCTGCGGCCGGCGCACCGATGATCACCTCGTCGACGCCGCCACCATTCACGTCGGCGGCGACGAGGCTCGCCCCCGCCTGATCTCCCGCAGATTCCCCTTCGATGACGATTCCTCCGTCACCGCCGGCCGCGATGTCGGCGAGCTCGACGGGCACGCGATCCGGCTTGCCGAACACGATGTAGACCCGCCCCCTGTTCTCGAGCCCAGCCATCGGGGCACCGACCGCAACGTCGTCGAAGCCATCATCGTTGACGTCGCCGAGGGCAACGAGGGCCGTGCAGGCCCGATCGCCCGAGTCCTCGCCGGTCATCGAGTATCCATTCTCGAAGTCATCGATGGAGAGCAGCCCCGGGAACGCACTGTCGCGATCGCCCAAGATCACGTAGCACTGCCCGGAGCCGGGGCCGTTCTTCGAGGCATTCGGCGAGCTGACGACGAGGTCCGGGAGCGTGTCTCCGTCGATGTCTGCGACGACACTCGACATTGCGCCAACCGAGCCCCCCAGGGCGATGTGGCCCTCGACTGCGACCCCCCCGTGACCGCTCGCCACTGTGGCGAGCTCGATGACCCTCGGCTGCACGATGAGGTCCACGCGTGCTTCGTGACCGTCTACGGAGTAGAGGAAGGAGTCTACGCCCCAGAAGCTCGCCGGCGGTCGGTACTCGAAGCCCTCATTGCCGCTGAGGTCGACGGGCCACCCTTGCTCGGAGAACGTCGACGACAATTCCACCGAGGCCTGCGGCGGGGCGTTGCAGTCGTTGCTCAGCAGGTCCGGATGGCCTGGGCTCGGCACGACGACGGGCTCGCTCCCCTCCCGCTGGAGGAAGAGATACTCGTCGTCCCTGACCTCGAGCATCGCAAAGCCGCTGGTGTCGGACGAACTCGCGGAGGACGCCGCGGAGCCTCCCGAGTGATGGTCGGGAAACTCCGCGACGCATAGGCAACCCCACGGCATCAGCGGGACAACGGTGAACGCGAGGGCGACCTCGACCGCGCGCATTCGAACTGATCCCTTCATCTCGGACCCCCTATCTTCCACAAGAGTCGAACGGTATGTTGCCGCCCGGAAAATCATTGCAATTGAACGCACAGCCCGGGTCGTTGTTGGTCCCGCCTGGCCGGGGCGCGCCATCGATGTCGTCCTTGGGGAACTGGCACTCTATAGGAGGGCTTCCCACGCAAGAGTCCCAGCGGGCGACGTCGACGAAGGGGGCGACGTCGTTGCAATCGAGACGACCGTCGGAACCCCACCAGTCTGGATCGTCCATCGCCAAGACGGAATTGGAGCCGTCTTGATTGAACGAGCCGTTGCACGCGCTCTCGATCACCGAGGTGCGGACGTCGAAGCCGCAGGCGGTCGAGATCGAGCACTCGCCGGGTGATTCGTAGAGGACTGAATTCAAGACCTCCCCCACCCAATCTCCTCCGGGATCGCAGTCCACGATCCCCGCGTGGTTGCCCACCACCGACACGTTCCACGCGTACAGCTCTCCAAAGCCATCCAGTTTCACCGCAGCATCCCCCGTGTAGACATTCGTCTTGCTGATGAGGAGGTTGCGAAGATACAGCGTAGAGTCACTCGCACGAAGCCCCTCGTATGCCCCTCGCCTGATGCTCATCCGATCGAGATAGACGATGCTGCCTGCCTCGCCGTCGACGACCACGAGCCTTCTCTCTGGTTGATCCCGGCCAATCCCCGTGTAGTAACCGTCGACGGTGATATTGTACATGTACACACGCGCGCCACTCTGCCCTTCGATCCGAACGACGTAATCGTCTTCGGCGTTCTCCTGGGACACCGGATTCCACTCCTTGGGCTCATAGGCAATCACGGCCACCGCGTCGAGTTGGGGACTGGGCGCGATCACGCCGACGTGAATGACGCTGTCATTGAGCACGATCGTCGCCGACTCGACGTCCTTCATCGCGCCAGCCGCAGAAATTGCGCTGGCCACCGACGGGTGATCATCGGGCACGAAGAACACGGCGTTCGAATCCATGCAGCGCCCGAGGAGCAGGTCGCACCCTCGAGAACCGTCGCACTCTTCATGGGCCCGACATACGTCACAGTGACCATCACGGCATATGGGTGTACTGGGACTCGATGACTCACAGGCCTCGTTGGCCTCGTCGGCGGGGAGGTCGGAGCACTGGAAGCAGTGGCCTCCTGCCTCGGAACACAACAACGAAGCTTGAAAACAGTGCTCGTCGGTACACGGACTGCACACGCCACCATCGCACCACGGCGCGGCTGGATCGTTCTGCATGCAGATGTCGGGCCCGGCCTCATTGCATGGAGTGCAGTGGCCCGTGACCATGTCGCACACGGTCTCACCGGGACACTCCCCCTGGCTCTCTCCGCACGGCCGGCACCCGACGCCGGGCTCGCATATCATTCGCTCGATCTCGCAGATGGCACAAGGATCTTCGAACGAGGTCGTCGCGCCTCCTGGGCCGGCCGTCGTCGAATCGGCGACGGGCCCCGTGCCCCCCGTCCCCCCCGTACTCTCGGTCGAGGTGGGAGCGTCACCGGTGCCGTGGGCGATGGCAGCGTCTTCCGGAGTGCACGATGTCACCGTGGTGACGAAGGAGACGAGCACCAGAGCGGCGGAGCGCTTCGACGGCAAACAGTGGGCTCGGCCCGCTACCCTTCGCCTGGTTCTGGAGTCGCGCTCTTCTTGCGCATCGTTCGACGCCATCATGTCGAATCTCATCTCGAAGCCGTGCAGAATGGCTTCACAAGCTCATCTTCTTGCAAAATCATCCGCAGAGATACTGCGCACAAACCGCAATGCCCTCTTGACCCAAACGGGTCACGGAACGAAATCGCTCGCTTGGGAGACCCTCATTCAAGACCTCGAGCGCCTGACACGTGAAACGCACCACCACTACAACGAAGGGGAACTCGCCCGGATCACGGGCTGAACAATGATTTCTGGCATGTAACCACTCACATACAGTGTTTCGTGAGTCCCACCAAAGACCGATGTTCAGCACCTCCCCCTGCGCCGAGAAGTGGTCGATTTCGCCCATCATCGCATTACGCGCATAATCGTAGGATCGCTTTCGACGATGAATGGCACCAAGGTTCCTTCTCGAAAGTGCCCTCCCTGAACCAAGACAGTTGGACATCGTCCCCGTCGGGGATGTAGCCTGCCAAACTGCATGGCTCCAGGGCACCTCATCCTGCCTTCGCTTCGCGCCGTCGTGCTGCTCGCTCTCCTGCATTCAACTGCGTCTCATGCTGCTGAGCCGGACTCCTCCGCCCCTGCCTACGAAACATACATGAGCGAGGCAGCAGAGCTGTCCAAGGCAGAGCCAGCAGATCATCTCGGGGCAGCCCGAGGCTATGCGAGAGCATATGATGCCATGCCCCCCGAGGTGCGACTCACCGAAATTGGTCACTACACCGCCTTGCACTCCGCTGAGATCTACTGGACGATACTCTGGAGGAAAACAGAGAACATCGACCACCTGAGCGAGGGCCTTGCCCTGCTCGACGCATACTTCGCCGACAGGGATCGTCCTCATAGCGCAGAGGCAGACGGCAATCCTGCTGAAGAGGATCTCGATCTACTAGAGATGCGTGACTCGATGCGTGCCGAGCTGCAAGCCGAGCTCGCCGCTCGCACGCTCGAGCAGCAGGAAATGGCACGCAAGCTCCCCCGCCCGTCGCCACCCGTAGTGACACGGGACGCGCCCCCGCCGGCTGTTCGCCGAAGGCCCGATGCCCTCGCGCTGAGTCTGCTCTCGGCCGGATCCCTGGTCACCCTCGGCGGCGTCGCATTGATGGTCGATGGCGCACTCTTTCCATCGATGATCCAGGAGGCGAGAGATCGGCGGAGGGCCGAGGACGAAGCCGAAGGGGATCTGAAGCCGGGCGATCCGGATCCTCCTGCGTATGTGGCTCATCGAGCAGAGATGGAACGTAGAGGCGCCATCATCTTCTACGTGGGTTTGGGTGGCGTCGTAATGGGCAGCATCGCGGCGCTCCTGGGCGGTCAGCGGTTGGTCAGGAACCGTCGGGCACGCCGTCTCTCCGGCCTGCAGTTCGGACCTCGGCTCGGTCCCCGACACGTGACCATGGACATGAAGGTGCACTTCTAGCTCATGGAGAGTGACGGCGGGACCATTCGACTGTCTCCCAACTCGAGCGGCCTCTCGGGTACGACGCTCGACGCTCGCTACACCTTGCTGCAGAAGCTCGGCGAAGGCGGCATGGGAGTCGTCTACGAAGGTAGGCACACGACCTTGAGGAACCGAGTCGCCATCAAGGTCCTGCGTCCGTCCTCCGGCGAGGACAGTGACCTCACCACCAAGAGGCGCTTCCTACGGGAGGCCCGCTCTGCTGCGTCGATCAAGCATCCCAACGTGGTTCAGATCATGGACTGCGGGGAGACCCATGATGGGCTCGTCTACATCGCGATGGAGTACATCGAAGGTCGCGACATCGCCCGAGTTCTGAAGGAAGAGGGTCCCCTCTCTGCGCCTCGGGCCACGGAGATCATTCTCCAGGTCGCGGCGGCTCTTCGTGCATCGCATGCACATGGGGTCATCCATCGCGACATCAAGCCGTCGAATTGCATCCTCTACGACGATGAGCAAGGCAAGCGTGTCGACGTCGTCAAGGTCTTGGACTTTGGCATCGCTAAGGCCAACTCACCCGGCCTCGAGGACACCCAGACCCTCACGGCCGCGAACGAGCTGTTCGGCACGGTCGCGTACATGGCCCCAGAGCTGGTCGAGGGCACACCAGCCAGCCCACAGTCGGACATCTATGCGCTGGGCATCATGCTCTTCCAGGTGCTCACGGGCCGCCTGCCCTTCACTGGACCTACACCACTGAAGGTCCTGGCGATGCATGCCTCGGAGCCTCCTCCCTCGATACGAGAGCACGACCCGAGCCTTCCCTCCACGCTGGAGACCATCGTCGCTCGCTGCCTCGAGAAGGATCCAGGGCGCCGCTACGCCAACATGGACGAGTTGATCACAGCGCTCGAGATCGCCCTCGATGCGCATCGCCCCGGCTCTCTGCGCTGGAGGCGGACGGAGCCCCTCACTCGAACGGTAGCGCTACGCAACACCGTGCCGACCCGTACCGCTGTCGCTCCCGTCGCGGACGGTGACACCGCACGGGAGGTGCCCTCTGAGCGACCGCCTGCGCCTTCGGGCCGCGGCACGAGAGTCCTGCGCTATACGCTCGTAACCGTGGCCATCGCCATCGCGGTCTTCCTGACGAGTTCACTGTTTCCCGACGACGCCATGGTCGAGCCCGTGAGCGCTCGTCTCACCAAGAACGTGGAGCCAGACCGGGGGCTGGCGGAGGCGGACCAGGCATCTTCGGATGAGCAGATCGTGATGATTCCCGCCGAGGCGCCCGCCCCGGGTGGGAGTGATGCCCCGAAGTCGGCGACTCCCATGCTCTCGGTCGTGGAGCCGCTCCCGCTCGAGAGCCCGCCCTCTCCCCTCGAGGCCGCTCCCCGAGGAGAAGGCGACGAGCTTCCGAGACGGAGAGCGAAGAAGAGACCCCGCGACTCGCTCGGGAGCACCGTACGACGCCTCGAGAAGGCCGCGAAACGCCAGTGCTCGGACCATGTCGAGACCCATGCTCCCATCAACGTCTCGGGCCCAGTGGGTACGAACAAGAGGTTCATCGCCATCGAGATCGACGGAGCCACCCCAGCATTGGAGAGGTGTCTCGAACGGGTGATCGGTCAGGCTACGTTCCCAGAAGAGAACAAGATCGTGGACTTCGACATCTCTCTATAGCCACGCGTCGCAGGCTCTTCGGCGATGGGCTCGAGGCCGATCCCAGTGGCCATGACGCACCCACGCTCCGACGCCGAAGCCGATCAGTCGGTCGCACGGACCAGCGCGAGGATGTCGTCGCCGAAGCGCTCGATCTTCGCCGCTCCGAGCCCGGCGATGAGCGCGAGGTCGGCGGAGCTGTGGGGCCGGGCGCGGGCCACCGCGAGCACGACCTTGCGGTGGAAGACCATGTACGGCTTCCATTTCAGCCGTCGCGCGGTGCGGCGGCGGTAGTTCTCGAGCTGCCGCGCCAGCTCGCTTCCGCCTCCGCCGTCGCTCCGGCGCGAGCGGCCGGCCGAGCGCCCGCGCTCCGGCAGCTCGGCGGCCGCGAGCCACACGGTGGGATACTTGCGCCCGCGCGTGACGAGCAGGCCTTCGCGCAGCAGCTCGTGGAAGATCGTGGCCACGACGGGCTCGCCGTGCTCGGCCAGGGCGCCGTACTGCGGCAGCCGGTGGAGCTTGGCGGCGCGCACGGGCTTGGCCCGGCTGCCCCGCAGGGCGCGAACGAGGGTCATGACGCCCAGGGGCTTGGCGAGCGCGCCCATGAAGGCGAGCACCTGCGCGCGGAGCTGAAGCCGGGCCTCGGCCGTGATCTCGACGGGAGGCGCGGGTCGGGCGGAGGCGGGCTCGGGCGAGGGCGGGGCGACGCAGCCGGTGCAGACGTCGCACGCACCACAAGCGGGGATGCCATCGAGCGCCCCGGCGAAGTGGCCACACAGCACCTGCTGGCGGCACTGGTGGCCCTGGGCGTAGCGCACCAGCGCCTGCAGGGCGTCTTCGCGGTGGGCGTGGTGGGCTCGGCCGGCCGGGCCGGCCGGGGCATCGCCCATGAGGCGGCGCTGGGTCATCAGGTCGGCCGCGCCGTGGAAGAGCATGCAGCGAGCGGGCTGGCCGTCTCGGCCGGCGCGGCCGGCCTCTTGGTAGTAGGCCTCGAGGCTACCGGGCAGCTGGAAGTGGACCAGCAGGCGGACGTCGCCGTAGTCGATGCCCATGCCGAAGGCGTTGGTGGCGACGAGCACCCGCGTCTTGCCCTCGTCGAAGCTCCGCTGCGCGCGCTCGCGGGCGAGCTTGGTGCGGCCGGCGTGGTAGTAGCCCGCCTTCACGCCGCGGGCGGTGAGGGCCTTGGCCACGGTCTGGGTCTTCTTGCGCGTGCTGCAGTACACGATGGCCCGCCCCGCGCCCCGGCGGGCGGTGAGGCCGGCGTCGTCGAGGGCGGTGGCGAGGGTGGCCAGCCGCAGGGCGTCGGTGCGCAGGGCGTGGCTGGAGAAGGCGAGGTTGGGCCGCGCGAAGGAGCCGGTGACGCACACCGGGTCCACCAGCCCGAGGGCGGCGGCGATCTCGTCCCGCACCCGCGGCGTGGCGGTGGCGGTGAGCGCGATGATGGGAGCCTCGGTCACGCGCCGCAGCTCGCCCAGGCGCAGGTACTCGGGGCGGAAGTCGTGCCCCCACTGGCTGACGCAGTGGGCCTCGTCGATGGCCAGCGCGGCGATCGGCCGCCGGCCGAGGCGCTGGGAGAAGCCGCGGAGCACGGCACGCTCGGGCGAGACGTAGAGCAGCTCGAGCTGGCCGGCATCGAACGCGGCGGTGATCGACCGACGCTCGGCCGGGTCTTGGTGGCTGTTGAGCACGGCGGCGCGGACCCCCTTGGCGACCAGGGCCGCGACCTGGTCGCGCATGAGGGCGATGAGCGGCGAGACGACCACGGTGGTGCCCCGGCCCTGTCGCGCGAGCACGACGGCCGGCACCTGGTAGCACAGCGACTTGCCGCCCCCGGTGGGCAGCACGACCAGGGCATCGCGACCGCCGAGCAGGGCCTCGATGGGCTCGCGCTGCCCGGGTCGCAGGCTCGGGTGGCCGAAGACCTCCTGCGCGCACGCGGTGGCGGCCGCGGGCTCGCGGGGCGAGGCGGTCGGATCGCCGACGAGCTCGACGAGGCTCAGCTGCTCGCCCGGTGGCGC
>JGI12210J13797_10076353_pt1 | contig 16558 bp, 13 predicted proteins | sample ElkSlonscriptome_3_FD_13797 | JGI IMG/M metagenome (IMG submission 13797)
AGATCAAGGTGGTCAACGGCAATCTCATGGTGGCCAAGCCGGTCCGGCTCTACTTTGCCGACGTACCGGTGTTCTGGCTTCCCTTCGTGGCGCAGAGCCTCAATACCGGTCGCTCGTCAGGGATTCTCACGCCTACCTTCAGCGTCAACGACATCGTTCGAACCAGCGGCGGCTACCAGCGGCGGATCAGCAACGTCGGCTTCTTCTGGGCCATCAGCGACTACATGGATGCCAGCGTGGCCATGGACTGGTTCGACGACAACTTCACGGCTCTCACCGGAAGCTATCGCTTCCTCTGGAACCGACAATTCTTGCAGGGGAGTATGAATTTCCGCCGGTTCTGGCGTGCCGAGGGCGGCCGTGAGTTGACCCTGAACGCCCGGACCAACTGGGACCTTTCCGAGCGGACCAACTTCAGGGTCTCGGCGAGCTACGCGTCGAGCAGCTCCTTCGTCACGGAGCAGTCCTTCAACCCTCAGGAGGTCACCCAGTCCATCGACTCGGAGGGGGGGTTCAACCACCGGTTCGACTGGGGCACCGTCGCCGTCAACGGGAATCGGCGCCAGTACCTCAGCGACGACCGGGTGGAGACCACCTTCCCCTCGGCAAACGTCTCGCTTCGCACCATCACCCTCTTCCCAGCGGCGCCCAGCCAGGCGGGGATCTTCAACAACCTGACGTGGAGCGGGAGCGCCAACCTCTCGCGATCGTGGGTGTCCCGGTCCCAGGGACCCGTCTACGTGCCTGGAGAGGAGAACACGTCGAACCTCCGGGGAGGCGTGAACACCTCTCTCAACCTCGGGAACCTGTCCGTATCCGGGAATGTGGGTTATCAGCAGGGGGTCACCCAGGGACTGAGGACGCCCATCGTTGGGAACATGGGGCAGCGGCTCGACGAGTTGGGGATGTTGGCCCTCGAGGGACGTCAGGGCGACGCTTGGCTTTCTCTACAGGAGACGGACCCGGACCTGGATTTCGGCGACCCCTTCGACGCGTCCCAGGCCGACGTCAACTGGAGCAGCTCGATCAACTATCAGCAGCGGTTGGTGGGGTCGGTGACGATGACGCCTCGGGTCAGCTTCGCCGGCCAGTATCGTCGGATCGACACCCTGGCCGTGGCGCAGAACTTCGTCTCCGGTCCGGTCCGGACCGCCTTTGGGGCCACGCTCCGCGGCGATATCTACGGGTTCTTCCCCGGGTTCGGCGGCTTCAGCCGGATTCGCCATAAGTTGAGTCCGTCCTTCACCTACGACTGGGCTCCGGAGGTCACGGCCTCGGAGCTCCAGGCCCAGGTCTTCGGTTCCCGGACCTCGCGGCCTCAGAACGTGGTCTCGGTCACGCTCAACCAGACCTTCGAGGCGAAGCGGGGAACGGATCAGGACAGCCTGATCGCTCCACCCACCGCCGGTGGGGGCAGCAACGGTGAACCCGGGCGCCTTCCGCAGGCGCAGATCGTCAACCTCCTGTCTCTCCGGACCAGCGCGATCCGCTACGACTTCGTAGAAGCCGACGATCTTGGTTTCCTCCAAGGCTTCCAGACGACCCGACTGACCAATCAGATCTCGTCGGACTTCCTCAGGGGTCTGTCGTTGAGCATCATCCACGACCTCTTTCGGGACGACCCTGCGGTCGACGGAAGTGGGACGCCCACGGGTGAGATCGATCGAAGCTTCGATCCGCAGCTCGTGCAGATGAACCTCGGTTTCAGCCTGAACAACCGCTCCTCGATCTTCCGTTGGCTCCGCTTCGGCGGAGGTGACGACGACGAGGAAGAGGAGGAGGACCCGGACCAGGACGAGCGGTTGGACGAGGAGGATATCTTTGCGGACGACGTGGATCCCCTCGGGTTTCGGGATCTGGACGAGAGCTCCATCGTGCCCGGGGCGCAGCAGAGCACGGCGCCGCGACGGGACGGGGGTGTCGGGAACTGGTCCGCGAACTTCTCCTACTCCCTGGCCCGGCCCCGGGCCGAGAGCGCCAGGCGCAGCCAGATGCTACAGGCCACGTTGCGATTCCAGCCCACCGAGATGTGGGAGATGAGCTGGCGCACCTCCTACGACATCGAGGCTCAGGCCTTCAACGACCACTCGATCCGTCTCTCCCGAGACCTCCACCGCTGGCGCGCCAACTTCGATTTCCTTCAGACGGCGACGGGCAATTGGAGCTTCCGCTTCGAGGTGTCCCTCATCGACAACTCGGACCTCAAGTTCGACTACCAGCAGCGGAGCCTGGACCGTCTCAGCGGGGGTTGATCTCGGCGGGCCGGGTCCTCGATTCCGCCCACACAACCCGAAAAGGTGTCCTGCCAGGGGGACACCTCGGCTCCACGAGCCTTGATTCAGCGCCGCTCCAGGCCGTCGGATGAGTTGGCACGGCCTGTGCTCCTCCAGTCTCTGTGAATCGACGGCACGGATTACGTGAACGTTGGAGGAATCATGGGACGGTGGACGGCAGGGATCTTGATTGCGGCGGTCGGCTTGTCGGCGTGCAGTACGAACAACACAGTGCTGTCTCCGGACGGTGGATCCGGTGTTGTAGCACCGCCGGTGGGCCTCGACGTCCGCTACTACGATCGCTCGGTGGTGGTGACCTGGGAGTTGGCGGCGGGGTGGAACGGCGAGCCCTTCCGGGTCTACGCTGCCGTCGGTGGGGGTGATTTCATCCGGGTTGCCGAGGTGACCAACTGCAGCGCCTCGCTGTGCTCTTACACCGACGCGAACATCGAGCCGGGTGTGACCTACACGTACTACGTATCCGCCGTTGGCTTCGATGGTATCGAGGCGGCTTCTCCTGACGCGATTCCCATCACCGTCCCGGCCTACACCCCTCCGCCGGTGCCCGGCAGCATGGAGGTCATCGCCCTGGACGGCGCCAACTACCTGCGGTGGGACGACGCGGCCCGGACGGTGGGTGACTTCTCCTTCTATAAGGTCTACCTCTTCCTGGACGGGGCGAGCTTCCTCCTGGGCGAGACGGATTCAGAGGCCTTCCTGGACGAACTCGCTGAGAACGGTCTGACGTACGAGTACTTCGTCACGGCCGTGGACGAATTCGGCCACGAGAGCGAGGGGAGTGTGTCAGGGTTCGGTACTCCTCGTCCGGACTTCCATGGAGAGTTCCTCTACGACTTCTTCTCCGTTCCTGCGACGTCGGGCTTCTTGTTCCGGGACGACGAGTCACTCGATCCGATCGTCTCCGGGGATGATCCGCTACGGCATTTCCGGCTCGAGACCGACGTGGACGGTTGGTGGTTGGTCCCCGGCCCCGGGGTTGCAGTCTACCCCCTGGGCTTCGAGACCTCGGCGCTCCGCTGTGGTCCCGGAGCCGACGCCTTCTGTGTCGAACTCGCCGCGGCGCCCCCCAATGGGTACGTCGTGGACGACCTGTGGATCGACACCCAGACGACCTACGTGATGAGAGTACCCGGGGAAGACAATCAGCTCCGGTACGCCGCCGTGCGGATCGAGGTGCTCGGGTTCGATCAGGAGGGGTCTCCTCTGATGATCTTCGACTGGTCCTATCAACTCCAGCCCGGGAACCCGGCGCTTTCACCGGTGCAGCGGACGAAGGTCCGGGCGCGTTGAAGCCGAATCGTGTCGGGACAAACGCTTGTTCCCCGGGAGAACGGGAGCCTAGCTTGAAGGATGGCTCCTGTTCTCGAAGCGGTCCCCAACTTCAGTGAGGGGCGCGACCCGGACTTCCTCGACGAGGCGGTCCGGGTCGCTTCCTTGTGTGGGGTCGATGTGTTGGACCATTCCATGGACCGGGATCACCATCGGGCCGTGCTGACTCTCGTGGGCCACCCCGACGACGTGGAGGAGGCCGGCGTTCGACTGGGCTTTCTTGCCCGGGACCGAATCGACCTGACGCATCACCACGGCGTACACCCACGGATCGGCGCTCTGGACGTCCTCCCCTTCGTCCCCCTTGCAGGGTGCTCCATGACGCTGGCGGTGGAGGTGGCCCGCCGGGCGGGCCGACGCCTCGCAGAAGGGGGTCTACCGGTCTACTTCTACGGAGAGGCCTCCGACCCGCCGGGTCGGGGACTGGCCTCGCTCCGGGCGGGAGGGTTCGAGACGCTCCGAGAGAGGCTGCCTCCAGGACGTCTCCCGGACCTGGATGGAGGGTGGGAAGGGCTTCACCCCACCGCGGGAGCCGTTTGCGTGGGTGCGAGGCGGGTGCTTCTCGCCTGGAACGTCTGGGTGCGGGGAGTGACCGTGGAGGAGCTCCGGCCCCTGGCGGCATCACTCAGAGAACGAAACGGGGGCGTCCCGGGTCTCCGCGCCCTCGCCCTGGAGTTGCCGGGCCAGGGAGCTGTTCAGCTCTCCATGAACCTCGAAGCGGTGGAGACCCGGGATCCCCTGGCCATCTTCGAGAGGGTGGAGGCGGAAGTCGCCGCCCTGGGGGGAGAAATCCAGGGTACCGAGGTGATCGGCATGATCCCCGAGACCCTTGTGCTGGCGGCTGCCGGCGACAGATTACGTCTCTTTGAGCCGAGTCCCGACCGGTTGCTCCCGGTCGGGGTGGCCCGTCACCTCTCCGATCGTTCGGACGAGGACCTGGCTACGGTTCTCTCCTGGCTTGGCACCCGGGAGTCCGAGACGCCCGAGGAGATCCGGCGAGCCGCCCGCAGGTTGGCGGTTCGCTCGAGGCACGAGTCGAGCCCAAGCGAGCGCCCATGAGGAGTATCGAAGCCCTGAAGGAGAAGGCCCGGCACCACGAGCAGAAAGAGCAGTGGGAGCCGGCTCGGGATCTCTACATACAGGCCATCGCGGCCATGGATGATGAGGCCCACCTCGATATCGGACTCTACAACCGTGTCGGCGACATCCTCGTCAAGATCGGAGACTACGAGGGGGCGGTCGAACACTACCAGCGGGCCACCGATCTCTACCTCGAGGCCGAGCTTCAGAACAACGCCATCGCCGTGTGCAAGAAGGTGGCACGGCACCTGCCCGGCCGAAACGAGGTGTACCTGCGCATGGGCCAGATCCGTGCCTCCCAGGGATTCCTGGTGGATGCACGAGAGAATTTCCTGATCTACGCCGCCAATGTAGAGCAGGCTGGAGACACGGAAGAGGCGCTCCGGGCCCTGATCGAATTCGCGGCCTTGGCGCCCGAGGACACCGAGATCCGGCTCGCTGTGGCGATGCAATTGGAAAAGCACGACCGGAAGGACGAGGCCATCGAGCAGCTCGTCGCCGGTTACCGCGTGCTGCGCCAGCGGGGGGACGAGGATGAGGCAGCGACCTTCGCGGAGCGGATTCGGGCCCTGGACCCGGACAGCGACCCCGACGTCCTCGCCGACGGCCTGGACGAGGGTGGGTTCGACTCGACCTCCCTGGCCGACGATCACGGCGGCGCCGATTCCTTCGTAGCGTCCTTCGGCGACATCGACCTACCCGACGCGTCCACCGGGGCGCAGAGCGGACCGCCGGGCGACGATGCGGCGACGGACGCCGTTGAACCGGTTGTCGTCGAGGCGGACTTCGGTGACATCGTCGTCGCCGGCGGCCTCGATGAGGCGACCTCTCCGCCCGACAACGATCCCTCGAGCGAGACCCTCAGCCCGGACTCTTCGGGCGCGGACACCCGGGACGCCGACGAGGACGACCTCGACTTCGATATCGGTGGAGACCTCCCCCTGGTGCCCTTCGACGGTGTCGAGGGAGAGGGTGTGGCGGAGGTCACCGGTGAAGCCTCGAGCGATCTCCCGATGGAGACCTCGGAGCCCGCCGGCGCGGACGAGTTGGAGTTCGCAGGCAACCTGGAGCTTCCGGACTTGGACGACTCGGCATTGGACGACGACAGAGAGGACGAGGAGGCGGTTCCTCTCCCCTTCCTCGATCTCGACGACGAGGGCACCGCAGATCGCGACGAGGCGACCGAGGAGCCGTTCGGGGGTGCCCCGGGATCGTCGGACTCCGGCGCCGATGAGGCGCCAGTCGGAGACTGGGAGGCCCTTCGGGACGCCTATGACCCAGGGCGACCCGACGCGGACCAGGCGCAGAGCCTGGTCGAGGCGGCCTTCCAGCACGGTGACTCCGGTGTGCTGGTGGAGGCCTACGAGCTCTTGGCCCAAGCCCTCGAAGCCGACGGGGACTCGGCCCGGGCGGATGAGGTCCGGGAGCAGATCCGCGCCCTCGACCCGAGTCACCCCGGGCCGGCCGAATCCCTGGAGGCCGAACCTCAGGCGGACGCGCCGCACGGGGATGAGCGGGACTCCGGTCCCGCCCCCGAGGATCCGAAGGAGGAGGCGAGCTACGTGGATCTCGGCTCACTCGTCTTCGGTCAGGATGAGCGGACGGAGAAGACCACGCGCTTCCAGGTAGCCTACCAGGAGCCTTCAGGGGACGAGGCGGCCGACTTCGCGAACATGCTAGCGCAGTTCAAGGCGAAGGTGGCGGAGAACTTCGACGCCTCGGATGTCCGGGCCCACCACGACCTTGGAACCGCGTACAAGGAGATGGGTCTCCTTGACGAGGCGGTTGCGGAGTTTCAGCAGGCGCTCAGGGCTTCTACCAATCACCTTCCGACCTACGAGCTTCTGGGACAGACCTTCATGGAGCGAGGGGAGCATGCAGCGGCGGTGCGGGTACTCGAACGCGCGCTGAAAGTCCCATCGGAGGTGGAGGATGAACTCATTGGCATCTACTACTACCTGGGTCGGGCCCACCAGGAGCTGGGTCAGGTCGACGAGGCCGTGGCACTCTTTGATCGGGTATTCGCCCTGGACATCAACTTCGCGGACGTGACAGCCCGATTGCGGGAGCTCCGCTAGTGGCCTCGCTCCAGGACCTGAGCGCGCCTCCGGGCCTGGACGACATCCAGAAGCCGGTCCAGGAACAGCTCGACGGGGTGGTCGATGAGCTCCGGCGGATCATCGTGTCCGATTTCGCTCTTATCGAGGAGGTGAACCAGTACCTCCTCCTGCTTCAGGGTAAGCTTCTGCGACCCGCGCTCCTCCTGCTCAGCAATCGGGTGTGCGGACCTCAGGACCCCCGGGCGATCCGACTGGCCGCCGTCGTCGAGTTGGTCCACCTTGCCACGCTCGTGCACGACGACGCCGTCGATCACTCGGTTCTACGGAGGGGCCAGCCCACGGTCAACTCGGTTTGGTCCCATCAGGTGGCGATCATCATGGGGGACTACCTCTACTCCCGGGCGATCATCGAGCTCGCCGACGTCGGCAGTCAGGAGGCGACCCGGGTCATGGCGCGGGCGGCGAACGAGATGAGCGTGGGTGAGATGCGACAGCTCACGTCGTATGACGCCCTGGCGTTCACCGAGACCGACTACGATCGTCTCATTGCCGCGAAGACCGCCTCGCTGATGAGCGCCGCCTGTGAGTTGGGCGCCCTTGTCGGGCGGGAATCGTTCCGCGGCCCCATGGCGACCTTTGGCCATAATCTGGGCATGGCATTCCAGATCGCCGACGATCTTCTAGACTATACGGGCTCGGCAGATGTCACCGGGAAGCCGACGGGCCAAGATCTACGAGAGCGGAAGGTCACGCTTCCGCTGGTAGGAGCGATTCAGAGAGCGTCCGACGATCAGATGTCGGTCATCCGGCATTTCTTCACACGGGTGGATCCCACGGACGACGAGATCGAGGCGGTGGTGGAGTTGGTGAGGCAACTAGGGGGACTGGAGTACGCACGCAAGAAGGCGGATCGTTACGCTGATGCCGCTCTCGATGCGCTGGAGGGGCTTCCGGAAGGGCGGGAGCTCGAGGTCCTTCGGGCCTCGGTGGCCTACGCAATGCAGAGGAATCGCTAAACCATGCTGGTCGACACAGGACGCCGTACTGGGGTTCGCATCTTCTGGACCATCATCCTGGGGTTCTTCCTCGGAGGAGTCCTCACGGAGATCGCTCAGACCTTTCTTCCGCAGAGCGCGGCCCGGACGTTCCTGACGACGGCGGTCAGCGCCCAGTTGGGTCCGTTCTACATGGATCTGGTGGCGGTCGCCTTTACCCTGGGGCCCCTTTCGCTCTATTTGAATGTACTGACACTCGTAGGCGTCTCGATCGTGGCGCTCGTGGCCAGGTCCTGGATCTGAGGATCTGAGCCGTCATCGACGTTTGAGCGCGGAGTGATCCGCACTCGGGAGGTAGTTGGACATGGGTATGGGTCTCGGAATGGGGGAGATTCTCTTGATCTTCCTGGTGGCGCTGCTCCTCTTCGGAGCGAAGCGGCTACCGGAGATCGGCTCTTCTCTCGGGAAGGGAATCCGGGAGTTCAAGAGTTCGATCCGAGAGATCGAGAGCGAGCTCAAGGTCCCCGATACGCCGAAGCGGAGCATCCACGCCCCGCCGGTGACGAAGGACGAAACGTCCGCTCCGGAAGAGGCGGAGCCGGTGGACGTTCAGCCTCGCAAGCTCACCACTCAGCAGGACTGACCCCGGGCCTACCTACGCAGTGGCCACCCCCTCCTGCCGTCGAGGACGGCAGCTGCGGGGTGGGACCGTAACACAAAGAGGGCGCCCCCCGCCGGGGGGCGCCCTCTTTGCCTGTTCAATGGGTGCCGGGGTCCGGGGGTCTGACGCTCCGGAGTCGAACGGGGAGGTCGAGGCGCGGAAGCCTCGCCTCAGAATCCGAAGGGTGACCCGGGTTGACGGAGGGGCTGCTCGTCGGGATCGACCAGAACCTCGTCCCGACGGTCCCTGACGTTCGCCGTCTCCCGAAGGCCGGCCAGCCACGACTCCAGCCGTTCCTGCCGGAGGAGCTGGGTCGCCTGCGCTCGCTGCTGCGCCTTCTGGGCGTTCCAGGCTTCCCGGTCTGCCGGCGTCCGGGCCAGGAGCTCGATGAGGACCGTGTTCAGCGGCGTGGACACCACCTCGGAGACCTCACCGATCTCGAGGCCGAAGGCAGCGCCGATCGCCGCGTTGTAGCGACCGAGCCCCGGCACGAAGTCGTTGCGGGAGAACGGCCCGGCCGATCGCACCTCGAGGCCGTGATTCGCAGCGACATTGGCCAGCGCCTCGCCGGCACGGATCTCGGCGAGAAGCTCCGCCGCCTCGGCCTCGACGACCTCCTGCTTCTTCTCGAATCGCAGGATCTCCTCGATGCTGGGGCGAGCCGACTCAAGCGGGAGGATCCCCGCGGGAGTGGAGGAAATGAGCTCCAGAGCGTAGAAGGCCTGCGGCGTCTCGAAGACCGGACTGGCGTCGCCGATCTCCCCCTCCTCGAACGCCCAGTCTGCCCCCTCGCTGACCTGGCCGGCGCGAGCGACGAATGCGAAGTCGTCCGTGAGCTCCGCCTCTTCCACGGCGAGACCGAGTTCATCGGCACCAGAGGCCAGGTCCCTGGACTCCAACAGACCCTCCAACGAGTCGGCACGGGTGAAGAGCTCGATCTCCGAATCGTCGGTGCGAGCGACGGGGATGAGGATATGGCGAATTCGGGCGCTGTCGGGGGCCCAGAGCTCCTGGACCTCGATGATATGATGCCCTGCCGGGCTCTGGACCGGCTCCAGCAGCGTCCCGGCCGACGACGCGAAGACTGCGGAATCCATGGCGGCAAGGGTCGCTCCCTGACGAATGACGCCGAGCTCACCGCCGTTGAGTGCGCTGTTCTGGTCTACCGATTCCACGGCGGCCACCTCTGCGAAGTCCTGCTCGCCGGCGGCGATGGCGTCCCGCAGCTCCTTCGCCTTCGCCTGTGACGCCACCGAGTCGGCAGTGGTGGGTGTCTTGTCGATGACCACGACCCGAACCTGGGCTCGTGCGGGCTCGGCGAATTCGTCCTGGTTGGCGTCGTAATACTGACGCACCTCCACGTCGGAGATCGTGACCTGGTCGTCGGTCACCCGCTGCGCCGGGTTAAGCGGGATGTAGCGGATCTCAACCGTTTCATTCTGGTCCTGCCACCGCTGCCAGAGCTGCTCGTCCGTCACGTACACGCCCGAGGACACCTGACGAAGGAGCTTCCCTCGCGGGATGATGTCACGGTAGTAGGCCTCGAGCTGCAGGAGGAGGAGCTCGTCGGCGGAGGCCAGAAACTGCTGGTACTTCATCGGATCGAACTGACCGTTCGTCTGGAAGCCCGGCTGATCCCGCAGTGAGGGTGGAGGGCTGAACTGAGCCGCCTGCCGAAGCTCCTCGTTGGTCACGACGATCCCGCGACGCTCGAGCTCCTGCTGGATCAGGATCTGGTTGACCACCTCGTCGAAGGCGGCATCCTCGACCTCCTTGATCTGCTGACTCGTCAGCGGCTGCTCCTGAGCGGCCTGATACTGGTCGTAGAGGTTTCGGTAGGTCGCGTTGTAGTCGTCGAAGAGGACGGACGTCCCGTTCACCGCGCCGATGGATCCCAGACCTCCGGCGCTCTGGCCCGACGCATCCATTCCCCACTCGAAGAGCATGAGCGCGACGAAGGCGAGCGCCGTAACGAGCATGATCCACTTCGTGTTTTCCCGCATTTGCCGCATCATGGCCCTGCACCCTCCGGGACCCGTTGGGTCCGCCGACGTCGCGTGAGATCTGCTGGCGATGAACACCGGCGGCGCAGGTCCCGGTCCGCGACCAGTCCTCCGATGCACATCACTTGAGGTCGTCCCGAAGCAGTCCGAGACGAGTCCTCAAAGCTAATCGGGGCGGCATGGCCCCTCAACCAGCCCTCTCGAACCGTCGTTGACACCCCTTTCCGCAGCCATCTATCTTGGCAGGTCCGTGCTGGAGCCAGACCCCTCCGCCCCCGGGAGACGCCTTGTCCGAGGCCCTGACGCGCGAGATCGAAGAGTTGCGATTGTTAATGGGTTCGCCTCGCGACCCTCACGGCCGGGTCTTCGCCCAGCTTGGAAACGCCCTTCGACGCGCAGGATCACATCGCGAAGCTCTTTCGGTCCTCCTCGACGGAGTATCGGAGCATCCGAATTTCTCCCCGGGACATCTGGTGCTTGGATGGACTGCCCAGGAGTCCGGGGACGCCACGGTAGCTCGCACGGCCTTCGAGCGGACGTTGGAGCTCGATCCCGAGAATCCGAATGGGCTCTTCGGCCTCGGCACGCTCCTCGATCGGGAGGGGGATCCTCGAGGAGCCAGCCTGATCGAGGAGGCGGAGTCGCTGGACGCCCGGGTGAGGGCTTTGGCGCCTCACGCGCCGGAGGAGCTTCGGGAGATCGAGGCGGCTCCGAACAGTGAAGGTGCGGCTGCGGACCGTGAAGGTTCGGCTCCGGACAACGAAGGTGTGGCTCCAGACCGTGAAGACCCGGCTCTGGAGCGACTCCCCTTCCTGTCTCTGGATGAGATGGCCCCGGCATCGGAGGAGGGGAGGGCTCCTGCGCCGCCCGCGAGGGACGAGACACTCTCCGGGCTCCCCTTCGTCGCCTTGGATGAGCTCGCTCCCGACGCCGAGGAGGCCGCCGCCGACGGGTCTTCCGCCGCCGACGGGTCTTCCGCCGACGTGGAGGTTGCGGGTGAGAAGGAGCCAGCGGCGGGTGAGGCGGAGGCGTCCGGTGGTGAGTTGGCGGCTACGGGCGCGACGGAAGACGAGGGGGCCTCGCTGGATGCCCTCCCCTTCGTCTCTCTGGAGGAGCTCCGTCCAGGGCCTGAACTCGCGTCCGGGTTCGAGAACCACCTTGAGAGCGAGGCAGACGCCGAGTACGCGGTTGAGGCTGAACCGGAGCTTGAGGCTGCTACAGAGGCCGAGCCAGGGATGGAGCCAGCGCCTCAGGCGGAAGCCGAGCTGGGCGCCGAAACTCCGCTGGCCGAGCATGACCACGACGATGAGGATGAGGGTCTGGACCTTGCGGGTCCCCTGGCCACCCGAACGATGGCTGAACTCCTCGTGCGGCAGGGTCTCCTGGCCCAGGCCATAGAGGTCTTCGAGACGCTGGTAGAGCGCTCACCCGAGGATTCTGGTCTCTGGGATCGTCTCGCCGAGCTCCGAGTCGACTTGGAGGGCGGTGCCGGGACCGCAGCGGAGGCGGGGGGCGATCTGGAGGGTCCCGCGCAGGATGCTGCCGGAGTGTATGGCGTGGAGGATGCCGGTGGCGAAGCGTCTCCCGTCGATGATCCCGACGAGTCCTCGGCCCACCCGTCCATGGATCCGCCGGTGCCGCACCCGGAGGTTCCAAGTCCGTTCCACCTTGGGGCCGCCGAGGCCGAGGAGAGCGCCGAGGAGGACGAGGAGAGGGTCGGGGATTATTTCTCCCGACTTCTGGGCTGGTCCCCCACCCACTCCCCCGATCCGGATGAGCCGGGAGGGGCCTCGGCAGAGGAGGAGTCGGACCTTTCGTGAGAGCTGCGGTGGTCCACGGTCCCAACCTTCGCCTCCTGGGGAGACGAGAACCGGACGTCTACGGGACCACGACTCTCGAAGAGATCGATGGAGCCATCGAGAGCCTGGCGGCCCAGCTGGGGGTCGAGGTGGAGTCCCATCAATCGAATCACGAGGGCGTGCTCCTGGACCTCATCGAGGAGTGTGGGGAGCGGGTCGACGGATTCGTCGTGAACGCCGGTGCCCTGACCCACACGAGTGTCGCGCTCCGAGATGGCCTCGTCGGGGTTGGAAGGCCCTTCGTCGAAGTCCACCTCAGCAACACCTCGGCGCGGGAATCGTTCAGGGCCCTTTCGTACCTTTCCCCGGTGGCCCTCGGTGTGGTTTATGGTTTCGGTGTCGATAGCTATCTTCTAGGGCTGCGTGGGCTGGTAGCCCACCTGCGCTCGACCCCCTGATCAGGAAGGAACGGCAAGCCCATGGCGAGTACGTCGGACTTCAGGAACGGCTTGGTGCTGGACCTGGACGGAGATCTCTGGACCATCACCTACTTCCAGCATGTGAAGCCGGGGAAGGGCGGAGCCTTCGTACGAACGAAGCTGAAGAACGTCCTCAGTGGGGCCGTTGTCGACAAGACCTTCCGCTCGGGCGAGAAGGTCACGACCGTGCGTCTTGAGCGTCGGCCGGTGAACTACAGCTACACCGACGGCCAGCTCTACTACTTCATGGATGCCCAGACGTTTGAGATGATCCCCCTCTCCTCCGAGGTCATCGGAGACGACCAGCTCCAGTACTTGAAGGAGAACATGGAGTGTGAGGGGCTCGTTCACGACGAAAAGGTGATCGCCGTTGACCTTCCCCAGTTCGTCGAACTCGCGGTAGAGCAGACGGACCCTGGGTTGAAGGGTGACACCGCCCAGGGCGGCTCCAAGCCCGCCCGGCTCGAGACCGGGGCGACGGTCAGCGTCCCTCTCTTCGTCGAGGAAGGGGACGTGATCCGCGTCGACCGCACGGAAGACAAGTATCTCACACGGGTGACCGAATGATGGACCTCAGCTTCATCAAGAGCCTCATCGAGGCGGTGGACCAGAGCAGCATCGATTCGGTGGAAATCGAACGGGGTGGGACTCGGGTCCGAGTCTCCAAGACGCCGCCACTCTCCGCGGCTGGGGCCGTAATGTCGGCGCCAGCCGTCATGCCTCCCGCAGCGCCTTCGGGTCCCGTGGCCCCGGTCGCCGAGCCGGGAGGCTCCCCGGAGGTGCCGGCGACAGACCACCTCGCCGAGGTGAGTTCGCCCATGGTGGGGACTTTCTACGCGGCTCCAGCCCCCGATGCGCCACCCTACGTGAAGGTGGGCCAGAAGGTCGCCGTGGGCGATACGCTCTGTATCATCGAGGCGATGAAGCTCATGAACGAGCTTGAGGCCGAGGTCGCCGGGACGGTGGCCGAGATCGTCGTTCAGAACGCCGATCCCGTGGAATACGGCCAAGTCCTCTTCCGTATCGACCCCGCCTGATTCTCTGGCCCGAACGGGTGGGGCCGGATCCCGTACCGTGGAGATGCGCCCGCCTCGTATCGGGGTCGGGCGCACTCTGTTAGGAGAAGTCGAGTGTTCAACAAGGTCCTGATCGCCAATCGCGGCGAGATCGCACTCCGGATCATCCGTGCTTGCCACGAACTCGGGGTGCAGACCGTTGCCGTGTACTCCGAGGCCGACCGGGAGTCGCTCCACGTCCGCTTCGCCGACGAGGACGTCTGCATCGGCCCGGCGGCGAGCAAAGACAGCTATCTGAACATCCCCCGGATCATCGCTGCGGCGGAGGTCACGGGGGTGGACGCGATCCACCCGGGGTATGGATTTCTGGCGGAGAACGCGGAGTTCAGCGAGATCTGTGCCCGTTCCGGTATCGCCTTCATCGGCCCGACGCCGAATCAGATCCGTGCCATGGGCGACAAGGCGACCGCCCGGAAGACGATGATGGAGGTCGGGGTGCCCACGGTCCCCGGGTCTCCCGACATCATTACCGATCCGGGCGAGGCCCTCGAGGTGGCCCGGACGATCGGCTTCCCGATCATGATCAAGGCCTCTGCAGGCGGGGGCGGGAAGGGGATGCGAATCGCCGAGGACGAGGAGGCCTTTCCCAGGCTCCTCGTGGGGGCCCAGAACGAGGCCGAGGCGGCCTTCGGCGACAACGGGGTCTACCTGGAGCGGTGTATTGCCCGTCCCCGGCACGTGGAATTCCAGGTCTTCGGGGACCAGCACGGGAGGGTCGTGCATCTCGGTGAACGGGACTGTTCCGTGCAGCGGCGTCATCAGAAGCTCATCGAGGAGTCTCCCTCGCCAGCACTTACGCCGGAGCTCCGGACGGAGATGGGGCGTTCGGCGATTCAGGCTGCCGCCGCCATCGACTACGTCGGCGCTGGCACGGTGGAGTTCCTCCTGGACACGGATGGCTCCTACTACTTCATCGAGATGAACACCCGGATTCAGGTGGAGCACCCGGTCACCGAGGTGGTCACCGGACTGGACCTCGTGAAGGAGCAGATCCGAGTGGCGGCGGGGGAGCCTCTCTCCTTCCCTGAAGAGGTGCAGTTCCGAGGTCACGCCATCGAGTTCCGCATCAACGCCGAAGACCCGGAGAGGAACTTCGCGCCCTCCCCGGGGACGCTCACCATCTTCCACCCCCCCGGGGGTCCTGGAGTGCGACTCGACACCCACGTCTACCAGGGCTATCGCGTCCCTCCCTTCTACGATTCGCTCCTGGCCAAGCTGATCGTGAGCGGCAATAGCCGCGAAGAGGCGATCGACCGGGCCAGGAACGCCCTGTCGCACATGGTCATCGAAGGGGTCCACACCACCGTCGACTTCCTCCTCGAGGTGACGCAGGACGACGAGTTCCGCTCCGGGGACATCGATACGGGCTTTCTGGCCCGCTACTTTGCCCGTCGACCAGGCGGAGGGGAGACATGAGGGTCGACGTGCGGTTCACCATCCCGGAGATCGACTCCGGGGAGCTTCCCGGTGCCACGGCGGTGGTCGTCGATGTCGTGCGGGCGACCACCACACTGGTCACGGCGTTGGCGGAGGGGGCGGGGCCGGTCTTCCCCGCTGCGTCGGCCGAGGAAGCCATCCGACTCCTTCAGTCCCTGGGCCGCGACGATACCCTGCTGTGTGGAGAGCGGAAGGGCCTCCGACCCGAGGGCTATGACCTGGGCAACTCCCCGAGGGAGTTCACCCGATCCGTGGTGGGTGGAAAGCGTCTTATCATGAACACGACCAACGGGACCCGCGCCCTGAGGGCCGTGGAGGACGCAGACCGGGCCTTCGCTGCGGCCTTCGTCAACCTCGGCGCCGTGGCCGATGCGGTGGTGGACTCGGAGCGTGTGATCGTCCTGTGCGCTGGTCGGGAGGACAGCTTCGCTCTGGAGGATGCCGCCTGCGCCGGGGCGCTCCTCCTTCGACTCCAGGGGAAGGGCACCGAGCTCGAGGCGGGGGATGCGGCGAGGGCGGCGATCGCCCTGGCTTCGGCTCAGCGGCTGGACGAGGCGTTCCTGGCGGCGACTCACGCCGGTCAGGCCCTCGACGCGCTGGATCTGGAGGGAGATCTGGCGCTGTGCGCCCGGATGGACACCCTCCCGGTCGTACCGGTCTTTCGGGATCGGACCGTGACCCTTCTGGAGCCCTCGGACCGCTGACGATGGCCACCGGGAGTCGGAAGAAGAGCTCGCCCCGGAAGAAGAAGAAGGGCAAGAAGTCCCACGGTTGGACCGGCCTGAGTCGGGAGCAGGAAAGGGACATCCTGGGGATCTGCATCCTCGTCCTCGCCTTGTTCAGCTTCCTGGCCCTCGTCCCGGTGACGTGGTTCGGGTCCCGGGGTGGCGACTGGTTCCCCTCCGGAAATCCAGTCGGGGTCCTCGGTGGAGGCGTACAGGGTCTACTTCGGGCCCTCGCTGGCCGGGGTGCCTTCCTGGTCCCCCTCCTCCTGGTGCCGGTGGGTCTCGGGGCCGGGGAGTGGATGCCCTCTGATCGGGCGATCCGCCTGTTCATCCTGAATCTGGGTCTGGTCCTGGCCGGGCCTGTCGCCCTCGAGGTGTGGGGCGGCCCGGGGATGGGTGGCTGGATCGGGAGCGCCCTGGGAGCACCTCTCGTGACCGGGATCGGCTGGATCGGGGCGACCGTCCTCCTCCTGGCCTTCTTCGTGGCTCTCTCCGTGGGCACGCTCGGCTGGAACCCCTTACGCACCTTGTTGGGCGGGGTGGCCCGGGGGAGCGAGGCGGCCCGCGGCGCGGCCCGGGAGGCGGCGGACCGCCTGGCGGCTCGAGCCAGCGCCGCAACC
>JGI12210J13797_10076938_pt1 | contig 16557 bp, 13 predicted proteins | sample ElkSlonscriptome_3_FD_13797 | JGI IMG/M metagenome (IMG submission 13797)
GGCGTGAGCCCCTCGGGCTCGGCTCGGCCCCCCCACGCCACCCAGCCCATCGCCACGGCGCCGAGGCTGGCGGCCACGAGCAGGAGCAGGAGGTCTCGGCGGCGCGTCGAGACCTCGGGCACGACCGCGATGGCCGGGGCCAGCTCGGTGCGATCGGTCGCGACCAGGGTGAGGGCGGGGCCCGTCTCGAGACCCCCGGGCGACGGGGTCGGCCACGGCCGGCGTCCGGTGAGCGACTCGACGTAGCGACCCAGCGCCCGCAGCGAGAGCACGAGCTGAAGCTCGCTGGCGACCTGCTCGACCGCTCGCATCATCTGCTCTGCGGTCGAGTAGCGCCGCTCCCGGTCGACCTCGAGCGCGCGGAGGATCACCCCCTCGAGGGCGGGCGGGAACGCGAAGTCGACCACCTCCGAGGGGGGACGGAAGCGGCCGGCCACGATGGCGTTCATCACGGCGAATTCGTTGTCCCCACGGAACGGCCGCTGCATCGTGCACAGCTCGTAGAGGATGATGCCCGCCGCGAACACGTCGGAGCGCCGATCGACGGGCAGCCCGTGGCACTGCTCGGGCGACATGTACTGCACCTTGCCCTTGCGAGAGCCCTGCGCGGTCTGGGTGGCCTGCGTGGCCCGGGCGATCCCGAAGTCCACCAGCTTGACCGCGCCCTGGTAGGTCACCACCACGTTGCCCGGGCTGACGTCCCGGTGCACGATCTCGAGCGGCACGCCGCCCTCGTCCCGTAGCTCGTGGGCGTGGTGAAGCCCGGCGAGCGCGTCGACGACCACGGCGAGCGCGTGCACGAGGGGCACCCGCTGCCCCTCGCTGGCGGCCGCGCGCACCATCTCGAGCAGCGACACGCCGTGGAGATACTCCATGACCAGGTGGTACTCGTCGTCGACACAGCCGAAGTCGTGGACGTGGACGATGTTGGGATGATCCAGCTGGGAGGCCAGGCGCGCCTCGTTGAGGAACATCCGCACGAAGTCGGCGTCGGAGGAGAACTGCGGGCGGATCCTCTTGAGGGCCACCACGCGCGAGACCCCCTCCTCTCCGCGCTGGCACGCGGCAAAGATCTCGCCCATGCCGCCGGCGGCGATCCGCGCGATCAGCTCGTAGCGGCCCACATGACCCAGCGAGCGCTCAGCGGTGGCGTCACGGACGTCGGGGAGCCCTGACATCGACGGCAAGCATATCGTGAAGTCCTCCCGCCCCCGCGTGAGGGGCCGCGCCCCCTACCCCTGGGTCCAGCAGGCCTCTGCCGAGAGCGATCAACCGAGGAAACGGTGGGTCCGCGGTGCTCCCGCGCGGAGGCCGGCGGGAGGCGGCGGGCGTCACGAAGATTTCTCGAGCGGATCGGGGGACGAGGGTCGCGGTGGTGTGACTTCCTGGTCGAGACTCGCGAGCACCGGCGTCGAGGCGGAGATCCACCGCCTCCGATCGCAGCGGCAAGACCTGCGACAGCGGCGGAGCACGAGGACGATGAGGGTGAGGAGCACGATGAGAATGGGATCGAAGCAACCGCGAGGAGCGTCGCTCCGTGCAGCGCGCTGGGGGCGAGTGGGAGCCTTGCTGCTGGCGACCGGCTGTTACACCGGCGCTGGCGACCCGGCGCTCGACGACCAGGACCCGGGTCAGAGCGACGACGATGGGGCCGATCCCTCCGGCGAGGAGCCGGTCGGCGGCGACGAGGCGCTGAGCTGCAACTCGAGCGCTCGCGAGGTGGGCGATCCCGTCGTGCGACGGCTGACCCGGCGCGAGTACGACGCGTCCGTCGCCGCGCTGGTGGGCGACACCTCGAAGCCCGCCCAGTCGTTCCTGCCCGAGTCGGTCTCGACCCATGGGTTCTCCAACCTCGCCGACGCGCTGCGGGTGGGCGACGTGGAGGCGTTCGAGTTCCAGTCGGCGGCCGAGTCGATCTCGGTCCAGACCGCCGAGCAGCGCTTCGAGCTGGTGTTCCCCTGCGATGTCACCGAGGCGAGCCTCGACACGTGCATCGAGCAGTTCGTGCAGCAGTTCGGGCGCCGGGCGTTCCGACGACCGCTCGACGACGAAGAGCGCGCCCGCTACGGCGATCTCTACCGCACCGGTGTCGAGACCTACGGCGAGCGCGGTGGGGTCCGCGTGGTGATCGCCGCGATGCTCCAGTCGCCGTTCTTCTTGTACCGCACCGAGCTGGGCGAGGGGCAGCCCGACGCCGAGGGGCGCTTGCGCCTGGGCGCCCACGAGATCGCCTCGTCCCTGTCGTTCTCGCTGCTGGGCGCTCCCCCCGACGACGACCTGCTCGATCGGGCCGAGGACGGGACGCTCGACACCGACGCGGGGGTCGAGCAGCTCGCCCGAGACCTGCTCGAGGATCCGCGCGCCCGCACCGGGACGACCGATTTCTACCGCCAGATGTTCGGCTTCGACGAGCTGATGGCGACCGAGAAGGATCTCGAGCTGTTCCCCGACTTCCCCGCCCAGCGGCAGTCCATGCTGGGCGAGCTCGACGCGTTCGTGGAGCACACCCTCTTCGAAGCCGACCGCCGCCTCGGCACGCTGCTGACGGCCGACTACACCTTCGTGGACCAGCCCCTCGCCGAGCTGTACGGCGTGGAGGCCCCGAGCGTCCCGTTCGAGCGGACCGAGCTGACCGGCACGGGGCGAGCCGGAATCCTCACCATGCCCGGGGTGCTGGCCGCCTTCGCGGCCACCCAGTCGCCCTCGATCGCCAAGCGGGGGGTGCTGGTGCGCAGCCGGCTGCTGTGCCAGCCGATCCCCGAGCCGCCCCCCGACGCCTTCGACGGCCTGCCCGAGGAGGGGGACAGCGAGACGCTGCGCGAGTACCTCGAGCAGGTCACCGCGCCCAGCGGCTGCCAGGCCTGCCACGCGCTCATCAACGGCCCGGGGTTCGCCTTCGAGGGCTTCGACGCGGTGGGGGCGCGGCGAGACGGCTTCGACGCGAGCGGCGAGCTGCTCTCCACGCGAGACGCCGACGGCGAGTTCGACGGCGCGGCCGAGCTCGCGCAGCGGCTCGCGGGCAGCGAGCAGGTCAGCGAGTGCATGACGATCCAGCACTTCCGCTGGGCGCTGGGCCGAGAGGTCACCCAGGCCGATGCCTGCTCGATCACCGACGCCTACACGCGCTTCGTAGAGGCCGACGGCGATCTGCTCGAGCTGACGGTCGCCACGATCGCCTCCGAGGCGTTCTTGTATCGAAGGTCACTCTAAGAGGGGAAAGAGACGATGAAGATGCGACGACGAACGCTGATGCGAGGGCTGGCGGCCGGGCTGGTGAGCGCCCCCGCCACCACCATGCTCTACGGAGGATCGGCCGTCGCGGCCGGGGACGCCCCGCGCCGGCTGGTGATCTACTGGTCGCCCAACGGTACCGTGCCCGACCGCTTCTTCCCGCAGGGCAGCGGAGACCTGACCAGCGGCCAGATCCTCGCGCCGCTCGCCGATCACGCCGACGACCTCACCGTCATTCGCACCACCTTCGGCGGCACCGGAGATCACAAGACGGGCCTGCCCTTCTCGACCACCGGGCGCACGGCGGTGATCCAGGACGACGAGGACGCGGGGATCTCCATCGACCAGGAGATCGCCAACGCGATCGGGGGCGAGACCTACCGCGCCTCCCTCACCCTGGCGGCGCAGACCAAGGGCAACCGCCGCGGCTACATCAGCGCCAACGCCGACGGCTCGCGCAACCCGCCCATCAAGGAGGTCTCCAGCGCATTCGAATACATGATGGGCCCCCACACCGGGGGCGGCGGCGACGACGGGCCCTCCGATCTCGTGGCCCGCCGCAGCGTGCTCGACACGGTGATGAGCGACGTGCAGAGCCTCCAGGCCCGGGTCTCGCCCCGCGACAAGATGAAGCTCGAGGCCCACCTCGAGGCGATCCGCGGGCTGGAGCAGGCCCTCGACGGAGGCCTGGTGGCCTGCGGCGACGGCAACCCGGTCTCGCCCGACGCGAGCTTCGACTACGAGCAGCGCACGCGGAAGCACTGCGAGCTCATCGCGGCCTCGTTTGCCTGCGATCTGACCCGAGTGGTGAGCTTCATGACCGCGCCGGCCGGCCACGACAACACCGGGTTCGGCTTCCTGGGGGTGGGCGGCGACCTGCACCAGGGCATCGCCCACTCGGCCACGTCGGGCGACCAGGGCAACGCGGCGTCGGACGACATGGCGAAGATCCACACCTACCACGCCCAGCAGCTGGCCTACCTCATCGACCTGCTCAAGCAGATGCCCGAGGGCGACGGCACGGTCTTCGACAATACCGCCATCCTGTGGACCAACGAGTGCTCCGTGGGCAACCATGGCCACACCAACATCCCCGTGGTGCTGGCCGGCTCGATGGGGGGCTACCTGCGCACGGGCCAGTACCTCCCCGAGGAGCTGTCGAGCTCTCGGGACTATCGGTCGATCCTGGCCACCCTCGCCAACGGGATGGGGCACCCGATCGACACGTTCGGTGACGGGGATGCCAGTGGGCTCGCGTCGCCGCTGGTCGCCTAGCGGCGACCCGCTGGGCGAGGCCGCGCGGCTCGAGGCCCTCGGCGACCTGCCGGGGGCCCTCGCGGTGCTCGTGGCGACCGGCGGCTCGCACGGCGAGCGCTGGGCCGTGCGGCAGTCGCGGGGCCAGCTGCGCGCGCGCCTGGGCGACCCAGGGGGAGCGGTCGGCGAGTTCGAAGGAGCCCTGGCCGTCCGCCCCGAGGATCCCCGCAGCCTCCGCGGGCTGGGAGCGGCGCTGGGCGAGCTGGGGCGCAGCGACGAGGCCGCCCGAGCGCTGGCCCGCGCCATCGCGTCCGCCCCGAGCGACCCGGAGGGGTACGTCGCGCTGGGGGCCCTCGCGCTGGCCGAGGGGCGCCTGGACGAGGCGCGGGCGCGACTGGGCGAGGCGCTCGAGCGCAAGCCCGATCACCCGGAGGCGCTGGCGAACCTCGGGCGGGTGCGCAGTCGGCAGGGCGAGCACTCCGAGGCGATCGCGGCTCTCGACCGCGCATACGAGCTCCTGCCCGCGCAGCCCATGCTGGCCGTGGACGCCGCGCTGGCTCGGATCGCCGCGGGGGCCGAGGCCGAGGCCGAGGCGTTCGTCGCACGGGCGCTGCAGCGGCACCCCGGGCACGCGGGCCTGCTGATGGCGCAGGCCCTCGCCTGGGGCGGCCAGGGCAAGCACGCCGAGGTCCGCCGCCTCCACCGGCTGCACCGCTTCGTGAGCTCGCGCCGCCTCGATGTCGACCCTCGGGGCCTGGTGCCCGAGCTGCTGAGCGACCCCACCCTGACCCGGGCCCCGCTCCGGCACGCCACCCGGGGCGGCCAGCACAGCGGCGCCATCGACCCCCGCCGACGCCCGGCCCTCGCCCCGTTGATCGAGTGGATCGAGCAGGGGCTGCGCGCCTACATCCGCGAGCTGCCCGACATCGTGCACCCCTTCGTGCGGGCGCGACCGCGACAGCTCGGCCTGCAGCTGTGGTCGGTGGTGCTGCACGAGGGCGGCCACCAGGTGCCCCACATCCACCCCGAGGCATGGGTGAGCGGGGTCTTCTACGTGGAGGTACCCCCGGCCCCTCCCGACGATCCGAGCGCGGGGGGTCTACGCTTCGGCGAGGTCGATCCCGACGTGGTGACCCGTGCCCGCTTCGAGCACCTCGACCTGCGGCCCGAGCCCGGCATGCTGGTGATCTTCCCGTCGTACCTGTGGCACCGAACCCTCGACTTCCGGGGGCCGGGGCGCCGGCTGAGCGTGGCCTTCGACGCGGTCGGCGAGCGGTGAGGCCGGCACGGGCCGGGCGCCCCGAGTTCGATTGAACCTGTCGGTCAGCGCCGAGAGCCCCACCGCCCGCGGAGCGCTCTACTGGGGGGCTCGGACGCTCGGGGTGGTGCTGTGGCCAGGGACGGGGGCGGTGATGATGGGCCACCACGCCTGGAACTCGGCGCAGGACGGCGCCCGAGCGCTCGCCCGGGCGCTCGAGAAGATCGGCCGACCGGGCGCCTGGAGGTTCTGATGGTTGTCTGCGCGCCCCCGGTCCCGCTCAGCGGCCGGGGTCGCCGTACCACTGGCGCGGGCTCACCTCCGACGTAGGCGGACCGATCCTGCCGTTACCGGCGTCATACGGGATGCAGGAGTTCGAGGAGAGGACCCCGAAGAAGACCATCATACCGACGAAGCCCAGCACGAGTGGGATCCACCAGTTTTCCCCCTCGGCCAGCGAGGCTTGCAACTTCTCATGGCCGGGTCGCGGTCCCCAGCGTACGCGTCGTCTCGTTCCCATCGTCGCGTTCTGGAACCAGAGCCGCCGGCTTGCATTCCTGCCGGCTCGGTCGACCGGCGGGCTCAGCAGCCCGAGGTGACCAGCCCCTCGATCGCCACCGGGGTGGCGCCGCCGCTCACCGCTCCCCAGCACTCCACGGTGTCGTCGGCCAGCAGGGCGCAGGTGTAGTGCTTGCCGGCGCTGAGCGCCACCGCGGAGTCGATGCCCGGCACGGTGGCCAGCATGCCCATGTCCAGCCCCGCGCCCTCGCTCTGGCTGGAGGAGCTGCACTGCACCTGGCCGGACTCGAGCAGCACGCAGGTGTGGAACTGGCCGCCCACCACCGCTCGGGCGCCGCTTTCGACCAGGGTGACGCCGGTGTCGGTGTCGGCCCCGTTGCCGCCGAGCTGCGCGTTCCAGTCTTGCCCCCAGCACTGCACGCGGCCGCTGTCGAGCACCACGCACAGATGATCCTGGCCCGGGCCGGCGTAGGCCACCGGCTCGACGATGCCGTTGGGGGTGACGGGGCTGGCCTCGCTGCTCATGCCGGCCCCGAACGCCGCGGTGTCGCCCCAGCACGCCAGCTCGCCGGAGACCGTGACCGCGCAGCAGCCGTGGTAGTAGCAGGCGACCTGGGTGGCCGGCTCGGGCAGGGACACGGTGACCAGCGAGTCGGCGCCCGACCAGCACTGCACGTCGCCGCCCACCAGGGCACAGGCGCCGTCGAGGCGGCCCGAGACCATCGTGGCCCCCGCGTCGATGACGGGGGTGGTGTCGATGCTGCTGTTGGCCCCGCAGTGCACCGCGCCGCTGTCGAGCACCACGCACGAGGCGGTGTAGAAGTTCTGGCCGGTGATCTGGTGCACGCCGGTGACCTCTTCGCCGCCGGCGTAGGTCACCGGCACCGGCGTGGGGTCGTCGAAGCAGACCGCCCGACCGTCGGAGGTGGTGGCGCACGGCACGGTGGTGCCCGACCCGTTGTTGAGGCCGAGGCACACGTTGGGGTCGTCGACGGGAGGGTCACCGGTGGTGGTGCCGGGGCCGTCGGTCGGGTCGTCCCCCGAGTCGGACGAGTCGGCGGGGCCGGGCCCAGGCCCGCCGTCGGCCGGCGTGGTGGTGGCGGCCGAGGTCGAGCCGTCGTCGTCGGCCCCGCCCGTGGTGCCACCGGGCCCATCGGTCGCGCCCCCGTCCGCGGTGAGCCCTCCGCTGGTCGGCGGCTCGTCGGGCGACTCGCCGTCGTCGCAGCCGAAGACCAAGGTCATGCCCACCAGCAACGCCCAGCGTCGTGTCATGTCTCGACGGTAGCACGACGAGACGGCTCGACTCGTCGATCGCGATGCCTCGATGACGATGGCATCGTTCGTTCCGCCCTCACCGGATCGATCGCATCCGCCGAGTCGTGCGCCTCGGCATGGTTCGTTCCGTCGTGATCGATGTGATCGCGCCGGCGCGGCGCTTCATTGCCCGGAGGCCGTGAACACGTCGGGGTGATCGCGAACGAAGCCGGTCCAGAGCTGGTCGAACGCAAGCCAGCCGTGCTCGCCCTCGTCGATGGTGATGATCCGCTCCCGCGGCAGGTGGGCCTCGAGCGCGGGCAGCCCGACCGAGACCTCGTCGTCGCGACTCCACAACAGCCACAGCGACGGGCGGGTGACCTCGCCGTCGCCGTAGCGCCGCAGCCACACCCACCGGGTCTCTTGGTCTTCGATGGGCCCGGTGGGCTCCCACTTCGCCAGCCCGCCCGCCTCGCCGATCTCGTCCACGATGAATTGGGGGCCGAGGTAGGGCGCATAGAGCACGAGGTGGTCGAAGGCGTCGGGGTGGCCGGCCACGTAGGCGAGCGCCGCGGTGCCGCCCGAGGAGAAGCCCACCAGCACCCGGTGCTGGTAGTGACGAAACCACGGTCGCTGGACGATCCGCCGATCGAAGGCGTCGACGAACTCGCCGCTGAAGAACTGCGGCGTCTGGTCCTGCACCACGTAGAGATCGACCGGGCCGGCGTACTCGGAGAGGACGTCGGTCACCCCGTGGTTGTCGACGTCGCGGAACTCGTCGCTGTAGCCGGTGAGGAAGACCACCAGCACCGAGGACCGATGGCCCGGGGTCGCCCACGAGGTGAGCACCTGGAAGTCGGGGGCACACCCGGGGCCGAGCACGGCCGAGGCCCCCAGCGCCACGCCAGCCCGCAGTGCGTCTCGTCGGGAGGTCCCCTCGATGGCCATCTCGGGATGCTATGTCAGCGATCGGAGCCCGGCCAGGGCCCCGCCGGCGTCGGGTCGGCCTCTCCGGCCGCCTCCCGCTCGGCGGCGATGCTCGGCGGCGCGGAGCACCGACGCTCGCGCGCTCGGCCCCGCCGCTTCGCTACGTGTCGTCGTCGATGCGGGTCATGCGGTCGAGCGCGTCGAGGACCAGCTCCTTTAGGTCACCCCGGTTGGGCAGGCTGGCCATCATCCCGTACATGGGGGCGCTGCGCTCGGGCAGGCCCCGGCCCTCGCCCAGGCCCATCCGCGAGGCGGCGCCCATGGTGAGCGCGCGGGTCACCGGGGCCGGCAGGGCCCGCATCAGCGCCCCCGTCATGGCCAGGGCGGTGCGCTCGGCCCAGCGCCGGCCCGAGGAGGTGGCCGCCACCGTCTCGACCGCACGGCGAAGATCGCTCAGGAACCGCTCGCTGCGACCCACGTGCCCGCGCTGCACCGTGAGGTGCAGGCTGGGCGGGTTCTGCTGGCGATCGATGTGCCAGCCCCGCACGCTCAGCTCGTCGCCCACCGCGTAGATGTCCAGCCGGTCCGAGCCCAGCGCCATCACGCTCATGTGGGGATCGCCGAGCACGTGGATGCCCGGGATCTCTTCGATGCCCCGCTTGATCTCCTCGGCCGCCCCCATCACCTCGGCGGTGATCGAGCGATAGCCGTCGCGGCCCAGGCGGTTCATCACGGCCCAGGCCGCCGCGATGGCGCCCCCGGGGCGCGTGCCGGTCATGGTGGGCGAGGCGTAGATCCCCCCGGGCCAGTCGATGAAGGCGTAGTACTGGTACCGCCGCCGCCGGGCGTCGCGGTAGAGCACCACCGAGGCGCCCTTGGCCGCGTAGGCATACTTGTGGAGGTCGGCGGAGATCGACACCACCCCCGGCACGTCGAAGTCGAACGGAGGCACCGGGTAGCCCAGCTCGCGCACGAAGGGCAGCATGAAGCCGCCCACGCAGGCATCCACGTGGCACCACAGGTTGTTGCGCTGGGCGAGGTCGGCGATCTCCTCGATCGGGTCGACCACCCCCTGGGGATAGGCCGGCGCCGAGCCCATGATCATGATGGTGCGCCCGGTGATCGCCCGCTTCATGGCACCCGGGTCGGCCCGGAAGTCGTCGCCCACCGGCACGAACACCGGCTCGAGGCCGAAGTAGCTGCACGCCTTGGGGAACGCCGGGTGGGCGCTGATGGGGAGCACGATCTGGGGGGTGCCCCGAATGCGGCGCTCGGCGGCGGCCCAGTCGCGCGCCGACTTCACGGCCATCAAGATGCTCTCCGAGCCGCCGGAGGTCATGTTGCCCACCACCTGCGGGCCCCCGCCCAGCAGCTGGGCGCTCATGGCCACCACCTCGTTCTCGAAGCGGCGCAGGCTGGGGAAGGCGCTGGGGTTGAGGGCGTTCTCGGAGAAGAAGCGGGTGTAGGCCTGCTTGACGAACGCGGCGATCTCCTCGCCGGGATCGAACACCAGGCTCATCGTCTTTCCGTCGCGCCAGCGGGCGTCGTCGGACGCGGCGGTATCCATCTCCGCCAGCACTTCTTCAGCGGGGCGTCCTTCGGGCGGCAAGACGGGGCGGGGCTTGGTCATGGCTCTCCGTCGTCGTTACCAGCCAGCCGCGTCGACGTCCAGCCGGGCCCTAACCCCCACCTCCTGGTCCCGGACCGGTCCATTGAGGATGGACCCTCCGTTGTGTCACGCTGGCGCGGGAGCACGGCCCATGGCGAAGACGAAGGCGAGCAGCAAGCGGACGACGACCCGGGCCGGCGCAGGACGAACGAAGACTGCGGGCAAGAAGAAGTCCGCTGCCAAGAAGAAGTCCGCTGCCAAGAAGAAGCCCGCTGCCAAGAAGAAGCCCGCTGCCAAGAAGAAGTCCGCTGCCAAGAAGAAGTCCGCTGCCAAGAAGAAGTCCGTCTCCACGAAGAAGTCCGCTGCCAAGAAGAAGTCCGCTGCCAAGAAGAAGTCCGCTGCCAAGAAGAAGTCCGCCAAGCCGAGATCAGCCGCCAAGAAGCCCGCCGCAGCCGCCGACTTCACCGGGTTCCCGGCCGATCTCTTCCAGTTCCTCGCCGAGCTCGGGCTCAACAACGAAAAGGAATGGTTCGAGCCCCGCAAGCAGCGCTACGAGGACTCGGTCCGCGGCCCGGCGCTGGCCTTCATCCGCGCGGTGGGGACTCGCCTGCCGGAGTTCTCCTCGAACTTCGTCGCGGTGGACAAGAAGGTCGGCGGCTCGCTGATGCGCCCCTACCGTGACGTTCGCTTCGCCAAGGACAAGACCCCCTACAAGACCAACGTGGGCATCCAGTTCCGGCACACCACCGGCAAGGACGTCCATGCGCCCGGGCTGTACGTCCACCTCGAGCCGGGCGAGTGCTTCGTGGGCGCGGGGCTGTGGCGCCCCGATCCCCCGGACCTGGCCTCCATTCGCCGGCGGATCGCGGAGGACCCGGTGCGGTGGCAGGCGATCTGCGAGCAGCCGGAGTTCGCGGAGAACTTCGTGCGCCGCGGCGAGGCGCTGAAGCGACCGCCCCGCGGGTTCGACCCCACACACCCCGCCATCGAGGAGATCAAGCGCAAGGATCACATCGCCGTGGCGACCCTCTCGATCGCAGACATGAAGCGCCCCGAGGCGGTCGACGTGGTCATGGAGCACGTCCTGGCCGCCCGCCCCTACGTGCGCTTCCTGTGCGAGTCCATCGACGTGGCGTTCTGAAGCCCGCGCCGGCTCGATCGACCCCCCCCGGACCCGGACCCCCTCCCCGCCATGCGCTCCCCCTCCGACCTCCCGCCGGCCGATGCGGTGGCCGAGCGCGTCCGACGACTCTATGGCGACGACGAGCTGAGCGATCCGGCCGGCGTGATCCACGTGGCCGCGGTGGGCCGCGAGCCCGACGGCGAGCTGGTGGTCCTGAAGATCAACCAGTCCACCCCGGCAAGCCCCCACGATCACTTCGCCCTCGACCTCGCCCGCGCCCGCGCCGACGTGATCGTCACCACCGGCGCCATCCTGCGGGCCGAGCCGCGGCTGCGCTACGAGCTGGCCAGCGACCGCGCCGACGACCTGCACACGTGGCGCATGGACCAGCTGGGGCGCCCCACCCCCCCGCTGGTGGTGGTGCTGACCGGCCGCGAGGACATCGACCTCGACCACCCCACCCTGCACGGCTGGGCCCGCCCCTGGATCTTCACCAACGTCGACTGCGCCAAGGCGCTCCACGGCCGGCTGCCCCGGCACGTGGGCCTGGCCGGGGTGCCCTCGCCCGATGTGGAGACGCTGGTCGACTGGGCCCGGCGGCGCTTCGACGCCCGCACGATCACCATCGAAGCGGGGCCCTCCACCACCCGCCCCCTGTACGAAGACACCGGCCACGAGGGCCTGGTCGACGAGCTGATGCTCTCGGTGTTCGAGGGCACGATCCCCTCGGCCGCCCGCGGGGGACGTTTCGCCCGGCCCGGCGACCTCGAGCGCAACTTCGCCCGCCGCCAAGAGGGCGAGCCGATCCAAGAGAAGAGCGGCCCGTGGCGCTTCGTCCGGTTGCTGCGCACGGGCTGACCCGGGAGTGACCACGGTACACTGCCGGCCATGTCTCGAGACGACGCGCGACGGGTGAGGCGCCGCGGCATCCTGCTGGCGGTGGTCGGGCTGCTGGCCATCCTCGGGGTGGCCGACGGGGTGTACCTGTCGCTGGTCCACGTGGACTACGCGATGGGCAAGACGTCGGAGATGGTGGAGGTGTGCGGGCAGATGTCGGCCCGCGGCTGCCAGGTCACCACCGGCCGCTTCGGCACGATCCTGGGCGTCCCGGTGAGCCTGGTGGGCCTGGGCGGGGCGGCGGCCACGGCGGTGGTCGCCATCGGAGCCTGGGTGCGCCGCGCTCGGGCCCACGACGCCTGGCGCAGCACCCTGCTGGCCCTGGTCGGCCTGAGCGTGCTCGCGTCGCTGGTGATGTTCGTGCTGTCGACCCTCGAGCGCTCGTACTGCCCGTTCTGCGTGGCCTGGTACGGCATCAACCTCGCCATGGGCGTGGCCGCCTGGCTCGCGCGCGGCCCGGAGCAGGAGGTGTCGGCGGGCCAGCTGGTCGACGATGCCCTGGGCCTCGCCGGGCTGGCTGCGGTGCTGGCCTTCGTGGCGGGGTTCGCCGCGGGGCAGTTCGTGGTCAGCGAGCGCACGACGGCGCTGCAGGCCGAGCTCGACACGCTGCTGGACTCCATGGTCGCCAGCGTCCGCCGCGAGCCGGCCATCCCCATGGATCTCAGCGGGCTGCCCACCCGGGGGCCCGAGGATGCCACCCTCACCATCGTGGAGGTGGCCGACCTGCAGTGCCCGCACTGTCGGCGGCTGTGGGAGGCGACCCACGACTACGCCGAGCACAGCACCGCCTCGGTGCGGGTGGCCTTCGTGCACTACCCGCTCGACGACCACTGCAATGGCGGGGTGCAGCAGACCCACCCCCTGGCCTGCCAGGCCGCCGAGGCGGTCGAGTGCGCGCGCATGCAGGGCGAGGAGCACTTCTGGGCCTACGGCGACGTGCTGTTCGCCAACCAGCCCGCCTTCGAGCGCGACGAGCTGCTGGGCTACGCCGAGACGCTCGGGCTGGACGCCGCCGCCTTCGCCCGCTGCCTCGACCAGCACGAGGCCCTGCTCGAGGTGCGCCGCGGCATCACCCGGGCCCGGCTGATGGACGTGCGCGTGGTGCCCACGTACTTCGTGAACGGTCGGCGCTTCGAGGGCGCGCCCAAGCCGTGGGTGCCGCTGCTGCTGGACAAGTGGGCCCGCGCCATCCAAGCCGAGGGCTCGGGTGCCGACGACTCGCCCCAAGCTCCGTGACGTGCGCTACGCTCGGGCCATGCGGTGGGCAATCACGATCGGTCTCGGCGCAGTCGCGGCGTGCAACTTCAACGCGGGCGGGCTGGGGTCCGACACCAACTCGGTGCCTGGGCCGGCCAGCGACAGCGACTCCTCGAGCACCACCAACCCCGGGCCGTCCTCGGTGACCGACACCTCGCTGGTCGACGACTCCACGACGATCGAGCCGGGCAGCACCGGGCCGAGCCTCACGACCGGGTCGGACACCACGACCGAGCCGGGCACCACGACCGAGCCGGGCACCACGACCGACGCGAGCACCACGACCGACGCGAGCACCAGCGAGTCGAGCGAGTCGTCCTCGGGCACTCCGCTGTGCCCGCCGGTTCCCGCATTCGCCCAGCTGGTGATGGCCGAGGATGCCTCCGTGGAGCTACCCGCCGAGATCGGACCGTCGTGGGGCGGGCTGACCGGAGACCCGATGGTCGCGTACTCCGTCGTCGCCTCCATGGGCTTGATCCACTTCGACGTAGAGGTGCCGTGCGACGGCGACTACCACGTCTGGGGCCTGGTCTGGGACCTCTACGCCGGCTCTGGGGTGAGCTGCGGCGACATGGAGGAGCAGAACGCCGACAGCCTCTACATATCCGCCGATGCAGGCCCCGAGGTGCCCTGGGTGTGGGGATGCAACAGCTGCGATTGGCCCGATCAGACCTGGGACTGGGTGCGCACCCAAGCTTGGATGGCGGCCGGCTGCAGCGTCAGCGATATCACCTACGGTTGGACCGCCGGTACGCACACCATCACGCTCCGCAACGACTCCCTGGGCACGCTGACGCCCCCCAACGTCGCCGCGATCGCGGCGGTGGTCGTGTCCACCGATCCCGCCTTCGACCCCAACACGCTCTACGCCCCGTAGGCTCGCCCGGAGCCCCCTACGGCGGCGTGGAGTAGGCGCCCACGCGATCACATGTAGAACGGCACGCGAAAGCCCGGGTAGCTGACGTTCGCCCACGTGACGGTCTCCAGCCGGATCACCAGCGGCCCGGACAGCCGCGTCACGCCCCGGTGCTCGCGGATCTGCTGGCGGAGCGCCCGCTGCCACCGCGCGCCCTCGAGGGTGCGCAGGTCGTGCTCCCCGACCCGCGCGATGTGGCCGTACAGCTCCAGGAACATCGGCTGTCCGGTGCTCGGATCGGGCGGCGTGGAGGCCGAGGTGTGCACGTGCATGTACTTGCTGGACCCGACCTCTCGGGCCGAAACCCGCACCGGCACCCCGAGGTGCCGCTGCACGTGGGCCTGGAGCGCACGCGCGACGTCACCCTTCTCTTCGGCCACGAACACGGTGCCGATGAGCGAGGGCACCGACCACGCCCGGATGCGGGCGGCGATCTCCTCGGTCATGAGCCGGTCTTCGTCCGTCAGCGCGTCCACCGAGAGCCGGTCTCCGAGGTGCGCCGCCATGGGGCCGCCGGGCGCGACGCTCGGGGACGGACCGGGGGGGAGGTCTTGCGGCTGCACGAACCCGTCGGCCAGGGCGTCGGTGCCGGGCAGTTCCGCCGCGGGCTGGGGGCCGGCCCGGGTCGCCGCGTCGATCGCTGCGTCGGAGCCCGGCGACGCCAGGTTCTTGCGGTTGATGGCGAGCAGATCGCTGGCCTCGAGGTGCTCTTGCTCGGCCGAGGTTCGCACCACGATCTCGATGCCCTCGGCCTCGCACCGCGCCACGTCGTCGGCGAAGCGCGCGAGCGGGTCGTCGCCGGGCTGGTCGACGATGAACACGAGCGTCCGGCTGCCCCCCTCGGATCGCAGCAGCCGCTCGATGCTCTCCGTGGCGACGTCGTCACCCGAGGCGTCCAGCAAGAGCGTGTAGTCGACGTCGTATGCGCCGGATTCGGTCGATCGCTTTGGCATGGCCGTACCCGCAGATCATAGGACAGCATCGACCCGCCCGTCTGTGCCCATGCCTACGGTCGAAAGCGCGATGCTCAGGCCGCGTCGTCGCCCGTGGCCGCCGCCCCGCGGCCGGCAACGCCCGCCTCCACCTCGGCCAGCACGGGCCGGCCCACCAGCGTCAGCCAGTGGGCCACCGTCGCGACCAGCTCTTCGATCTGATAGTGCTTGTACTGGATCGCGCGATGCCAGCAGAACAGGCTGGCCACGACCAGGCCCAGGCTCGCCAGCGGGGGGCCATAGGGCAGCAGCCCCGGCGGCCACTCGGTGGTGCTGGACCACACCGGCAGGAGCCACAGCAGGGTGGCCACCGCGATCCCGTCGTAGCTGGCCGCGAGGATCCAGTAGCGCTTGAGCAGCGAGAACGACTCGGTCAGCTCGGGGTAGCTCCGCACGTGGACCCACATGCGGGTGTAGAGCGCCAGCCGGGCCGAGCCGTTCTCCGGATCCCTGGCCTGCTCGCTCGGGCACCCGAAGTAGCGCTCGAGCATGAGGTAGGGAGGCTCGGGGGAGGCCGGCGCCGCGGAGCTGGGCGCGGAGCTGGGCGCGGGGCGGGGCATGGGCCGTGACGCGGGCGTCTCCGCGGGCACGAGCGCCTGCTGCTTCAGCGCCATGAGGATGAGATCGGACGAGCGCTCGGCCTGCAGCAGCTGAGAGATGATCGCAGTGCTACGGATCCAGCGGCCCACCGCGAAGCACACCAGCCCCAGGATGTAGCAGCCCAGCACCACCCCGAAGACGGCCAGGCCCACGTGCTCGAGGAACGGGCCCGGGGAGGGCAAGAGCACGGCCAGCAGGGCCCCCACCGCGACCACGCCGGCCATGAAGAACGACAGGTCGAAGACATCGAGGATCTCGACGAGCTTCTCCCCGATCCTCGAGGCGGTCTTGGAGGCCGAGACCATGTCCGTCATGGGCCGCCCCTTCATAGCACGAGGGCGAGCGTCAGCCTCGGGCGGGTGCGACCTCGGCTCCGCTCACCCCGCGCCGACGCCCTCGGGCCACCACCGCGCCTCGACGCGCTCGCAGAACCGCACCAGCGACGCCCGGCGCTCCACCGCCCGGCGCAGCGGACCGTCGAACGGGGTACGCAGCGCCCCGAGCACGAAGCCATGGGCGGTGGCGTCGAGCCGACTGGGCCGGTCCAGCACGTGCTCGCCGTCCCCGATCTGGGCCTCGAGCGCGTCGAGGTCCTGCTCGATCCTCGCCTCGATCCTCGCCTCGGGCATGCGCCCGAACCCCTGGCCATCGAAGACCCGCACCATCCCCCGCCGAATGAGCGCGGGCACCAGCCGCCGCACCGGCCACGGCAGGCCGCCG
>JGI12210J13797_10248193_pt1 | contig 16556 bp, 14 predicted proteins | sample ElkSlonscriptome_3_FD_13797 | JGI IMG/M metagenome (IMG submission 13797)
GCGATGTCGCCCCGCAAGATCCCCACCTCGAAAGCTGGGCTGGCCAAGCTCGCGTCGCGGCTCTTCGCACGCGAAGCGACCAGCGACGAGCTTGCGTCGCTCGACCGCGATACCCTGGCCCACGCCGCAGCCGAGCGCATCGCCGCCACCTTCGCCGTCGCGCTCGTGCGCAGGGGCTGGACCCTCGGCGGCGAGGTTGGAGAACCCTTTTTCCTCGAGAAGGACGGCCACCGCCTGGAGGTGTTCCGCCAGCTGCACGACTTGGCGAAGGGCGAGCTCTCGGCCGAGGCCTGGCACGAAGCGCTCGAGGAGGCAGGGGTGGCTCGCATGCGGCTCGTCCCCAAGCAGGACGAGGCCGCCGCCTGACCGAATGAGGCAAGAAACCGCCGGGGAGCTTCTGCGCGCCGCAGCGTAGGACCGACTCGTGCAAGCTGTGGGGGTAGAGCGGCAGGGGACGCAGCGCCGGGTCGATGAGGGCGGCGTACGTGCGCTCGATGAGGCCGTCGCGTGTGCGGCCGGGCTCGATCGGGTGTTGCACAGCATCGATCCACGGCGGCTGAATCGCTTCGCGGACGGCGGACCCGCCGTGTGGAGCGTCGCCCTCTGTCCCTGCGCCGACGGCGGCTACCTGTTCGTCACCTACGGGCTGTCGCAGCACGTCGATCCCGACGCGCCCTTCAACCACGAGATGAGCCTGCGGGTGCCGGCCACCCACGACGGACAGCCGCCCGAATGGCCGCGCCGCCTCTTGTCCCGTATCGCGCGCCGACAGCTCACGCAGCGTGCTTTCGAGGTGAACGAGCTCGTCGCTCTCCGGCGGCCCCTCGTCGAGGGCGAGCCGACCGCGATGCGCGGCTTTACCGTCGCGACCGAGCCAGCGATCTCCGATGTTCGCCGCGTGGTGGGTCTGCACCGCAACGAGCTGGCTCTTGCCGAGGTTTGGTCGGCCGAGGGGCTGCTGGCGGAGATCGCTCGCCGTGACCCGTACCTCTGCACCGACGTCACGCGTAGCAGCTACGACGGTGACCCCACCTTCGTAGAGGCGATGGAAGCCGGCGCACGGCGTGAGGGTTCGTCCACACACTGCATCAACGTCGCGGGCTTTGGCTGGCGCCCCAACCCCAATGGGTTCTCCATCGACGTTCCCGGCGGTTCTGGCCTGCGCAGGGTGGCGAAGATGATCCGTGCCCGCCTCGACCATCAGCGCGAGCTGGTGATTCAGGACGTGGGGCGACAGGTTCGCTTCTACCCCCATGGGGAGACCGTGTCCGACGCCACCAGTGACGTCCGCCTCGAGATCGGCTGCGACCGCCTCGACCTGCTGCTCTTCGCCATCGAAGCCGCCGCCTGCGAACCCGAGCCCTCTCCGGTCACGCTCCGCTTCACGAAGCTCTGAGTCTTCGGCTGGGTCACCTCTGGCGCTGGGGTGTGAGCTCGAGGTCACTGATGTTCTGTTGACGTCCGTTCTCGAGGTTACGGTCACCGACCTCCATGACCACGATTCAGGACAGTGCAGGTGGCCTAGGTCTTGCATCGCCGCATACCGTGAATGCCATTCGTCCTCTCATCGTCGTGTGCCTCGTTTCTCATCTGATGGGTTGTCGCGGCGACTTCGGACCCGATCCGATGGTCCACCACGAACTCGGGTCGGTCCAAGCTCTCGATGTGGACCACACCGGCGTAGCGGTCATCACCGGTTCGGGCGTGTTCCGAATGCCAGCCGCCGGCGGAGACCTCGATCTCATCGATGACTCTCCAGACGTTTGTGACCTGGCGCTCGTCGACGGAGCGGTCTACGCCTCGTTCGAGGCCCAGGTGGTTCGCCGTGTGGACGCCGAGGGAGAGCTCGGCGTCACGTTTCGAAATGAGCCGCCGGTCTGTCCTGTGCTCGGGCGCTCCGACGACACGCTCTTCATGGGGTTCGAGGGGTTCTCTAGCGGTGCGATTGCCTGGGCGCCGGTTGGGGCCGCAAAGCTGCCAGAGGACGCATTCCGCCAGGTCGAACATCCTGTGATTCGGGTCACCGGCGATGATGAGGCCATCTACTTCGTCGAGGCCTCTAGGGAGATGCCAGCGCGCCCAGTCTTTAGCTTGAAGAGGTCACCTCGTGAGGGCGGAGACACGATGGTTCTGGCTGATGTCGAGGGCTCACCGAGCAACCTCGTGCTGGATGCGACCTCCGTCTTCTGGAGCGAACGGCGTGGTCAGAGCATCGTGATCCTCGCGGTAGACCAGCAAGGGGGCCCAGTGAGGACGCTGGCCGTCGAGGATCGTGGTTGTGGGAACCATGGGCAAGTGGCCGTCGCGCAGGGGCACGTCTACTTCGGGAGTCATGAGAGCCCCGCTGGCGACGGGTGCGGAGGAACGTACCTCAACACCCTCTCCCGTGTTCCCATCGAGGGAGGCGCGATCGAGGACGTGTTGGGAAAGCCCTCGATGGGCTTCATCTACAAACTGAGCATCCCCGATGGCCGCATCTTCTTCGTAGACGGCGATACGAGGCTTGGGCTCGTCTCGTCCGAGACGCTCCGGTCGGTGCCGCTCCCCTGACGACCTCGCGTCGGCAAGAGACCTCACGCTCAGTAGCGGAGGCGCAGCTCGACCGAGCTGGGGCCGAGGCTCACGGTGGTCTCGGACGCGTCGTCGAGGATGAGCGGGGTCACCAGGAGGCCCATCCCAATTACGGCGAGACCGGCTCCGGCGGCGAGGGTCGCCACCGAAGCCGTCCGGAATGCGTCGTAGGCGGCGATGTCGTCTGCGACGTCGAAGCCGACCTGCGAGCTTCGGCATGTGCTGCTCGGGCATTGCGCGTCGAGGTCGCCCTTCAAGGATGAGGCTCGGGCGAAGGTGGTGCCGCTCACCACCAGCGAGGCAGCACCCAGGCCCACCGCGGTCCAGCCGAGCGGCACGAGAAGCGGACGCGAGCCGTCGTCGCCTTCGAGGTCGGCCGGTTCTTTGGACAGAGGCGTCGAGGGCGGACTCAGACGCTCCCCGAAGCGAAGCTCGACCACGACCTTGCCGCCTCGGCCCACGCGAACCTCCTGCCGAAAGTGCTCCGCTCCGCGCTCGGCCATCACCTCGTGGCGACCGGGATCGACGTCGAGGGTGACGGAGCGACTCTCGAGTGAGACCGCCTCCCCATCGACCCGCAGCTCGTCTGGAACCGCGCCCACGGCGTTCAGTGCGATTCGCGGCATCTCGACCTCGAGTCTTTCGCGCTCCGCTCGGGCATCTGCCTGCCGCTGACGCTGTACCCTCTTGAAGCGCTCAGGCATGTCGTCGGGGATCGTCATGGCCTCGACGCGGGCGTATGCGGCCAGGGCGTCTCGCAGGCGCTTCAGCTCGACCAAGGTGCGCGCGACTTCGATGCCGATGGTAGGCACAGGCACGAGCGTCTCCGCTTTCTCCAGCTTTTCGAATGCCGTGCCGTAGTCGCCTGATTCGTAGGCCTCCGCGCCTTCTTGTGCGAGTCGTCGAGCGCGTCGTTTGGGCGAATCGGCGTCATCGACCGTCTCGAGGGGAAGCGCTTGTGCCGCCGCGTCGGGGGTACCGAGGAGCATCACCAGCAAGCTCGCCGACATCGCCATAGGTGCGACATTGGCCTTCAATGGCCGACATGACTTGCGCTCGCGCTCCTGGAAATGGCCACTCTCGTGGTACCTTTTCGGGTCTGTGTCTGGTGGAAAGAGCATGAATGGGGGGGCGCCTGCGGCGAGCGCTATCGTAGCGGATCGGGTCCGTCGATGGTTGCTGTTCACGCTCGAGAAAATGGGCGCGGCGTCGGAGGCGGATGCCGTGGCCGATTTCACGCTGATGCTGCTCGCGCGCCAAGGCAACCTGAAGGAGATGCCCGACGTCGCGCAGCTTGCGAACGGTCCTGCGTCCGTCGCGGTGGGGTCCGTTCTCGGACGTGATGCGGTGAAGCGATTTCGCCAGCTCGTCACTCGCCAGTCGAGCCCAGGGCTAGAGGACCTCGCCGAGCCTCCCGACTCGGCCGTGCACGTGGTGGCCAGCAACTATCGGGGACTTCTGCTCGAGGCATTGCAGGCCATCGCAGCGCCTGAGGTGGCAGACGCGATGGTTCAGGCGGCGCTTCGTGAGGGTCGCCTCGCGGAGGTGCCGGCGGAGATCGAGGACTTCGCCCGCTTCGTCAAATACGCGGTATTCGATGAGGTGATGAGTCGATTCGGCCCCGATGAGGCGGGCGCCGTGATGGAGCAGATGCAGCCCATCATCGAGGTAGCACGGCTCGACTCGGGGGTGCATCGTCGCTCCCAACCGTCAAAACCCGCGCTCGACGAGAGCGCCGGGCCTCTCGTGCTTTTGGTCGGCAGTGGCATGCGCATGACCGGCTTCAACCAGTGGCTCGAGGAGGCGGGATGTGCGGTGACCCGGGTGGAGAGTGCCCCCGGAGCATTGGCCCAGTGCGGGCGTGAGCTACCCCACGTCATCGTTTGTGAAATAGGGCTTGCGGGCGTGGGCGGGGTACACCTCGCTTTGGTGCTTCGTCGGCTCTATGGCGACGACACGCCCCCGGTCCTCATGGTGGGTGCATCACCGAATCAGGGGGACGATGACTTCTGCTTCGCCCTTCCGGCAGACATCCGTCGTCAGGGATTGGTCGATGCCGTGGACCAGGCATTGGCCTTGTACGAGGACGTCTCGCGAGGAGACGACTGAATCGCGATGCTCGAGCCCGGCGACATGGTCAGCGAGCGCGTCCGCCTCGGCGAGCGATTGACCCGAGGAGGAATGGGCAGTGTCTGGGAGGGCGAGCACCTCACCCTGCAAGCCAAAGTTGCGGTGAAGCTCATCGCCCTCGAGCGACAAGACGATCCGAGCGCGATCGCCCGCTTCATGAGCGAGGCGAGTGCCGCCGCGCAGGTGCGCAGCCCTCACGTGGTGCAAACCTTCGACCACGGCGTGACCGAGGACGGCGTCCCCTTCATCGTGATGGAGATGCTCCACGGGGAGACCTTGCGCGAGCGCCTCATGCGTCGCGGTGCGATGTCACCCGAGGCGGCTGCACTGATGATCCGGCAGCTGGGCAAGGCGCTCCAGGCGGCCCATGCGCGCCACATCGTTCATCGCGACATCAAGCCGGACAACATCTTTTTCGTCGAGCAGGAGAATGACGACGATGAGGTGTTCATCAAGGTTTTGGACTTTGGTCTCGCCAAGCGACTCGACCTCTCCTACGGACCCAATACATCCATCGGTACATTGGTCGGAACCCCGTCCTACATGAGTCCGGAACAAGCGCTCAGCAATGCCGAGCTCGACCACCGCGCCGACCTGTGGGGAATGGCCGTGGTGGCCTTCCACGCCCTGACGGGGGAAGTGCCCTTCGCCGGGGAGACGATCGGCTCGCTTTGTGTCGCCATCGCCGCGAGCGAGTACACCCCGGCCACTGAACTCCGTCCCGCCCTCCCGAAGACGATCGACGCCATCTTTGCCAGGGCCTTCGATGCGGACATCGATGCCCGCTACCAGCGTGCCTCCGACGTCGCCAGGGCCTTCGGCGAAGCCCTCCTCGACGTTCCTCGCGCTTCCTTCGCGTCGATTCCCGAGCACCCCGCTTCGACCAAAGACCTCGAGCCGAACCCCACGCTCGACGGTGCCGTGGCGAACCACCCCCCGATGGCCCGAAGCCGTACGCCGCTCGTGCTCGGGCTGCTGGCGGTGTTGATCGCGTTGATCGTCGTGGCTTCCTTCGGTAGCGGCGATGACCCTCGGTCGAGCATGCCCGCGGCGCAGGCGAACACCGGGTCACCGCCCACGGCGTCCGCGACGGCGACGACCCAAGCCGAGGCGGAGGAAGACGAGGCTCCACTTGCAGAGGCGTCTTCTTCAGAGGAGGCGCCACCAGCACCGGATCCGCCCGTCGAGGGAGCGACGCCATCGAAGCAGCGACGTCCGGTCCCTTCGAAGCGGCGCCAGGCGGGCGAACGTGATCCCAGCGGAGGTGGACCTCCCCGCATGGCAGCTCCTGTCCCTGAGCCTGCGCCCAACGAGGCCCCGCCGGTTACGAAGCCCGATGAGAGGTGGGCCTTCTAGAGACACCGACGCGTCATTCGGCGATGGGCTCGGTGTCATCGCTCGCGATGAGGCGGTCGAAGTTGACCGCCACCTCTTGCTCCGTCAGCGCGGCGGCGTAGATCGCCGCGTAGTAGACGTTGCCCTCCATGGAGCTACCCGTCCCGTCGTAGTCGTTGCCGATGCGAAGGCGACCCATCAACGAAGCTGGGAGCGGGGAGCCATTGGAGAGCGCTCCTTGCGTGACCACCTCCGTGCCGTCGACGTAAACGGTCACCCGGTCGTCCGCGTTTACGGCCCTAATGTCGAACACCACGTGGAGCACGCTGCGTGTCGCGAGCGGGATGAGCGTCCAGGTGGGACCCAGGGTGTCGTTCCAAGTGGCTCGAAGGCTGTTCTGACGTCCCCAGACCTCGAGGGTCTCCTGGCTGGAGCTCCCACGATTGATGCCGAAGATGCTCGAGCCCCTCGCGGCGTTGAGGAAGTCGCCGATCCGAAGCACCAACTCGACCGTGACAGACGACGCGCCGGCCAGGGCAGTCGCGACCGGCGTTCCCGCGACCTCGGCGAAGGGACCTCCGTCGAGCCCGGTCGAAGTCCATCGCAGGCCGCGGTGCCCTGCAGGCTCGACGTAGAGGTAGTCCGACGTCTCATGTGCGAGGTCGAGGTGGCCTGAGGCATCGACTGCCGAGGCCACACCGATGCCGCTGCCGGCTTCGTCGAGGAAGTAGCGCACCACGAGACCGCGATCGACGAGGCCATCGTCACCACCTCCGACGCCAGTGGAGCCGCCGCTTCCCCCCACGCCGTTGGAGGTGGAAGACGTGGTCGCGGAGCCTCCGGCCGCGCCCTGTCCCTCGCCCCCGGCCGCGCTCTTTCCGCCGCCCCCAGCCGCGCTCTTTCCGCCGCCGCCGGAGAGCGGTCCATCGTCGATGAAGCCGATGGAGTCCAGACATGCGCTGCTACCCCAGACGCACGAGGCTCCGATGACGACCCACCAGAGTGTCGGGTTGCGACGGGAGCGGCGCATTTGGGGAGAATACGCGGCAACCCCCCCTTCAGCCAACCTCGACATGGGAATCGCCCACCTGAGCGTGGCACCCCACAGAAGTCGGGGTACCATTGTCGGCCATGAAGCTGGGGAAGACGATACGGGCGGGCCTTTTGGGACTGGGTCTGGCGATGGCGGTAGTGCCGACCACCGGCTGCAAAGCCATGAAGGAAGGTCTCGAGAATGCGATGGCGGTGAGCGAAGACGTCGAGAAGGAGCTCGGGGTCAGCGCTGGCGTGAAGATCAACGTCAACAACGGCAAGCAGACCGTCGAGGTCACGCTCAACGACACGCCGGACGGGGACGCGAAGGAGATCAAGGAGAAGGTCACCAAGATCGTGAAAGAGCGTATCCCCGACACCGACGAAGTCGTCGTGAACATGTAGGCGGGTGAGCGCGCCGTCTCTTCCTCGGCTATTCGGCCCATACGAAGTGCGAAAGCGCCTTGCCGACATGCCGGTCGGCCCACTGCTGCCGTTCATGGAGCCGGCGGCATCGAGCGCGCTAGCCACGGAAACCGAGTTGAAGGACTCACCCACCCCCCGCGTCGTCCCCATCTGCGCGTAGCTCTGGCCAACGGAACTCGAGGGCTCTCTCGTGAGGGCGCAAGCGCCACAGCCGCCTCGGTTGGCGGCGTGCGGGGGACAGGTAGGCACCTGGTCGAGGAGTTGACGCGTCTCCTTCCTACATCGACGACGAACGAAGGCTGGATGCATGCCACATCCAATCTGGTCCTCTTCGAGATAGGAAGAAGAGGGAAGCACATCGACATCGGCGCTCGCTTGCCGCGCTCTCAACGGAGCACCGCCGGACCCAACAAGGCTGGCTCGGACGAGAGCGGTGGTCAGGCCGAGCGCGGCACCGGCGGTGCGGACGCCTGAGCGGCCTTCGAGCCCGTGGGGGCGAAACGTTCGTCTTCGGCCAGCACGTCATCGATGAGCATCGCTGGCAGCGACCGGCAACCAATGGGCGCTCAAATCATCGGCTCAACCGACAGATTTCACTTGGCGAATCAGGGGCGTCACCCAAGAGGCCCCCAGCTTCACTTGCCGAGTCCGGAGCTACTTACAGCGCCGCCTGCCTCTCGAGCAAGCGCCTTCCGGGCTCTCGAGGGTCGCGGGACTAAAGCGGCTATGGTCGTGGCCGTTCACACGGACATGAGGTCTTCGTCTCGTCGCGATCCCAACTATGGCCGAGGTGAGTACACCGTTCTGGCTGGTGATCGGCTGCTCGACACAGCAACGCTGTGCAAGAAGCTGCTCGAGGCATTCCGAGCCGACTCCTACTCGCCACCGAAGCTGCCCCGAATCGGCCTGGAGCTGCTCGCGCTCAGTCGTCAGCCGGAAGTGCAAATGCGGGAGATCCTCGACTTGCTCACGCAAGATCCTCTTCTTGCCGCCGCCGTCCTCAAAACAGCTCGCTCTCCCGTCTACGCGGGCACCTCACCTGTGACCTCCCTCGAGCAGGCGCTGGTACGGCTTGGTCTGAACACGCTCACCGACATCGTGCTGCAGACGACCATCAGCATGGAGATGTTTCGCGCTCCCGGCTACGACGATGCCCTCGACACCCTCAATCGTCACAGCGCTCTAACGGCACATCTTAGCCGCTACATCTGCAGTGCGAGCGATATCCCGAACGACTTCGCATTCCTGTGCGGCCTCCTACACGACGTTGGAACGGCCGCATCCCTCTCTGTTCTGGCGCACCGGAGGCGGCGTCCACCTTCACTCGAGGTCGTCATGCCAGCGGTAGATGCGGCTCATGCCGAGGCAGGGGTTTTGGTGGCGCAGCTCTGGAAGCTCCCGGAGCCGGTCATCGATGTACTGAGGCTGCATCACCAACTCTTCGAGCAAGGTCGAACCCACCGTATCGCTGCAGCCGTTGCGCTCGCCGATGGGTTCGCCACGGAGGCGGGTGTGAGTCTCGACGCGCCGGCTACGGGCACCATGTCCATTGACCGTGCGGCAAGCGCTTTGCGGTTCGACGGCTCTCAGATTGACCAACTCCGAGGTCAGGTCCGCAGGCTGATCAACAGCGTCTCGCCCGACGGCTAGCCATCGACACGGTGCGCGTTCCATAGACGCCCCATTGATGGCTCGGTTTGGCGGCGACGCTCTGCGTTCTCAAAGGCTCAGTTCGCTCTCGACGCTCGCTAGCTTGTGACGAGCCATGCCTAGATTTCCCTTCTTTCGGTCGATGGCCACGTAGAGGAAGAGATTCTTATGGCTGCGAAGGGGTCGAATGAGGTGGTACTGGGTGTCGAGGGTGATGAGGACATCATCTATCCCACCCCGGATACCGAGCGACTCCATCACCTTCATCTTGGACCGTACGATGTCGGTGTTGCCGCTCGCGGCGACGTCAATGTTGAAGCCATTGGTCGAAGCTCGCGTGCCTAGTGTCATGCCACTTTCGAAGTCGACCAAGGCACAGGCAAATGCGCCTTCGATGTTCATGATCGCGTCGAGGGATTCGTTGGTATTGCTCATCCTGGTGATGCTCCGGGCTTGTATGATCGGTTGTAGACGGTCTCTAGACGACGGGCCAGCCGCGGGTGGTGCCGAGAAGGGCGCCGTAGGTCGAAGGGTGCTCCGCCTTCCACCCCGAGCCTGCTCATCAACACCCACGACACCGACCAGTAGGCAGGAGAATCTTCACCCTGTAAAGGTGAACTTGGGTTCAGATGGGTGAAAGAATGCTTCAGGCGACGATGTAGGATTCCTGACCAGAGTTACCCCCAGGTCTCGCGCGAGGCGCGGTCGGACGATGTTCGTCATCAGGACCGCAGGGCATCGGCTAGCACGTCGCGCAACGAACGAGGTCCTATCGCGTCGTGGTCGAAGGAATGTGCCAGGTAGACGTCGATGACGAGTATCCGGTGACGTCGATGCCGGGCGACCTGGTCCTGTTACCGCACGGCCACCGCTCGGTCCTGCGCGACGACCCGTCGACACCGCCTCTCGCGCTCGAACAGATGCTGGCCCGCTCGGTCCAAGATAGCGACGGGATGGTGCATAGGGGCGGCGGCGGCGAAGCGACCACATTGGTCGTGGGCAAGGTCGACCTGGACGCGCCGCATCGTCACCCGCTCTACCAGTCGCTACCGCATATGATCGTCGTGCGCTCCGCGGAGGGGGTCGAATCGCCTTGGCTGGCCGCGACCATCGAGCTGCTCACGTGTGAGGCCACCGCAGGCCAGCCCGGCGCTGCGCTTGTGCTGGGTCACCTGTCAGGCATCGTCTTCGTGCAAGCGGTGCGCGCATGGCTGGCGCATTCCTCCTCGAGCTCGGCGTCATGGGCACACGCCTTGTCGGATCCACACGTCGGGCGCGCCCTGGTGGCGGTGCACGAACGCACGGCCGCGGGGTGGACAGTCGCCACTCTTGCTCGCGAGGCAGGCCTGTCCCGGTCGGGCTTTGCACAGCGGTTCACCCGACTGGTCGGAGAACCACCGCTAACCTACGTCGCGCGGTGGCGAATGGTCGAAGCCGCACGATTCCTGAGAGGCGGCCTTGGCTCGTCCGAGGTCGCCGACCAGGTCGGCTACGCCAGCGAATCGGCCTTCAACGTCCAATTCAAACGTTGGATCGGAACCACGCCTGGTGCCTATCGCAAAGAAGCCCGCACCAAACTCTTCGATGCGGGCCAGTAGCCGCAGGCGTTTGCGGGAGGGCGAGCGACTACATCGATCTCGGTTCGTCAGGTCTATTCGGGTGAGTAGTCGGGATTCTGAACGACCTCCAAGAGCGTGCTGCGGTCAACCGGCTTATGAAGGAGTCGGTTCGGCACCTCTGCGAGCTCTCGTTGGATCTCTTTGCTCGAGACGCCACCCGACATGAGTACGGTGTGCCGCGCCATCGAGGGGGAATGGCTCTGTAGCCATCGGAGGAGCTGGATCCCGGAGAAATCGGGCATCATGACATCACACAGAATCGCGTCGAAGGAGTCGTCGGTCGTTAGGAGCTGCTGCGCCTCGAGACCCGACCGGACCACCACCACGTCGTGCTGCGCTTTGAGCAGTCGTCGAATGGCCCTCGCCACCTCGGGTTCGTCATCCACAATGAGCACGCGTCGACGCAGGGCATCGGTGATGCTGGGCTTGGCCTCCGCTACCTGGGGCCCGCGCGGTGCGGCCGGGAGCCAGAAAGCAACCCGAGTGCCCTCCGACAGAGCACTGCGAAGCTGGATGTCTCCTCCGGCCTCATGAATGATGTCGCGGCAGATGGCCAGCCCCAAGCCGGTCCCCCTTTCTGCTCCCTTGGTGGTGTAGAATGGGTCGAAGACACGGGCCTGGACGCTGCCGGACATGCCACAACCATTGTCGGTGACACTGGCCCAAACACGGTCTCCCGTTTGCCAAGTGGCCACCGCAATCTGGTTGCGCTGTCCGGAGCGTTGCTCGTCGAACGCGTGCACGGCGTTCAAGATGAGGTTAAGCAGCACCTGCGCCGCTTTGCCTTCGGCGAGTCGCACGTTATCGACCTCTGACAGCTGCTCTTGCACGCTGGCTACGAATCGGAGCTCGTTGCTGGCAACGATGAGCGCATGGCGCATCGCCTGATGGAGGTCGCCCGTCGCACCGGCAGAGGACGCACGGGAGACGGAGGTGAGGCCCCGCACGATGTCCTTGACGCGTCTTGCTCCCTGGTAGGCGTGCTCGAGGCGCTGGGTGAGCTCGTCGAACTCCGACCCTTGGGCATCCTGGGGAATGAGCTCACGCAAAGGCGCCCGCTCCACCATCGCGCTCTCGAGGGTTGGAAGAATGTAGGACAGAGGGTTGTTGATCTCGTGAGCGACGCCTGCCGCGAGCATGCCCATGCTGGCCATCTTCTCGGCCTGTGCCAATGACGCTTCGAGCTGACGCTGCTCGGTGATGTCAACGAAGGCGGTCCGAAAGGCCGTGCCAGCTCCGGGGCCGCTCTTCGGTGACGCGGCCATCATCGAGATGCGCGCCCAACGCGTCTCCTCAACGCGCAGAACGCGGGCTTCGAGCACCTGAGACCCAGATTCGCTCTCGACCAAGTGCCGGCTCCGTTCGAAACGGTCTGTGTCCTCCTCCCTGATGAGAGATGTGATCTGTCTTCCCACCAGGGCATGGTTGTCCAACCCAAACAACAACTCGGCCGCGTGGTTGACCAGGGTGATGGCCCCCTTGGCATCGACATTGACGAGGGCGGCCGGCGCATGTTGGAAGAGGTCCTCCAGGCTCGAACGTAGGGTTTCGAGTTCGGCGCAGGCTTGGCGAAGCTCTTCGTTCTGGGCCTCCAGCTCATGCTGATAGACGCGGAGCGCGTGAATCAAGCCCGGGACGTCCGACGCATCGGGCTCGCTCTCCTGCTCAGGTCCTTGCTGTCTTCCCCCCAAAGTTGACCTCGACATCGCCCGCGAACAGCGGGCGCAAGCACCCATTCATCTCCCACGAGGGCGCGCCGCCGGAACCCGAGGTTACCTTAATCCAAGAAATCGAGGTAGGGTCGAAGACGGTCCGTCGCGCCATCGGCTCGCTGCCCTTACGTTAGGTTTCCACCTTGCAAGGAAGTGATCCGCAGTCCTGTGTTTCCTGCTCGCGTCGCGCGCCTCAACTCGCGCTACTGGGCGGAGGCTACTTCGGCGAGCGCGCGAGGGCCGTTCAATTCTGCTGCTCGATGCAGAGCTTGGACGAGCTCATGTCGTGCGATTGGCTTCTGAAGGAAGCCCACTGGGCGCATCGCGTCTGGGAGCTCTACCCAATCCTGCCGCAGTGGAGGTAGCCCAGACATGACGATTGCCGGCGCCATGACGTCGCGTTTGCGTAGTCCGAGAAGACATTCAGCAGCGGACTGCCCCTCGAGGTGAACGTCGAGAAGAATCAAGTCGATGCGGCTGGCGGGGCCATATCGCCATGCATCCGCCGCATCAGAAGCTAGCGTGACACGGTCGACCACAGAGCTCAGAAGTCGGCGCAAAGAGGCTAGAACCAGCGGCTCATCGTCGATCACCAAGACGTGGGTCTCACGTAGGCTCCCGCATAAGGCATTCATCTAGGGCGCGTAGCATTCGCTTGGGGCCCCTCGCCACGAACCCAAGGTGCGGTCTTGATGCCGGTCATCTCGGCCGCGTCGGTCGTGAGCAGGTCGGGACGGTGTAGCCCAGGCAGCGAATGCAGAGGTGGGCGGTTCTCTCTGTTCGGGCCGGAGGCACCGGCACCACTGTGCTAAGCTCGGGTTCGGTCCTCTCGGGACGGTGTGAGATCGGCGGTCTTAACCTTGGGTCGCGCATGCCGCTTTGGCTGGAGTGAGACCACTAGTGACGAACAGCCCCAGTTTCGTAGTAGGTGTCGGCGCATCGGCGGGGGGCCTCGCCGCCTTCAAGCGTCTATTGAGCTCCCTCGAAAAGTCGAAGGGGTTGACGCTGCTCGTCGTTCAACACCTCGACCCTACGCATAGCAGCCACCTCGTGGAGTTGCTGTCGTCGCATTCCGAGTTGGAGGTTCGGGAGGCGGCTGATGGCGTCCCGCTCGAGCTCGACACCGTCTACGTCATTCGGCCAGACACGGCGCTCGGCGTACGCGATGGACGACTACGCGAGACAGCACCCACCGGGCGCCGAGGCCTGCGGCTTCCCGTCGATCATCTGTTTCAATCCATCGCCCGAGAGTACGGCTCACGCTCGGCCGCCATCGTCTTGTCGGGAGCCGGTAGTGACGGCGCGGTTGGAATTCGGGATGTCCGCGCCATGGGCGGGCTCACCCTCGCTCAAGTTCCCGACTCCTGCGAGCACGCGGGCATGGCGCGGAGCGCCATCGACACAGGGGCGGTCGATCTCGTCACCGAAATCGAGGAGATGGCCGCCGCGCTCGACCGGTTCGTGAAGATGAGTAGGCTCTCGACCACCCGTCCACCGACGGGTGCCACGGAGAGCCGAGGTGCAGCCTTCAGCGATGATCAGCTGCTAACACTCGCTTCGTTGCTCGATGCCCACGCCGACTTCGACCTCCGAGTCTACAAGGCGCCCACCGTGAGCCGCCGGGTCTTGCGTCGTATGGGCCTGGCAGGTTTCGACGACTTCGACCACTACTGCGAGGTTCTGCGAACCGAGGAGTCCGAGCGCACGAAGCTTTGCCGGGATCTACTGGTGAACGTGACCGAGTTCTTTCGGGACCCGGACGCCTTTGCCGATCTTAACCGGCTCGTTGTACGCCCTCTCGTCGAAGAGCTCGAGCCGGGCTCGACCATCCGCGCCTGGGTTCCTGCCTGTGCCACCGGGGAGGAGGCCTATTCGATCGCCATCGAGTTTCTCGAGGCCATCGAGAGCGCCAACAAAGCTCTCGAGCTTCAGCTCTTCGCCACCGACATCGACAGCGAGGCGCTAGAGCGCGCGCGCGTGGGCCGATACCCTGCGGCCATCGCTCAACGGGTGACGGAGTCACGTCTCAACGTCTACTTCAAGCTCGTCGACGGAAGTGCCTATCAGATCCGACAGAGAGTTCGTGACTGCGTGTCCTTCGCGACCCACGACCTCACGCGGAATCCACCGTTTTCGCGGATGCATCTCGTCAGCTGTCGCAACGTTCTCATCTACCTCACGCGCGAGGTTCAAACGGATGTGCTCGAGACCCTCCACTTCGCATTGAACGACGACGGCACGCTCTTCCTGAGTACGTCGGAGACCACCGGCCCGCGCAGTGAGTTGTTCTCGACCCTGTGCCAGCCAAGCCGGCTGTACAAGAAGGTGCCCGGGAGGCATCCGCTGACGCGCGAAGGCGGTCGCCGCTTTCGCGCACTGAGCCATGACGGTCATGGTCCGTCCAGTGTCGCCAGCCCATCGAGCGCCCCATCGGGACGCTCTAGAACGGTGGACCATACAGAACTCGCTCGACGTGCGGTCATGCGCGCCGCGCTTCCCCCCGCGGTGGTGGTGACCGGACAGGGCCAAATCGCCTACAGCCACGGCGAGGTTGGTCCCTACCTTCGCTTTCCGGAGGACGACACCCCGAACTACGAATTCACGGCCCTGCTACGCCCGCACATCGCAACGCGAACCCGCGGGGCGCTCTATCGATGTCGTCGAGGCCGCCAACCCGTCGAGGCCCTCGCTTCTGCGGAGGGGGACGAGGGCCGCGATACCCGCATCCGCGCCTACCCCGCGTCGGGCATGAGCGATGAGGCGGTGGTGATCACCTTTGAGGAGGCGACGGCTCAGCGGAGCTTGGAGCCCGTCGAAACTGAGCACGCAAGAGACCTGAAAGACGGCGAGCAGATCGTCGAGCAACTCGAGCGCGAGCTGGCCGCGACCCAAGAGGACCTTCGAACCACCGTCGAAGAGCTCGAGACATCGAACGAAGAGCTTCGTTCATCGAACGAAGAGTCGATGTCGATGAACGAAGAGCTTCAGTCGACCAACGAGGAGCTCGAGGCCACGACCGAAGAGCTGCGCTCGCTGAACGAGGAGCTCACCACGGTGAACGCGCAGCTTCGCGAAAAGGTACAGCAACTCGAGCGCGCCCACGATGACCTCACCAACTTCTTCTCCAGCACGAAGATCGCCACCGTATTTCTCGACGACGAGCTGAGCATTCAGCGCTTCACGCCAGCCGCCTCGGAGCTCTTGTCGCTCGAGAGTCGTGACATCGGCAGGCTGGTCGGCGCCCTCGCGCTGGATCTCAACCAAGGCCTCGTCGAGGATGCGCAGCACGTGCTGGAGCATCTCATTGGCTCGGAGCGGTCCATCCAATCTGGCACCGGCCGCTGGTATCAGCGCCAGGTGCTGCCCTACCGAACAGATGCCCGTCGCATCGAAGGTGTGGTGGTGACCTACACCGACGTCACCGAAGAGCGCACCGCCACCGAGGCACTCGAACGCCAGGAGCGCCAGCAAGCGGTCGTGGCCCAGCTGGGGATGCAAGCGCTACGCGAAGGGGATCTGCAGTCCTTTCTCGACTACGTCGCACGCAATGTACAGCAGGTCCTCGATACCGAACTCTGCAAGATTCTCGAGCTTCAACCCGGGGGAGACGTCCTTCTACTGCGCGCGGGCGTAGGATGGCACGACGGCGAGGTCGGCGAACGACTGGTTCCCTCCGAAGTGGCGTCCCAGGCCGGATATACCCTTCAGTCCACAGCTCCGGTCATCGTCGATCACCTCGCCACAGAGTCTCGCTTCTCGGCGCCAGCGTTGCTCACCCATCATTCGGTGGTCAGCGGCCTTTCCTGCACCATTGCAGATGGAAAACACCACTACGGCATTCTCGCCGTCCACACCACCGCCCCTCGCCAGTTCTCCAGCCAAGACGCCGACTTCTTGCAGGCGGTCTCGACCATCGTGGCATCGGCTCTCACGAGCCATCAGGCGAGAGTCCGTGCTCAGCTCGACGTCGCCATCGCCAAGGCCTTCAGCACAGGCTTCGAGCGCGACAAGGCCCTCGAGCGGCTCGTCGCGCGCTCGGCCGAGGCCATGAACGCCCACGCTGGAATGGTGTGGCTCCGTG
>JGI12210J13797_10071019_pt1 | contig 16536 bp, 16 predicted proteins | sample ElkSlonscriptome_3_FD_13797 | JGI IMG/M metagenome (IMG submission 13797)
CAGCACCACCGCGCATTAAACGATGTGCGTCTATACGTTCTCGCGCAGTAGTCGATGCAACATGCATGGCTCAACGTGTTAGCTGGTTTGTGTTCCTGTCTCTGGCTTTGGCGCCTTTGTGTCTGGAATGGTCATACGCACCACAGTCTTTGCCTTTTCGTTCGTTTCGTACTCACTGTCTGAAGACCACACAAGAAACTGTTTCTTTTCGAATCGTCCTCGTGTACGTGCATGTCGTTCTAGGGCATCTGCAACATCAAGGTCGGTAATACCTTCGAGTGTCTTTATGTACTCAAGCACAGTAACAACGTCGGCAATTTCATCCGTGAGCTCCTGTTTTGAGGCTGTTTCAGGCAGCGCACTTGCTTCTTCCTCCACCTTCTTCAAGAGCTCAAGGCGGAACTCCGCGTCGGTAAGTTCACGTACCTCGCAATCCTTGCCCTTCTCACGAATCAAGTCGGGTACATTGTCCCACACTAGTTTGTTGTAAAATATACGTTCTGTCATACGGTATTTGTTCACGTGCGCTCGAGCACACGATAGTTCCCCTAAAATCTACCGGCGCAATCTGCACGTCCAATAACTAAAACTTCACTGCAACAGGCTGGCTTGCAGCCTCCTTCTCATCTTCATCAAGCTCAAAGAACTCGCGCTTTTCAAACTTGAACATGGTGCCAATAACATTGCCTGGAAACTGCTCAAGCCCGATGTTAAGGTCACGAACGTTCCCGTTGTAAAAGCGACGTGACGCCTGAATCTTGTTCTCCGTATCGGTGAGCTCGCGTTGTAATTCTTTGAAATTCTCGTTTGCCTTTAGGTCTGGGTAGTTCTCTGCTACAGCAAGCAAACGACCCAATGCCTGTTCAAGCCCGACTTCAGCCGCTTCAAATGCCTTTATTTGTGCAGGTGTCACATTGCTTGGGTCAATTGTCATCGACGTTGCTTTTGCGCGTGCCTGCGTTACTGCGTCAAACGTCTCGCGCTCATGTGTGGCATACCCCTTAACTGTCTCAACAAGATTTGGGATAAGATCGTAGCGCCTTTTTAGCTGCACATCGATGTCCGACCACGCCTCTTTGGTTCTATTTACAAGTGCGACAAAGTGGTTGTACATGTAGATAGACCAACCAACCACAAGTACCGCCAGACCAAGAAAGATGTATGTACCGATCATAAGGGTTTTGATAGCAATAGTAATACCAACGCCACAATCGCTGCGTTTCTTGCAGTATACCACAGCACGCGGGCATGCACACAAACGTATGCACATTGACGCGGATAGGCAACAGACGTACGATGCTGGTACGTTAGGCGAACCATGCGATGGTTCACAGCATCTGCCGTGTGCGTTTGTTTCGTTCTAATGGGTCGTGTTAGTAGAGTGTAACAAACGCCCAAGTATGTACGGCAATAACAATGAACAAGGTGGCGCACGAAAGCCCATGGTTCAGGGCAACTGGACCTGTGGTAGCTGTGGCGCTCAAATCACCGAACTACCATTTGAGCCTCGCGAGGACCGCCTCGACAGCCTCAAGTGTCGGGACTGTTTCCGAAACGATCGCAGCGATCGCCCTCGTGGCGGTGGCGGAGGAAATCGCGACCGCGGAGACCGACCGATGGTAGAAGGATCGTGGACCTGCGCTGATTGCAGCAAGGAAATCACAAAGCTCCCATTCGAGCCAAGCGGTGACCGCCCAATCCGCTGCAGCGACTGCCATCGCGCAAACCGCCCACCAAGGTACTAGGGGAGTTGTCAGTTGACAGTTCTCAGTGCAACCGCCCCATCTGGGGCGGTTGCTATTTTGCGAGCATTGTACTAACATCGCGTTTGCCAACCTTGGCACACAGGAGACCGAACGTGTCTGGATTCGAAGATACCACCCTACCAACAGACAACACTTTCGATATCGTCCTCCTTCAAGACAACCGGTACTACGCCGTCAAAAACGCTCGCATTGGCGCGGTGCTGCGCACACTCTCAACGAAGGCGCCTTGCTTCTTCCTGGGTCGATGACACCGAAAAAATAGCGTATACAGTCCGTTTCGAGCTCGATGAAATCGAACATGATCTAGTTCCAGCAGACCGTCTGACATTCCCTGTCGAGACGATGCGCGTACGCTGCAACCCACATGCACAGTGGCGTAGACTGTTCATGCAGAAATTCCAGGAATACCTTATCCGACCCCACCGTCCCACAGCACCAAGGACAGTGCTTTTGTATATCAACAAGCGCCGAGACTGGTATCACACAAGTGAGCGTAATGGATGCAAAGCACGTGTCGTTACCACACCACCTGTTCAGCGTTGTCCTTCCTGCGATGATATATCATGGGTAGAAGGTGCGGGATACAAGAGTTTGTAACACAAAACACCCGGCGATTATTGGTCGGGTGGTGTCGGTAAGCGGTACCCTCATCTTCGCGAGGGTGCAAGATTTTGTAACACAAAATCGCCCCCGTGCGGGGGCGATTTAGTGAACAAACTCTAGTACATTCCGCCCATACCTCCCATGCCACCCATATCAGGCGCAGGAGCTGCAGGTTTATCGTCTGGCTCTTCCGCAACCGCCGCTTCGGTTGTAAGCAGAATTGCTGCTGCAGATGCTGCATTCTGCACACCACTGCGCGTTACTTTCACTGGGTCAATAATGCCTTCCTTTAACATGTCGACATACTCACCAGTCTTTGCGTTAAAGCCAAGGTTGGTAGTGTCGGTTGCAACCTTGTTCACCACAACCATCGCACCGTCTTCCCTTCCCGCATTGTATGCAATCTGGTACAGCGGCTTGAGGAGTGCCTTCAGAAGAATCTCGTAGCCAGCACGGAACTCCGCATCATCACTCTTCTTTGCAACGTTTGCTGTGAGCTTATTTGCAATCTTTGCAAGTGCAGTACCACCGCCAGGGACAATACCCTCTTCGATAGCAGCCTTTGTTGCATTTACAGCATCCTCAATTTTGAGCTTAAGGTACTTCATCTCTGTCTCGGTTGCAGCACCCACACGGATAACTGCCACACCACCAGCAAGCTTTGCGATGCGCTCTTCGAGCTTCTCGCGATCAAACTTACTGTCGGAACTTTCTACTTGCTTTCTCAGTGAATCAACACGCGCCGCAATGTCAGCCTTGTTGCCATTTCCACCGATGATTACCGTCGAATCTTTGCTTGCAACCACACGTTGCGCCTTACCAAGGTGAGCAACATCTGCCTTATCAAGCGAGAGTCCAAGCTCTTCGGAGATAACCTGCCCGCCACACGTCACCGCAATGTCTGCAAGCATGTCCTTCTTGCGATCACCATACCCTGGGGCCTTTACCGCAAGGACATTCAACGCGCCACGAAGTTTGTTCACGACAAACGTCGCAAGTGCTTCACCATCCACATCGTCGGCAATAATCACCAAATCTTTCTTACCGGCCTGTGCCAGGCGCTCCAAAAGTGGCAAAATCTCCTTGATCGTGCTGATTTTTTTGTCTGTGATCAAAACAGGCACATCCTTGTACTCAGCCTCCATGCGTTCAGAGTTCGTGACCATGTAGGGCGAAACGTAGCCCTTATCAAATTCCAAGCCTTCAACAACCTCGCTTTCAATACCAAAGCTCTGGCTTTCTTCGACCGTCACTACACCGTCTTTTCCAACTTTCTCGATAGTGTCGGCGATCACCTGCCCGAGCTCATCGCTCTCTGCAGAGATGCTTGCCACTTGCTTGATTTCTTCATTTCCTTTCACCGCTTTTGCCATGGTCTTGAGCTCTGCAACCGTGTCCTTCACCGCAGCCTCGATGCCATGTCGCACGTTCATTGCGTTTGCACCGAGTGCAGTGCGCTTCATACCTTCATGAATGATAGCCTGAGTCAACACAACTGCTGTAGTGGTGCCATCACCCGCTGCATCATTCGTTTTGTTTGCAACCTCTTTTACAATTTCTGCCCCCATGTTCTCAAACTTGTCCTTGAGCGAGATTTCCTTTGCGATCGACACACCATCGTTGGTGATAGTTGGACCGCCAAAGCCCTTGTCGAACGCAACGTTGCGACCACGTGGCCCAATCGTCACACGCACCGCATCTGCTACGGCATCGACACCGGTCTTGAGCTGCTTTCGAACATCCTCTCCGAACAATACCTTTTTTGCTGACATATAGTTCAATACATTACACTACTAAACATTCGTTCTGCGTTCTATCCAATAACTGCCGAGATATTACTTTCACCAACAAGGTAGTAATCTTCACCTTGATACTCGATTTTGTCTCCCCACTGGAAAATCACCTTGTCACCAATCTTTACATCGACTGGTACACGCTTTTCACCATCGTCGTCCATGCGGCCAGGGCCAACAGCAACCACTTCACCACGATCATTTTTGTCGCGGTCAACCGTCTCAGGAATGATGATGCCTGATGGCGATTTTGTGCCAAGCTCTTCGTCTGAGAGTGGGCGGATAAGGACCTTGTCGCCAAGTGGGCGAAGGTTTGGTGTGTCTTTTGCTGACATATTGTTTTTGTGGATTACGTAGTAAAACCGTTGCGTGCCACAAAAGCACACAATAGCTGATAATGCGCGTGCAGTATACTAGAACCGTTTCATGTTCGTCAAATCGCACGGGGCAGATACACATGCCATATGCATTGCATGACACTGCGTTTCGATGTATGCTGAGAACCTATGCAATTCATATCTACATTGCTTCCGTTCATGCAAGTTGTGTTTTCAGTGCTTCTGATAGCTGCCATCCTTTTGCAAGCACGCGGCTCATCTGTGGGCGGAGCGTTTGGTGGTGGTGACGCGGACACGACATTCTACACCCGCCGAGGTGGCGAAAAGATGCTCTTCAACGCAACTATTGGCCTTGCGATTGCCTTTGCTCTTTCAGCGTTTGTCACGCTATTCATCTAGCGACCAGCAAACGATTCATCCGGCACCATCCCGGAGTTGTGCATATCTATGAATATTCCAACCACCCGCCCCTCTGCGGGCACCGCGGCATCGTGGAGTTCCTTAACTCATCTCTTGTCGCATGCGTCACCATTACAGGTATTGTTCTTAGTGTTGTCTGCGATAGGCATTCTCATTTCCGGCACCTATCTTGCCTACACTGCAACCGAGAACACGTTTGTTGATTTGCCACGAAGCGGTGGCACCTACCACGAAGCAATTCTTGGCACACCTCGCTTCATCAACCCTATTCTGGCGGTCTCTGCCGCAGACCGCGACCTCACTGCACTTATATACGCAGGACTCATGACACGTGACGAATCAGGCGCACTTTCGCCCCAACTGGCAAAAGGGTACATGCGAAGCGACGACGGCACCACGTACACATTCGCACTCCGCAAAGACATACACTTCCACGACGGTGTGCCGGTAACCGCGCACGATGTTGTCTACACGGTTGAACAAGCGGCAAACGCGAGCGTCCGATCACCACGCTTCGCAAACTGGGACGGTGTGCGTGTTGAAGCAACAGACCCCCACACAGTTGTGTTCACTTTGCCCGAACCCTACGCACCGTTCATTGAGAACACCACACTTGGAATCCTGCCACGCCACATTTGGGAGCCACTCTCTCCAGAAGAAATGGCATACAGCCAATTCAATATCGAACCAATCGGTGCCGGACCGTACAAACTCGACAAACTCATCGTTGACAAGTCTGGCATCCCCACTGTGTACGAACTCACTGCGTTCGACGATTACGTGTTTGGTGTTCCACACATTGCACGGTTCCACGCACACCTCTTTCCCGACCGTACTGAAGCGCTTGCCGCGTACCACACAAACAAGGTACACGGTGTCGCGGGTATTTCCCCGGTTGATGTAGATGCCCTGCTTCGCAACCCGGGTGAAACCGAGACAATGCGTGTTGTTCGGACACCACTCTTGCGCATATTCGGCATATTCTTGAACCACAACAAACAACCACTCTTCCGTGACAAAGCGATTCGCGAGGCGCTTCATGAGAGTATTGACCGCGCGGCACTCGTGGGGGACATTCTCTACGGCTTTGGCACGCCGCTTGTAGATCCAGTACTGCCTCTTCACATGGCTACTACGACAACCAAAGACACACCCGGAGCTATGACCACAACTAGCACCGGCACAAGTTCACTACCACTACGTGTTCGGACCGCGCGAACTCTTCTTGAAGATGACGGTTGGGAACTTTCAGAGTCAGGCATTTTTGTATTACCGGGAGATGAAGATGAAGACGAGCCAGACACCGACCTGGCATTCCGCCTCAGTACCGTCAACAACCCAGACCTCACCCGCACAGCTGACTTCCTGAAAAACGAGTGGGGTGCGCTCGGTGCCGATGTGACCATTGATGTATACGAACCGAGCGATCTTACACAGTCAGTTATCCGTACGCGCGGGCACGAAGCGCTGCTGTTTGGTATCGAAGTTGGGCACGGCTTTGACCTATACGCCTTCTGGCACAGTTCTCAACGCAATGACCCCGGACTCAACGTTGCGCAGTTTGCCGACATCGAAGCTGACGCATTCCTGGAAGATTTACGCGTAGCAACCAGCCCTGCGGCACGCGCAGATTTGGTCGCTGCATTTGTTGAGCGCGTGCGCGAAGAACGCGCCGGCATCTTCCTGTACGCACCCGATCTCATCTACCTCACTCGCGACGACGTTGAACACGTCTCACTCCACCCGCTTGCAGACCCCAGCGAACGGTTCGATCGAGTGCACGAATGGTACCTCGAAACCGACCGCGTGTGGCCATGGGTTCGAGATTGGCTAGACTAATTACATGATTGTGGTATTGTCTTTCGTGGAATAGCAACCTGGAGAACATGTTGAACACGCACATCATGATAACGGTTTCGTGCAGAAGCAGCGAGACGCAATTTCTGGTTGGCCCATTTGCCAATACGATATGCGCAGACCGCTGGGCTCAGCACACCTGGCGCCTTCCGCCACCCCTTCGTTCAGTGCAAATGGAGACAATTCACTCGCCAACCAAGCACGACACGCGTATCCACCCTTCTGAGCAGACCTTTTCTCAACTACTTAAGACCGTAGCGAAACAACGCTGCACCACGAACACAGCAGAGGTGTAACGTATGTGCCAGGCACTCATCGTCGTGCAGCAACACGCAGACACGCCCACCGTTGCCTGCACGGTGCACTTCAACACAGAAGAGCTCAGAACAGAGGCACTGCCACTCATCCATGAAACACTGCATCCGCACTTTAGCTTTCTGGTAGTATCATCCTCTGGGCCACGGTGCAGACTCCCGCCAAACATTGTACTCGGCACCGCAAACGGTCCAATACGGTACTCCTGCCCAGAGCACCTGTGTCAGTACATAGAAGAGTACGTCTTGCTCAAGCGTGAACGCGCGACCCATCCCGAGTAAGGAAGCCCTCTCGGACCAACCTATCAAGCTGCGCACGGATTCGTTCCGGCGCAGCGTTTGTTAGATCTGCCTGTAGTCGGCGTACGAGCGTATGCACGGTAATACTTTGCTCTGTGCTACATACTCGCACTATGGCTCCACGAAGTTGTCGGTCGCTCCCCTCGAATTTCGACTGTTTTGCATAGTGTTTGCTCTTGTAATTAACACGCACTCCCTGCCCCTTCAAGTGCGCACCATAATCCATCAGTGCCCAATACCACTCACGTGCCCGACCACGCGGACACAACAGGTTCGTAATCTGAAGCAGGTTGCTGTCTGCGACACCATCATGTTCATGCAACAAATGATGAAAGAGTACCGTGCGAATGTTGGTCTCAACCATTGACACACACCTGTTGTGTGCAAAGGCACACACCGCACCTGCGGTGTACGCTCCCACGCCAGGGAGCTTGCATAACTCATCGAACGCATCAGGCATCTTCCCCGCGTACTGCTCCACCACAGCGCACGACGCCTCGTGCAACATCTTTGCGCGACGGTTGTATCCAAGCCCTTGCCACTGCACAAGCACCTCGCGCAATGGTGCGAGTGCCAATGCATTGATTGTAGGAAAGTGCTTGAGAAATGCGACATACTTCGGTACCACACGCCCAACCTGAGTCTGCTGTAACATAACTTCCGACACCAGTATGTCGTACGGGTTTTCTGTCCGTCGCCACGGGAGATCGTGTCGCCCATGGACTTTGTAGTATCGCCAGACAATACGGCGCAGTCGAACAATATCTGCTTGTGAAAACTCCATCTGTGCCAGTATACCAAAACAGAAGGAGATGTAGTCTCCTTCTGTTTCATGGGCTTACTTCGCGCCCTTTTTCGCACCCTTCTTGGTGGAGGGCTTTTTCACCTCCTTCTTGGCGTCTTTTCCTTTTGCCATTGCAGTGCGGACACTCGCCGAAATGGCGCCAGTCCTGCGGCAACTCTTTTTAGTAGGATGCATACGGTCGACCCCATACGCAGTAACCTTGAGCTGCAGCAAGTATAATGCCTTGTGTACATAAGGCACAATAGTGGGGATAACAATCCTAACGCCGCCTTCCGCTGGAAAAAAGAATGAAGCGTGCTGCCACGTGTGCTACACCCGAAACACCTTCCCTGCGGGCGGGTATATCTTTATCAACGGATCAACACTAATATCGTATGTGCGTGCCGGGGCAATAGTACGACCATACTCAATCACGCGATACGTAAAACCAAACCAATCGTTCTTTGGCAATAGCACCATGAGATCCCGCTCTATCTTCACCGGGTCGGTGTGGTCGGTAAGGTCAAAGCGTATCGCAAACCGCTTCACGTGCGTGTCGACTGCCAAGCCCTCAACAACGCCGTATGCATTCCCCAGCACCACATTTGCTGTTTTTCGAGCAACGCCAGGGATAGCGAGCATTTCCGCCATCGTGCGCGGCAGCTCACCACCATATGTGTCACGCACAACGCGCGCTGCGGCAAGCACATTTTTGGTCTTATTACGAAAAAAGCCCGTCGCATGAATGTCACGCTCGAACGCTGCCTGGCCTGCGTGACAGTAGTCCTCGAGTGTCTTGTATTTCTTGAACAGATGCTCTGTCACCTCGTTCACCTTCTTGTCCGTACATTGCGCAGAAAGCATCACGGCAACCAAGAGCTCCCAATGGTTACTGTGGCGAAGCATCATATTCGCCTGAGGGAACAGGCGCTTCAACGCACGATCCAGCGCTCGCGCTCGCTGCTTACGTTCGCTCATTGCTGGGCGCGTCTGTTGTGTTTTGCTCTGTGGTGCTGGTTGCTGTTTCATCACGTGTTTCTGTTGACACATCAAAAAGACTCGGCTGCGCATGTGGTTCACCAACCTTGCGACCTGGCCAGTATCGCTCGAAGAGGAGTGAGAGGAGTGTGCCAAACGCAAGCGAGATAATCAAGATTCGCACAATAAACCCTATCACCGGCACAACGGAGAACAGTGCAAACACCACAGCTCCCAACATCACCCACCCATAGCGCAGCCGCTCTTCCCGCTTCCTCAGCCACTCGGCAAGTATGGTACCAACCAGGACTGGTGCACACACAAACGCAAGTACCAACGTTGCAAGGTAGCCCATCAGCACCACACCCCCAAGCAGCGCGCCAAATACAGTCACGAAGAGCACCGTCGCAAACACAGGGACCGCAAAAAGAAGCGCAAACCCCTTGAGCGCGAGCATTCCGCTCTCTCGTCCAATTGCACGATCAGAAAAACGACGTACGTACCGTGGTGCGAGCCAAACAATCAGAAGCGCCGAGAGTGCATACATAAGCGCCTCGAACGCAAAGCCAACCACCGGCGCGGCAGAAGATGGCACCGGACGCGATTCTATCTCTGCAAGAATTTCGCCATGTGTTGTTGCTCCGTCCGCAAAAAATGCCTCGCGTGGCGCAGCATATGAAAGCGTACCCTGGAGCTCGGCGTTATCCAACAACCCAAGCGACTCTGAGACATACACCTGCACATTCTCGCTAAACGAACCGTTTAATGTGACAGCCCGGCCACGCAACTCAGCAGCACCCACCGTGACTCCTTGGTAGCGAATATCTTCTGCATAGACCAAAAGATCACCGCCGATGCGCGCGCCATCCTCAAACAGCACAGTACCTGCAAGGATAACCAAATCTTCTTCAACCACCCCGCGCACGATGACCTTGCCCGCTACCACCCGAACGTCTCCTGCTACAGCACCACCAAGAACCACGCTGCCGCCAGCAACCGACAAGTCTTCACCAACCTGGCCAGACAATTGCACATACGCACCTCCAGCATAGACATCAGCGCTTGTTGTGCCATGAAGCAGTACTTGCTCAGCAAGAAGGTAGAGGTCACCAGCAACCTGCGTGTCCGCAGAAAGCTCATACACTTCCCCAGAACGCACCGTTGCGGCATGGGCAGGTAGCGTGGTGCACAAAAACAGAGCAGCACACACCGCAATACTCGCACCAGCAAACAGACTAGTTTTTGTGGTCATAATTCTTTACAATTTCTTTTACCCGCTTTTCTTCTTTTTCAAGCCTGAACTCTTCTTGCTTAATTGCGCTCCCAACAATACGGTGCGTGCCATGAAGGTCCATGAGCGTAAACGCTATCATGCTTGCAAGCGTAATGCCAGCAACATTCAGAACAAAGAGCCCAAACGCACCCCCAGCAACTGAAACGTCAGCAAGTGCCAGCCCAACGCCCACAGCCGCAAGTGGCGGCACCAAGGCAACGGAAATTGCAACACCTGGAAGCATTTCGTTAAGATTAGCGTGCACCAGCGCATAACTTGCGGCAAATCCAGACACCAACGCCACAAAGAAGAAGAGTGCTGATGGTACTGCGCGTGCAGTCAACTGGGTCGTTGCTGAATAGTTGCCAAACACATCAAACACCATGGTCGCCATAAATGACACCACAACCGCAACCACAAGCGAAATACAAATGGTTCGCACTGAACGCCACAACAGAGCACCGTCTGAAAGCACTAGCGCAAGGCCAAGTGAAAGCATTGGGTAGAGCACTGGTGCAATAAGCATACTGCCAATAATCACCTCCGGACTATTCAGCAACAACCCAACCGTGGCCATCACCACACCCAATATCGCGAAAAGGTAAAAGTCGAAATCGCCCGTACTCGCCTTCACAAGACGCGCGACCGCGACAACTTTTTCCTTTTCGGTTGCAATACGGAAGCGAGTTGCGAAGGCCATAGAGAAGAACTGGGGGTTTAGATTTAGGAATATGGGACATCTGTGCGCCGCAAAGCGGCCACTCTATACTTGGTATTCACCAGTGCGGGCAAGTGCGTTGTTACGTAGCATGCTACGTAACACGTCTTGCGCAGCTTGAACGTTTTCCTCTTCCCCTGCCCAAGCGGCGATGATAGGCTCTTCAATTGCGCGAGAGTACGAAAACGTAAGCGGCCACGGTTGCTCGCCAAGGGCGCCAATAGCGTTCAGATTGGCAGTGGCTTGTTCAGGACTCTGTCCGCCAGAAAGGAACACAATACCAGCAACTGTTTCAGGCACCGCATCTTTAAGAGCAGCAATGGTCTCGCGCGCAATGTCCTCCGGCGCCAGTGGAATGCCAGACTCCTTCCCCGGAAGCGCCATGCTGGTTTTTAGGATAAGCCCATCCATTGCTACCCCGTGTACTGCAAGCGTGCCAAAGAGTACGCCAAGTGTGTTGCGCAATACTTCCCCACTCTCTTCAAGTGTGTGCGTGCCTTCGAAGAGCACTTCAGGCTCGACTATTGGCACCATGTGCTCACCTTGGACAATTTCTGCATATGCGGCAAGCACATCAGCATTGGCCTCAATTGCATCATTCGTAGGCAATCCTTCACCAATACGAATGACACTACGCCACTTTGTAAACCGCGCGCCAAGCGCTCGGTACGCAACCAGTCGCTCAACTAAACTCTCCAAGCCTTTGCTCACCTTTTCCACATCGCTGCCCGGAAGCGCTTCAAGACCCTGGTCTACCTTAATACCGGGAATAATGCCGCGAGTGGCAAGGAGCGCAGGAAAAGACACACCTTCGTCGTTCGCCTGGTGAATGGTCTGTTCATGTAAGATAACGCCGGAAAGGTACTCCTCAATACCGTCTGCAGAAAAAAGGAGGTTGCGGTAGGTGCGGTTGTTCTCGGGATTCTGCTCTAGCCCGATGGGTGCAAAACGCTTTGCCATTGTGCTCTCGGACTCGTCCGCTGCAAGAATGCCCTTGCCGGGCGCCACGAGTGCCTGTGCTATTTCTTGGATTGTCATAGATATTTAGAATGAGTGATTAGTCCGCCCTTCGCCCGCGTATTCGGGCAGATCGAGCGGAGCGGATGAGTGCGAACGGGATACGCTTGCACGAGCGAAAATTCTCACAAGCTATACCGCCTGCACAGCGCAACCGCCGACACCATAAGTGTAACAGGGTCGTAGGATAGGGGGCAAATGGTTGACAATAGCAACATCCGGTGTGTTTGTTTTGGTACGTGCACTAGACAGGACGAGGAAAAACTGTGAGCAACTGCAATAGTAGCTGGTTCGTGCACCTTCCCTGGAACCTACTGCTCCTATTCACACTACTAACAGGCACCGGCTCTGAACTGCCCGACTTGGCCATCCTGCCCCGGTAAGGCAAGCACCCCACCCCGCGGCCACCTTGCCGCGGGGGTTTGTGTAACGTGTCAAGTCTAATAAAATACGCTACACTGCACACCATGCCCACCCTACTGAAAAACAAAAAAGTGTCATTTGACTATGAAGTGCTCGACACCTTCGATGCGGGTATCGAGCTCTTGGGGTTTGAAGTGAAGAGTTTGCGTGCGAATCGTGGCAAACTTGAAGGCGCGCACATCTTGGTGCGCGGCGGCGAAGCGTACATTGTTGGCATGTCGATACAGCCATTGCAGCCCGGAAACACGCCAAAAGAGTACGAGGCCGAACGCCCTCGTCGCCTACTACTCACCAAAAAGGAGCTCAACACGCTTATAGGGCTCGAAAACACCAATGGGTTGACGCTAGTACCACTTTCGTGTTATACTAAAGGAAGGCTGATAAAGCTTGGTTTCGCCTCCGTGCGCGGAAAAAAGAAGTACGACAAGCGCGAAGATATAAAAAAGCGCGACTCCAAACGCGACATGGAGCGAGTGATGAAGAACCAGCATTGCTGATTCTTCATCGTGTGGGAATGCGTATGCGTATGGGGTGCGCGACGGCCACCCTTCAGAGGACATACCGTGTGTTCTGAAGGGTGGAGCAGAAACACCCAGAGCTCCTTTCCGCTGGCAATCCAACAGAGGAGGTGTCTATGAACATCGACATGGTCACATTTACGTTTGAGGAAGGTGAGTACACAATAGCAAAGTACCAGCTGACCTACCACCACCAAACGGGAGCACCGATCAAACTTCCGAACGGAACCCTGGTGAGGGCGGTCTGGGCCGAGGGCACCAAGACGGTTTTTTTGCTTGGTTTCAAGCGCGTGGAAACGATCGACGCCACCATCGCCTAGCGCCACATGCACCCGGTCGTCCCTGCGACGACCACCATTCAGAGGACACATGAGTCTGTGTCTTGTGAAGGGATATGGTATTGTATGGGAATAGGAATGCGTATGGGGAACGACGAAATACGTAAGAGTGGGCACATTTATACGTTTAAAGACCTAGATGCATGGAAGCAGGGACATGTGATTGTGCTAGAGGTATACCGATGCACAAAAACGTATCCTCGCGAAGAGCAATTTGGGCTTGTGAACCAGATGCGTCGGGCTGCCATTTCCGTGACCTCGAACATTGCCGAAGGCTTCGGGAGACAAACGGGCAAGGACAAGGCACAGTTCTACACCATCGCTAAGGGTTCGTTGCTTGAGCTACAAAGTCAGTTGCAAGCATCGTTAGATCTTGGTTATATACCCAAAGACACGTATGAATTACTCGACGCATTACTCGAGCGCGCAGTACGTGTTACGTATGGTCTGATACGCAGTGCGAACGGTCAGTGACGACCGCATACGCATACGGATTCCCCATACGATCCCCGGAAAATATTGAACACGTTCAATATTTTCCGGGGATGACCGGCTTAGACAGCAGGATCGTTCTTTACAATGTGCAGGCCGACGTCCGAGAACGTCGCTAAACCTCTTGGAACCCAAATAAGTGCAAACAAAACTGCACAGGCTTTCCGCTCACCGATTCAATTGAGTCCGTTTAGCGGTTCGCTTGCAATGGCCTAACCCTTACAGGTTACGCTTTGCCGTCGGTTCCGGATGATGTCGATATGCTGGTTCCGGCGCAATACTATTCGACTATAGCCATCGTGGTCTGAATCACCACGGTAGCCGAACTCAACGATACTCGGGATGGTAGATTTTGTCCGTTTCGCCCTACCCTCCTTAAATCTTCAAACGGTCTATGTCTGTAGAACATTGTTTAGAATTCTTGTTGGACGCGGGTTCGATACCCGCCATCTCCACAAAAAGATACGTCCGACATTTCACGTATACGAATGACTTTTGCCTGCGGCAAAAGTGGGTGCCCAAAATCCGTTTTCGTGTTGTACGCCAACACCATTTCGGACGGGATGGGTACGCCGAAGCGCGCGGATTTGTCACGAACAGAAGGGTTCGTTCCAATTTTTTGGACGAGCTCCTTTTGTTTATGCAAATCATCAGAGCGAGCCAAAAAATTGGCTTGTTTCGTATCTAAAATCCATTCCCGCAGGGGTTCGACCCAATTCTTTCCCGAGTGTTTACAATCTTTCAATTCCTCCTTCAAAGTGAGTGTGGTGCGCAAAATTTCATCTTTCTTTTTTATATACAAGCTCTTTGGAATGTCACCATCTAAATATGACTCCACTAACTTCTCCAAGCGCTCCTCGCTCGCTTTGATTTTATCTGCAAGATTGTGAACGCTACTTTGCGATGATGCCGTGTCTTCCTTCTCCCATGTTTCAAGTTGCCTGAGCATTCTGTCTGTCATATCATCGCAAAGCGAAATTGTTTGAAGCTGTTCCCGTATCTGTGTGGCAAGAATATCCTCACGCAAGTATCCTTGGGAGCATGTTCCTTTCTTTTTTGTACAACGATAGTACCGATACCTGCCTCCACTTTTGCCTGTTGCCCATTGTGCAGTAAACATGCTCCCACACTCAGCACATTCAAAAAACCCAGCAAAAGGAAAATCATGCTTTATCTTGCGTTTCGGTGCCCTCTTTCTTGCCACAACAACTTTTTGCACAGCTTCAAACAATTTCGGGGAAAGAATTGGCGCAAAGCTTCCGGGAAACCATTCTCCTTTATGCACCACCATCCCGATATACACCCGATTGGTGAGCATTTTTGTTACGGAAGCTTTGCCAAGTGGCGTGCCTTTCTTCGTAGTCACCCCATGATGCGCCATAAACTTAGCAAGAGATACCACTCCGTGAGTACCTTTCACATACTCCTCGAAAGCTTTGATCACTACGCGCGAAACAACTGGATGAGGTTCGATATTCCTCGTGCGTGGATTATTCACATACCCAAGAGGAGCTTTCACAAGCCACTCACCTCTGCGAAGTTTTTGGCGCATTCCCCGACGAATATTTTCCTGTAGATTATCCGAATAATATTTGGACTGACCAAACGCCACTTGTAACATAAAGAGCCCCTGCGGCGTCGGTTCAAACCAAAATGTCGGAAAGCGCAAAGACACTATCTTTTTCTGGTCAACTAGATAGATCACTTTCCCACCATCCATAGAGTTCCTCGCAAGACGGTCCGGATGCCACGCTAAAATACCAACACCATCCTTTCTGTCTATCCTCTCGATCATCTCATTAAAAATCGGTCTGCCGGGTGTCTTTGCGCTTTTTGACTCTTGAAATTCCTCTAGAATTTCAAGATTTTCTTTACGCGCAAATTCCCGCAATTCAAACAACTGCGCCTCAATAGACATGACTTGCCTGTCATCATCCTCGGTGCTTTTGCGAGCGTAAAGAAAATATTTTGGTTTTAACATATAAATAGCTTTTAGATACGAAACAGACAAATCCGCGCGCTTCGGCGTACCCGTCCCGTCCGAAATGGTGTTGGCGTACAACACGAAAACGGATTTTGGGCACCCACTTTTGCCGCAGGCAAAAGTCATTCGTATACGTGAAATGTCGGACGTATCTTTTTGTGGAGTTTTAATAGCCTTTGCTCGAACTTATTTCGAGTCAAAGACCGACTAACCGCACGCCCCGCGCCCATAGAAACTTCAACCCACCACGTACGCTCCGATTCTTTGGTAACTCCAATGCGCGCCTCCGGTCGCTCCGTCCTTACTCCGCCATGCTTCATGCGCCTCACGGCACATTCCGCATGCCTCCGTTCGTCCTTCGCTCGACGCAAAAACAGAAATGTTCTTTGCGTCGTTTTTTTGCCCCCCACACCGCCGTCGCACGGCGTATATGTAAAAGGAAAAGAACATTTCTGTTTTGCTTGTCCGCACGTATTTGTATTATATAACAAATTTGTATAAAAATACAAATTTCTTTATACTAGAAACATCATCATGAACGACACTTCAAAACGACTGGGTGAGAATATTCGCAAGATGCGCCTTGCGCAGAATATGACGCAAGGTGATTTGTGTAAAAA
>JGI12210J13797_11202304_pt1 | contig 16535 bp, 14 predicted proteins | sample ElkSlonscriptome_3_FD_13797 | JGI IMG/M metagenome (IMG submission 13797)
GTTCCTCCTCCGATGATAAGACCTTCGCCGACTCCGGCCCCTCCTGAAAAATCGCCTGATAACGCAGAAGCGGGTCAGGAAACGAAAGAAAAGAAACCTTCTTTCTTTGCCCGTCTTTTTGCTAAAAAAGACAAAGGAGATAAGAACGAGGCTACGGTTGCCCGCGTCGGGGACACTGTTGAAATGAAAAAAAATGAGGACGGGGAGCTCGTGGAAAAAGGAAAACCCACGGATAATGTGTATCGCTTGAAAACAGGAGATACCCTGTTCATTTCTCTCTCAGGTTCCGGCGGATTAAATGAAGAAATTGAAACGGTAATTGACGATGAAGGCGCCATAAAACTTCGGTATATTGGATCTGTGAAAGGCGAGGGATTAAGCTCCACAGAATTGGAACGCGAAATTGAGGCGGAATATACCGAGCGGCAGAAAATTTACAAAGATGTGACCGTGCGCGTGGTTGTCCCCAATACATTCTATTTTATAGGCGGAGAAGTACGTCAGCCTGGACGTTTCCCTTTGGTGGGCCGGGTTACCTTGAGTCAGGCCGTAGTGTCTGCTGGAAATTTCACAGAATGGGCGGATGAAAGTGATGTGATTTTAGTTCGGAACAACGAACGGGTCATGATCAATTTCAAAAAGATCAAACAAAATCCCAACCTGGATGTGGAATTACTAGCTGGAGATGTCATTACAGTCGAGCGTTCCACTTTCTAAGAGTGGGGAGGACTCTGCGGATCCATGGAGCGTAAAAGGAATCGTAAACGAGTTGGAGTTTTATCCCCCTCTGCGGATTTTCCTGGTGTTCGAGTCATTATTTTATCCAGTATTCTGACTTCATTAATAGGAATGGTGGTCCTTTTTGGAGGCACCCGTTTCTGGGCTGCGGGCCCCTCCTGGATCCTTCTCTTATTGACCATGGGAGGGTTTTTTGGCTTTACGGCCATCAACGCATGGAAAAATCGAAGGGGGATATGTCTTCCCCAGGATTATTTCTTTTGGGTCTTCCTTTTGGTGTATGTGTGGATCCGGGCGGTATTTTTTTCGCCTGTCGTTTTTGAAACCTGGACCGAATTCGCTTTTTTACTTACNGCGTGGTTTTTGTATGGGGCTTTGAGTGATTTAGGCACGAAACCATCCGCGTGGACGCTTACGTCCTGGGTATTCTTGACCTTCATTTTGGTCCTTTCCATTGGGGCGATTCATCAACATTGGAACGGAAACCGGATGGTTCTTTGGATTCCAAGACCCGATCAATACGAGATGCGGGCCAGCGGAACCTTTATCTGTCCAAATCATTTTGCCCACCTTATCCAGATGGGCCTTCTGGTTGCATTTTCGTTACTGTGCACAGCGAAAGTTCGTATTTCTCTACGGATCTATGCGGGGTATGTGATGATCTTGTCTTTGATGGTGTTAGTCCTGACGCACTCCCGTTCGGGGTTGATTGGAGCATTTGTCGGCCTCAGTGTTATTTGTTTAGGGAAAGCCTTACGTAAAGGATGGAAAAGAGTTACGGTCATGTTGATCGCGTTGGGGCTGACGGGATGTCTATCCATTTTCGCGTTATTCAATTTTTATCCTCCTATGCACGAACGCATGGTCCGGGGTGTTCTGAATAATATCCGTATTTCCCAAGTCTGGCCGGATACCTGGTCGATGATAAAAGGCGAAGGTTTTTGGGGGGCAGGTCCTGGAGTCTATGCCAATGTATTTGAAAAATACCGTGAGCACTTCTCCTCATCCAGACTGTATTTGGAATACGCGCATAATGAATTTTTGAATACCCTGGCCGAGTATGGGTGGCTGGCCTCTATCGGCATGTTAGTGCTGGTGATCTGGATGTGTATTCGCTGGCTGATTGCCATCGTAAATGCCCCCTCTAATCGGGCCGCAATGGTTCCGATTACGATGTTGAGTCTAATGTCGGGGACTTTGGCCCATGCCGTATTTGACTTTAATTTACACATTCCCTCCAATGGATTTTTGTTTGTGGGGTTGTTGGGTTTGCTTTACGGGTATGGAGCGTATCGGGAGGTGTGGACCCCCTTTCAGATTTCTGGGAAATGGACACAGGTATATACGTGGACGGCGGCGCTTCTTTGTTTGATTCTTCTTCCATTCATTTTTCGTATGATGGTGGGAAGTTGGCATGAACATCACATGGGGATTGCGGAGGAGGCCTCTCTCACGGAAGTTGAATATGAGCGTGCGGCACAATTAAGGGCCTGGATGCCCTGGTATTCACGCGGATGGACACAATTGGGAACGGAGTACCGTAAACAGGCCTTTTGGTTACGGGATGAAAATGAAAAGAGTGAACGTATCCTTCAGAGTCGGCAGGCATATGAAAAAGCACTCTCGTTGAATCCTTATGACAAAACGGCCCTGGCCGGACTGGTGGAGCTCTCAAGAATGGAAGGGCGCCCCGACGAGGCTTTACAGAATATTGTGAAATTAAGAGGCTTAACCCCCTTTGATAAACAGGTTCGGATTCAGCAGGGACTCATTTTACGTGAACTCGACCGCCCGGAAGAAGCCTTGGTTGTTTTTCAGGAGGCGAGAAGATTAGAGGGGCCCGGTTCCAAACAGATTGATCTGAACATTCGAAGTTTACGTAGAGGCCATCTAAAGTAAGGGCACAAGCAAAAGGTTGCTTTTTACGAAGCTCTCTGTTGACATCTAAGCCGTAATTATTGTATAAGCCTCGACCACTAATGGCGTGGTGGCAGAGTGGTCTAATGCGCGGGATTGCAAATCCTGTTTTCGTCGGTTCGAATCCGACCCACGCCTCCATTTATCCTTTTTGGAGAGTTCAATGAATGTGCCGGAAGACCTGAAATATGCTGAAAGTCACGAGTGGGTCCGTTTAGAAGACGGTCTTTGTCGCGTAGGAATCACAGAATTTGCTCAAAGCCAACTCGCAGACCTTACTTTTGTGGATCTTCCCGAAGTGGGATCCACGGTTACTTCCGGAGAGGAGGTTGCGGTTGTGGAATCTGTTAAAGCCGCATCCGATATCTATGCTCCGGTTTCAGGAGACGTCGTGGAAATCAACGATTCGCTCAGTGATTCTCCCGAACAAATCAATGAAGATTCTTTTGGAGAGGGGTGGCTTTTTGTGATTCGACCCCACAAAATGGAAGAGCTAGATGCGCTCCTGACGGCGGAAGCCTATCGTGCGTTGTTGCCGGAAGAATGATTCCCTCCCGATTCTGTACATTTCAAAAACCGCTTCCATATCCGGAAGCGGTTTCTTTGCAGGAGGCTCTGGTTTCTGCGCGGATTACGGATCGTATCCCGGACACCTTCCTTTTGTTAGAACATCCCCCGGTGATTACTCTGGGTCGTCGGGGGCGGCGCAGATATCTCCTCGCGGATGCTTCCACTCTGAAACAGTACGGGATCGCAGTGGAGCCCTCCACCCGGGGAGGAGATGTTACCTATCATGGTCCGGGTCAATGGGTTCTTTATCCCATTGTAAAGCTTAGCCGAAATGAACTGGGCGCGCACGGATATCTCCATGCGCTGGAGTCGGTTGCTTTAAAAACCGCCAGCGCCTTCGGGGTGGAGAGCTACCGCAGGGAAGGCAAGGCCGGGGCGTGGTGTGATCAGGGAAAATTTGCAGCCGTGGGCTTTAAATTCACCCGGTGGGTCACCTCGCATGGGGTAAGCCTGAATGTGTCCCCTGACCTGAAGGCTTTCGATTTAATTGTGGGCTGTGGATTGGTGGGGGAGTCGGTATCCTCTTTTGAGGATATTTTGGGCAGAAAGAATTGCCCCACGATGCCTGAGGTTGCGCATCGTATTCAGGAGGTGACCTCCGAGGTGTTTCAACGGGAGTTGGACCTCTGCTCTCCCGACGAGCTGTTGGTGTAACCAAATCTGGAAATCAAGGATTCCTTGTCGCGGGCTCGAGGTGATTCACAACGGACTCTATGGGGGCCGGATCACGATCCATTAATTTGAAATAGCGCAGATAAATATATCCACTGGACAGGGTTACACTTACGATGAGGATGGGGAACCCCATTTTGAAAAAGTCCGCAAAGCTTAATTTGTATTTATTGCGGTGGGCTATTTGCGAGATGACCACGTTTGCAGAAGCACCGATCACCGTTCCATTTCCGCCGAGGCAGGCCCCAAGTGCAAGCGACCAGTAAAGAGGTTCTGCAATGGTGCGGATGGCTTCCGGACTGCCGGGGTCCAAGCCGGCTTGAACGGCGAATCCGGGAATGATGGATTCCAAAATGGGGATAAAAGAAATTACCAGAGGTATGTTATCCAGGAATGCACTGGTGATTGCACTGAACCAAAGAATCGCCAGGGCTGTGACCAGCAAATTACCGTTTGTAACATCCATCACTTTCGTTCCGAGTAATTCGAACAGCCCATTTACTTCCAAAGCTCCCACCATCATAAATAAGCCGATAAAAAACATGATGGTGTTCCATTCCAACTTCCCCAGGGCATGATGAATATCCTCTCTGCACACAAGGCACATCAGGAATCCTCCGGTCAATGCGATGATACCGGTTTCAATATGAAGACTGTGACTGAAAAAGAAGCCCAGCAACACCAGCCCCATGCAGGGAAGCGCTTTTTTCAGGCGACCAGGACGGATGATGGCAAGCCGGGGTTCGGCCTGCATCAGGTTTTCCTTTGCAGACTCGGAAACATCGAAAGCACTTCCAATCCTGAACCGGACGATCAATCCGACTACCAGGAGAATAAACAGTGCGATGGGACCCAAATGAAGAATGAAATCATTAAAACTCAGGTGGGTTTGAGAACCGATAATAATATTAGGTGGATCCCCAACCAGCGTTCCGGTTCCTCCGATATTGGAGAAAATTGCCTCCAGAATCAGAAAGGGAGTGGTGGGGATTTCCAAAAGCTGGGTGATTAAAATCGTAATGGGAGCCACCAAAATAATAGTGGTCACATTGTCCAGAAAAGCGGAGAGAAAGGCCGTAACCAGCAACATCAGCATCAACAGCCGGGGTCCATTTCCTTTTGCGACCTGAGCGGTGACGATCGCAATCCATTCGAATAACCCGGTGGAGGCGAGAATATTGACGCAGATCATCATGCCAATGAGCAGAAAAATCACATTCAAATCGATTTTTTCCACGGCCGCATTATGACCAATCTGATGGGTGCAGATCATGAGAGCCGCCCCAAGAACCGCGACAATGGTTTTATCCACTTTTTCCGAGGCAATAAAAATATAGCAGACCAGAAAAATGATCAGAGAGGGAAGAAAGGTGTGAGCGGGCATAGGCTTTTCTTAGAAATTGATGGCGCGGTCGAGGACGGAAAGGCGGTCGATTACCCCCAGTAATTTTCCTTTCGGACCGGTGACGAATACCTTCAGGCGTTTTTTTACAGACAGTTGAAAAATAACTTCAATCAGGGTGGCCGTGGGGGGGACCACCGCCACTTCGGTATCCATAATATCCGAGGCGGTCATATGGCCCTCGTTTTCGAAATACTTACTCAGTGGATTGAAATTGCGCACAAAAGAAACACTTTGCAGTTGGGTAAAAAATTCGGGCATCCCGTAATGAAACACATTATCGGCGGTAATCTGGCCCACCAGAATGCCTTTTTCGTTAAGAACCCCCAAACAGGCCTCTTTATATTTATACATGATATGCGTGGTTTCCTGCAGTGAGCTGTCCTGTGCAACCGTGGTCCGCGGTTTCACCATAATGTCCGATGCTGTAATACTGAGCTCGAGATTCAGGTCATAGGTTTTTAAGTAGTTATAAATCGTCTGAGGGTTTGGAGCATTAAGAAAATATTCGTGAACGGCCGGGTCATTTAAGAGACGGGCGAGGGTAGACCATATTTTAATGACAATGTTAGGGGTTTCTGCTGTGGCGATGACCATGCAGGAAAGTTGGACCGGTTTATCGTCAATGCAGGTATAGGGCATCGGCTCCGCGAGTACGGCAATGGAGAGGCCCAAATGATTAAAGTTACTTACCCGGGCGTGCGGGACCAGAATTCCATTCCCAAGGCCGGTGCTTTGCTTTTTTTCTCGTTCGAGCAGCATAGTGACCATACGTTCCAGAGTGGTTTCTTTCTGTATTCGCTCGGGAAGATTGTCGTGTATGGTTTTCGCCTGCTGCCTCAATAAATCCTCGATTCCCCCGGCTTTTACGCCGGTGAGGATACACTCCGATTGAATAAATTTCAGCAGATTCATACAGGCCTTCAGCATAAATGACGGCTACATTCAATTTTATTCCTTAGGCTTAAATTGGAATTGAGAATTGATTCGGGTTCTGTTCTTAGGGTAGTAGGTGGAGATGCAGTTTTCACCCGGATTTAAAAGTAGATGTTAAACCCTGTCTATAGCCACATTGCCGTTTTAAAAGGGGGCACCGGCTCTGAAAGGGAGGTTTCTCTGCGTTCAGGATCCGCTGTGGCCGAGGCCCTGCGGGGGACCGGCATTCAGGTAACCGAAGTGGATGTCCGGGGGATAACCTTTGATGTTCCAAAAGGGGTACAGGCTGTTTTTCCGGTCCTGCATGGAGAGATGGGGGAAGATGGAATGGTTCAACGACGGCTTGAAGAATGTGGTCTGGCCTATGTGGGCTCACGGAGCTGGGAAATGCCCCGGAGTTTTGATAAAGAACTCACGCATGCGCTTTTGATGCTGGCGGAGATACCCATGGCGGAGTGGGAAATGGTGGATGCGAATGAATCTGTGTCGTTCCCCCCCCCTGTGGTTTTGAAGGCTCCCCGGCAGGGGTCGAGTATCGGGTTGGAAATTGTTCCTGAGGGTGGAGATGTTGAGGCCGCCTTGGAGAAGGTCCGGGCTTTTGATCGCCGGATATTGGTGGAAAAATTTATTGAAGGCACGGAGTGCACGGTGGGGTTTCTTGGCGGGGAGCCTTTGCCGATCGTACAAATTCTACCCCAGTCCGGTACCTACGATTATGAAGCGAAATATGTGCGCGGGGATACCCAGTATCTCGTACCGGCACCTTATGACGGGGAGTTGACTCTGCGTTTGAAAACACTGGCGACCCGGGCCTACACTTGCCTGGGCGGACGCCATGTGGGCCGTGTCGATTTTCGGGTGGATCCTCTGGGACATCCTTATGTGTTGGAGATGAATCCGCTTCCCGGGTTTACCGCAACGAGCTTATTGCCGAAAGCGGCCGCCCAGGCGGGAATTGATTTTCAAACGCTCTGTGTTCGCATTCTGAATCAAGCGGAGGTAGTATAACTTCCATGTGGTTTAAAGCGGATACATCAAAGAGTAAACGGCGGAAAAGCCGGAAAACAAGCCTCCTGCAGGTGAGTGCGAGTTACAAGTCCTCTCCCGTGGGATTGCCCGCCGGCGCGTTTTTTTTATTTGGGGGGCTGTTTTTGTTAATGATCGGGTGGGGAACCTGGCTGTTCTTTTCGTGGATGGGTGAACTGCTCTTCACGCAGAATCAGCGCTTTGTGTTACATCAGGTCGAAGCCCGATCGGACGGGTTGCTCCCGGAATCAATTCTTCAGGAATGGAGCGGAATTCAGGTCGGGGATAATTTGTATGAGGTAGACCTGAAAGATGTGCGGAAGCGTTTGGAAAATCAAGCCATTGTGCGGAGAGCGGTGGTTCAACGGAGATTGCCGGATACCTTACGGGTCACGATAAACGAGCGGGTGCCGATTGCCCGGATGGGGCAGGTGGAAGGCCATATGAACTGGTTGGTGGATGAAGAAGGGGTGGTGATTAAAAAGAGCTTTGAATCCAAACACCTTCCTTTTCTTCTGGGCGTTGATCAGAATGTGACTCAGGGGGAGGTCATAATCAATGGGCCGGGTGGGCCCGTGTTGGATTATTTAGTCGTCCTGCGCGCGATGCCGGGGAAAATTCAGGATTTGCTTCCGGTACATGTGGTGAATGTAGGGCACCCCGACTACCTCGATTTCCGACTGAAGGACGGTTTCCAAATTAAATTTCCGAGGGAGGGAAATCTTGAAGAACTGATTATGGAAGCGTCCAGGGGGATTTATGAAATTCAGAACCAGAATTTACCACTGAACAGTCTGGATATGCGTCCGGAAGGTCAAAACAAAATCGGAGCGCCGGAGTAAAACGATGTCAAATCCGATTGCAGTGCTTGAAGTTGGAACGTCGGAAGTAAGAGTTGTGGTTGCGGAACCCCGGGAAGACGGATTGTTGATGATTACCGGAGTGGGCCGATATCCCTCCAGCGGAGTTCGGAAAAGTGAACTGGTGGATTTTGAAAATGCAAAAATCTGTGTAAAAAATGCCCTTTTGGAAGCCGAAAAAAATGCGCAGGTTTCGATTCAGGAGGTGTTTATGGTGTTCAGTGGGGATCATATTCGGCAGATCCTCAACCGGGGAACGGTGAATGTGCTTTCTCCGGAGCAGGTCATTACGCTTGATGAGCGCGAGGAAGTTGTAGAGGCCGCCCGGGCGGTGAGTTTGCCCCATGATCACGAAATTCTCCACAGCATCACCCGTAAATATTATATTGGAAATGAAACCCGCGGCGTGTTGAATCCGGATGGAATGGAGGGATCCCGCCTGTCGTTGGAAATGTTGATTCTCTATTGTCAGAGCCATCGCCTTCGTAATTTATACCGACTGGCCGAAGAAGCCGCTCTGGAGGTGACAGAGGTGGCTTTCGCCGGATTATGTTGTGGTCTTTCGGTACTTACCCCCCAGCAAAAAGAAGTCGGTGCTATTTTGATTGATCTGGGTGCCGGCACCTCGGATTATGTGGTGTACTCCGATAATGAAATCTCATTGGCGGGATCTTTGGGAGTAGGGGGGGATCATGTAACCAATGACCTGGCGTTGGGACTGAATTTATCCACCACTCAAGCCGAACGCTTAAAAGTGAAATACGGGGCCTGTATGGTCGATCTGAGTTCGCGGGGGCGGCGGATCCCGATTCCGCCTGAAACCGGATTCCGCGCTCAGGATGTGCTCTCTCGTGATGTGAATACGATTATACACGCCCGGGTGGAAGAAGTATTTGAATTGATTAAAGAGCAAGTGGACAAAGAAGTCCGAAAACGAAATTTTGGGGCGGGAGTCATTCTGACCGGAGGAGGTGCGAAGATGGCCAGGGTTCAGGATTTGGCCAGTCGAATCTTTGAACTGCCTTGTCATATTGGAACGCCACGTGAAATTAGCGGCCTGGCTGTTCCATCGGAAAGCCCTGAATTTGCATCAACGGTAGGAATGCTGAAATATGGTGTCCGGTATGGGAATACGTCCGCACGGGAACCGATCTTCGGAAACTTCATTCGCAAAATGTTTGGGAAGCCATGAGTACTCCCTTGTTATCAACACTGGATGAAACCGTGCGGGATCCGTTGCCTATCCTTTTTGTAGCACTGGGGAATGCGGGTGGAAAACTCATTTCCCATTTACCCAAACGGGTGCCTGAACTGGCCTATGTGGCGCTTGATACAGACAAGGCGAGTCTGGAGGCCTTGCCCTTTGAACGTAAAATCCTTTTAGGGGAATCGTTGACCGGCGGTATGGGGACGGGAGGGACGGTTGATCTGGCTGTAAAATGTCTGGAGGCGGGTGAAGAGCAGCTGTATTCGTTATTTCAGGATTACAAAGTCGTGATCATTGTCGCAGGACTGGGTGGGGGAACCGGAGGAGGGGTAGGGCCTCAACTGGCAGACAGAGCACGTGAGGCCGGACTTTTAGTGATCTCCGCATTGGTCCAACCTCTGGAGGCCGAGGGTGCTACCCGCAGAAATCTGGCTGAAAGTGCGCTTGGGCACTACCGGGAGTTGAGTGATGCGGTGATGTTGTTTCCATTGGACACGCTTAAAGTAAATGAAGACACAAATATGCTGCTCTCACGTTTGCTCAAACGCTGTGGAATGGAAATCGGGAGGGCTCTTGGAGGCCTGGCCGTGTTGTTGCGGTCCGGATGGCTGATTCCGCTTACCTTGCAGGATGTAGTGCAAACTCTGAAACGGGCGGATGGATATTGCCGTCTGGTTGCGGTCTCTGCAGATGGAGAAAACCGTATTTCCGATTTACTGGATCAGTTATTTACCCATCCCTTAATTGATCGCGGGAGTTTATTGGCACATAGCGGTGGGGTCGTGGTGGGTATGCTTTGTGGACCCGGGACCCCCGTTGCGGATTTAGAACGGGTCAGTTTAGAAATCCGGAGGGTATTGCGGTCGGATGCGGATTTAAAGATAGGGGTGGCGCAGGATGAACGCTTTGGTCAGCATTTAGCTTTGGTCGTTATGGTGGCTGAACAATGGCGGCTTATTCCGGTACCCTCACGGGCCATAGAGGCGGGGTCCGCGGAGAGTGAAGAGGATTCGACGAACTCCGATACAAAAAAAGATGAAAAAGGGAAGATGGTTCAGGGAGAGATTTTGTTAGCCTCTAAAAGTAAAGACAAGGGACGTTTCAAGGGGATTGCGCCCACCCTTGTCGAAGGGGCGGATATGGATACTCCCACCTTTATCCGAAAAGGCCTGCGCCTTAGTTTTCACAAAGAACCCCCACAGGAATGAAAGTCGTTTTCTGCTTCTGGATGGCTCTCGTTTCATGGAAAGCCGTAGCAGAGTCGGTGGAGCGTCAGCCGCTTCCGGAAATCGAGCAGATCCAGTCGCGGTTAGAAGACCTTGGCGCATTGGATTTTGCTGAACGAATTCTCGCAAGGGATCGTATTCGTGAATGGTCTGACCTTTTTCCGCGATATATGCTGGGTCGGCTCGTCAACGAATATGCACAGACGGAGAATTTGGAGGTTCGCTATCAGCTGGAAAAACTAATTCGGGATCTGGCTGCCGATGTGCTTTTTTATCAGCCTCCCGCGTTTCTCGGAGTGAATTTCGAATTGTCCCAACTGCCGGATGGACGAAGTGCCATTCTTCTGAAATCCGTAATACCTGATTCCGCCGCGGAAAAAGCCGGGTTGCGGGAGGGAGATTTTATTTTGCAGGTAGGGGGGATGGATGTGGACCGCTATGTGGATGTAAGAGAGTTTGCGGAGCAAATTCAGCAGCGGCTTCCGATGGAAGTGCTTTCGTTGCGGGTGTTACGCAAAAGAGAATTCCTTACGACTGTCATTTTGGGTGTAAGGGATCTTCCACAGTTTCAGGTAACAGAATTTCTCAGGGAACAGCAGGCTCAACTGGATGCATGGATGAAAACCCTGCGCCCACACCGTACGGAGTCGACGGGTAAACCCATAGGTGATTTTCGAATGGAGTAAGAAGGGCTTCCAACCGTAAAGCCACTAAACTTCTTTTGGTGATAGATCAAGACCCTGCTTTCGCAGTGGCACTGAAGAGGATCAAACTCCGGGGCTTCAGGGTAATGGTGGTGCCCAGATTTGATCGGTGGATGCGTTTAGAGGTCGTATGCACCTCCATTTTCCATTTAAATTTATCCGTATCCGGGATTTGAAATCGGGCCGGCTCGGAGGATCCATTAAAAAAGATCAGAACGTCTTCCGAATCTTTTTCCTGACAGAGATGTTTGGCCGATCCGCTCAAACGCAGGCCCACCGCCTGATGCTCCTGCCAGTTGGGGGGGTGATTTTCTTTCCCGATCCACTGCACGCGTCCCGCTGCAATATCGGATCCCTGATCGTGTACGTGGCCGCCAAATCTCAAAGCGGGCATGGATGCCCGGAGCCGACACATTCTTTTAAAAAATGCGATTAACACCTTGCGGTCAGAGTCAAGAGTCCAGTCCATCCAGCTGAGTTCGTTATCCTGACAATAGCCATTATTATTTCCTTTTTGGGTTCGCCCGTATTCATCTCCGGCGGGAATCATGGGGATTCCACGCGAAATCATGAGGGTCGCCAGAAAATTTTTCTGCATCTGCAACCGAAGGGCCCGAATTTTTGGATCGGAGGTCTCGCCCTCTACCCCGCAGTTGGTGCTGTGATTATTGTTTTCTCCGTCGCGGTTGTTCTCCAGATTGGCTTCATTGTGTTTATCACGGTAACTTACCAGATCACGGAGGGTAAATCCGTCGTGGCAACAAACAAAATTCACAGATTTCAAGGCTCCCATGGGTTCACCCCCGTAAAGATCTTCACTGCCCACCAACCGGGTTGCAAAATTGGAAAGCTGCCCCGGTTCTCCTGACCAGAAACGGCGAATGCCGTCCCGGTATGCCCCGTTCCATTCCGACCAGCGTGGGGAAGGGAAATGGCCCACCTGATAGGCCCCGGCAGCATCCCAGGCCTCCGCAATCATTTTTATATCGCGTAAAATCGGATCTTCGTCGATGGCTTCAATCAANGGGGGGCGCTCCAGGAGGTTTCCGTCACGCCCCCGGCACAGGATGGAGGCCAGGTCAAAACGGAATCCGTCAATATGATACTCCATGACCCAGTGCCGGAGGCTGTCCAGAATGAGATGCATCACGACGGGGTGATTGCAGTTCACGGTGTTACCGCATCCGCTGTAATTGGTGTGGGTGGAGGACTCTTCCTCCAAGAGGTAATAGACCTCTTCTCCGAGAATTTTAAAGCTGATATTTTGTCCGTTCTCCCCGCCTTCCGAGGTGTGGTTATAGACCACATCGAGAATAACTTCCATATCGGCGTCATGTATGGCTTTCACCAAGGACTTAAACTCGTCGACCTGCTGACCCTGATTCCCGGAAGCGGCGAAACGGCTCATGGGAGAGAAGAAATTCTGAGTGCTGTAGCCCCAGTAATTTCGTAAGTGGGAGCGGGCATCATTTTGATGGTAATACTCCATCTCATCGAACTCATAGACGGGTAAAAGTTCAATACTGGTGATGCCAAGACTTTTGATGTAAGGGATTTTTTCAATGAAACCTTTATAGGTTCCGGGATGTTCCACACCGCTTGCCGGACCCGCGGTCATGCCCCGGACATGGGCTTCGTAGATGACCATATCCTTCCAGGCAATCTGTGGAGGCTTTTCTCTGCCCCAGTCAAAAGAGGAATCCACCACCACGCCTTTGGGAAAAGCTTTTCCTGTGTGAATGGGCTCTCCCGGCTGACGAATAAAGCTCTGCCCCCAAATTTCCGGTCCAGCCACCGCCGCAGCGTAGGGGTCCTGAATATATTGATTTTGTGGCAGGGGGCTGTCTTTTTTATGAAGGCACCACACATAACAAACCCCGGCCTGTACTCCCGGAACCGTTACACTCCACAGGTCACCGAACCGGTGTTCTTTCGGATTAAGATGGATCTCACGAATGGGCCGCAAATCATTCGAATGTTCAAATAAATATAAGTCCAGGGTGTCCGCTTCTCTGCACCATAACGTGAAACGGCAGTGATCTCCGTCCAGATGAGCCCCTACTTTATGATACGGCGCAAGGTTTTGGGCATATAGATGAGTGCTGGGCAATTTCGGCATGATCGGTCCTTAACGTATTTTCCACAAAGCTGTCACGCTAAACCCGTGGCGAAGCCTGAAAAATCTAGTGACAGCTTTTCGATATTTTCCCTCGTTGTCTGTTGCCAATTTCCCCGGAAGGGGGTACATCAGACCTATAGTCTTTAAGGTTCTCCCTTGTGGGGAGCTTTGGATCAAGAGTCGGATCAGGTGATCCGGCAGGAAAAGTAACCGAACGTTTATAGAAGGGAGACTCAACATGGAAGATTCAATAGCCACAGAAACAGTTCAAATTGAACGTAAACAATTTTTCTTTGATTTACGTGAAAATCGGCGGGGAATCCTGCTGCGTATCACAGAAGAAGTACGTGGACACCGGGACACCATTATCATTCCGGCCACCGGGTTGAAAGACTTCAGCGAGGCGCTCAAGCATATGATTGAGGTCATTGATGAAGAAGGGCTGGATCCCACAGACCCCACTGCGGATGAGGATGATTTCTACGATGATGACATCCCCAATGTGGAAGAGGATGACGCAGAAGAGGAAGGGGAAGAAGAGGAGTATTAAGCTCCGTTCCCCCTTTTTTACAAAACGTCCCGGGTATGTCCCGGGGCTTTTTGTAGGAAGAAACATGCAAAAGTTGCGTTATCTGATCACATGATGCGAACCCTCGATACGCCTGTGCTGATTATCGGGACCGGTATAGCCGGTCTGAAAGCGGCCCTTTCAATTGCCGATCATCAAAAAGTAATTCTTACCACGAAACGCAGTGCAGATGTATCCAGCAGCGATTGGGCTCAAGGTGGCATATCCTGTGTAATGGATCCCGGGGACAGTTTTGAAGCTCACATAGAGGACACCTTGTCGACTGGGTCGGGTCTGTGCAGTGAAGACGCCGTCGAGGCCGTTATCCGCGGAGGGCCGGGGGGCATCCGGGACCTGGAAAAAGTGGGCGTGGTTTTTGAAAAAAGCGGAGCCTCTCAAACGGAATATGATCTGGGGAGGGAAGGCGGACACAGTCACCGGAGGGTATTGCATGCCGGAGATATTACGGGGCATGAAGTGATACTGCGACTGGTACATGCGGTAAGAAATCATTCGAACATTGAATTACTCGAACGGGTAATGGCCATCGATTTGGTCACCAGTGGTTGGTTAAAAGAACCCGGGATCAATACCTGTATCGGGGCTTATTTTTTAGATGATACCCTTGGAGAGGTTTTTGCGGTCCGGGCATGCCATACCATCCTTGCCACGGGGGGAGCCTGTAAAGTATATCAGTACACCTCTAATCCGGATGTGGCGACCGGAGACGGGATCGCCATGGCCTGGCGGGCCGGGCTTCCTGTGAAAAACATGGAAATGGTACAGTTTCATCCGACCTGCCTGTTTCACCGAAAAGCCAAATCCTTTTTAATCAGTGAAGCGGTGCGGGGGGAGGGGGGGATTTTGGTGAACGACCGGGGGGAACGTTTCGTAGAAGAATTTGACCCCAGAGGTTCACTCGCTCCCCGTGATGTAGTGGCCCGTGCGATCGATCATGAAATCAAACGGAGCGGAGCCCAGTGTGTTTATCTGGATATCACTCATAAATCGGTTGGGTTTTTACAAAACCGCTTCCCGAATATTTATCACCGCTGTTTAGAGCTGGGTTTTGATATGGCAAAAGAACCGATCCCTGTGGTGCCCGCAGCCCATTATTTTTGCGGAGGGGTGGAGGCTCGGGTGGATGGGAGCACCCGGATGCCGGGCCTGCATGTGATAGGGGAAGCCGCATGTACCGGTTTGCATGGTGCAAACCGTTTAGCAAGTAACAGTCTTTTGGAAGGATTGGTTTCCGCGGGACTTCTCTCCAGACGCCTGCAGGAGATGATGCCTACCGATCTTCATTCCCACTCGACGATACCGGACTGGGAATCCTACCACGCGGTCCCCAGTGATGAAGCCGTGGTGGTGGAACATAATTGGAACGAAGTCCGCACCTGTATGTGGGATTATGTGGGCATTGTCCGAACCGATAAACGACTGGAGCGTGCCCGCCGGCGTATTCAAAATCTGCGAAATGAAATTCGGGAATATTATTTAGACTATCTGGTGACCCCCGATGTACTGGAACTGCGGAACCTGGCCACGATCGCGGAATTGGTGATCCGTTGCGCCCGCCGACGTAAAGAAAGTCGCGGACTTCATTATACCCTGGACTATCCCGACCTGCTGCCGGTGGCTGAAGATACGGTGATGGATGACCCTCCCGGAGAATCCTTGAACATGCTGGACAGCCGGGTGGATCATCATGACTAGAGCGTTGGTGTTGGTGGGTCATGGAAGTTCTAAAAATCCTAATACCCGAAAGCCTCTTGAACGGATGGTTTCAGAGATCAAAAAAAGAAAGCTCTATGAGGAAGTCGCCTGCGGTTTTTTAAAAGAAGATTCGCGAATTTGTCAGGTGCTCACCCCCCTCAACAGTGAACAGATTACCGTGGTCCCCTTTTTTATTTCCGATGGGTATTACACCCGGAATGTAATCCCGACCTGCCTGAAGAAAAATGAAACCACCGTGGAAAATCGGGTGCGGTATACGTCTGCAGTGGGTTCACATCCACTTTTTGCCGACCTCATTGTAAAGCATGCGGAGAGCTCCGGCTGGCAACGGGGAGATGCCCTGGTGGTCTTAGGGCACGGCACGCCTAAAAATCCGGCATCCGGGGTGAATGTGTATCTCCAATCCGAGCGCATACGGCGGAAATACCCCAAAGAGGAACTTCTCACGGCCTTCATAGATGAAGCCCCGTTTATTACGGATGCGTGGACCCTCTGTAAAGCCAGGCGCATCTACATCGTACCTTTGTTTATCGGGGATGGCTGGCACGTCACCGAAACGATTCCAGAAGATCTTGGATTAAAAAAGACTCGGGCGGAAAAACAGGGGCGGATGATGAAAATGACCTCGGCTGTCGGCACCGATCCCGGACTGGTGGATGTCGTGCTGAAATTGGCGGACGATACCGAATTTGATGCAATCTCCACCGCTGGCGATTATTAGTCCTCCCTCCTCCTTCAGTATTCATCCTCCAGATCACAAGGAATCCAACGGACTCGCCACCCCCAGAGGCCCTTTATTCAGCACGTGGGTATAAATCATGGTGGTTTTTACATCCGCGTGCCCCAGTAGCTC
>JGI12210J13797_11164593_pt1 | contig 16533 bp, 15 predicted proteins | sample ElkSlonscriptome_3_FD_13797 | JGI IMG/M metagenome (IMG submission 13797)
GAGCTTCTTTTGTTCGTCCGTGAGGTCGATGGGTACTTCCACCATCGCTTCCACGAACATATCCCCACGGGAGTGAGATCTGAGAACGGACATGCCTTTTCCGCGCAGCCGAAACTGCTTTCCGGTTTGCGTGCCGGCTGGCATCGAGATACGCGCCCGGCCGCCGTCGATGGTCGGGACCTCGGCGCTTCCGCCCAAGGCCGCCGTGGTCATGGGAATAGGCATACGGCAATAGATGTCGGCACCGTCGCGCTGGAAAAGCCGATGAGGGGCAATGGAAACGAAGATGTAGAGGTCACCCGGCGGTCCACCCCGCAGTCCGGCCTCGCCTTCTCCGCTCAGCCGGATGCGGGTTCCGTCCTCGATGCCGGCGGGAACAGTTACCTGTAGGCTTTTTTCCTTCTGCGTCCTACCGGAGCCGCGGCACGTTCCACACGGATCCTTGATCGTCTGACCGGTGCCGCCGCACCCTGGGCACGTACGCTCCACGGTAAAGAATCCCGATTGGCTTCGCACGCGGCCAGCGCCCTGGCATGTGGAACAGGTGGCTGGTTTCGCGCCGTCCTTGCCCCCGGACCCGCTGCAGTCATCGCAAGCGACCCCCGTTGCGACACGGATTGTTGACTTTGTTCCGTTGAACGCATCCTCGAGGGTGACCTGCATGTTGTAGCGCAGATCGGACCCGCGGCCGCCGCCCTGGCCTCCGCCGCGCCGGCCGCCGCCGGTGAAGTCTCCGAACATCTCTTCGAAAATATCGGCGAACCCACCGCCCATGCCGCCGCCCGCACCATGAAATCCTCCGCCGGACGCCTGATCGAACGCGGCATGCCCAAAGCGATCGTACGCCGCTCGCTTTTGTTCGTCCTTCAGAACCTCGTGCGCTTCATTGAGTTCCTTAAACCGATGTTCGGCGTCCGTGTCTCCCGGATTGCGATCCGGGTGATAGCGCATGGCCTGCTTGCGGTATGCCTTGCGAATCTCATCTTTGCTGGCCCCGCGATCGACCCCGAGAACTGTGTAATAGTCTTCCTTGGACATCAATCGCCCCCAAACAATTCACCAACGGCCCGAAAACTCGGGCCGCTGGCAGCATCGTCTCTCAACCAAGATTTCACTGGAAACCCCGGATCAACTGGCTTTCTTATCCTTATCGGGGTCAACTTCCTCGAACTCCGCGTCGACGACTTTTTCATCAGGCTTGCCATCGCCGCCGGTTCCGGAGTCACCGCCATCGCCACCCGGTGCGTCACCACCGGCCGCTTCCGCCTGGCTTGCTTGGTACATGGCTTCGCCAAGCTTCATGGAGGCCTGGCTCAAGGCATCCGTCTTTTCCTTGATCGCCTCGACGTCGTCACCTTCCATGACGCCGCGAAGATCCGAGATGGCGGTTTCGATCGCCTGCTTATCCGATTCGGGAATCTTGTCACCATATTCGCCCAAGTGCTTTTCGGTGGCGTGGATTAGGCTATCGGCGTTGTTATGAGCTTCCACCTTCTCCTTACGGTGCTTGTCTTCGGCGGCGTGCTGCTCCGCATCCTTGACCATTTGGTCGATATCGGCGTCGGTCAACCCGCCCGACGCTTGAATACGGATCTGTTGTTCCTTGTTGGTGGCTTTGTCCTTGGCCGAAACATTGACGATGCCGTTGGCGTCGATGTCGAACGTGACCTCGACCTGCGGCATGCCTCTGGGTGCCGGCGGAATACCGACAAGGTCGAACTGGCCAAGTGCCTTGTTGTCGCTGGCCATCTCCCGCTCGCCCTGGAACACGCGAATGGTCACTGCCGTCTGGTTGTCCTCGGCCGTCGAGAACACCTGGCTCTTACGGGTCGGGATGGTGGTGTTGCGGTCGATCAGGCGGGTGAAAACGCCGCCGAGGGTTTCGATACCCAAAGACAGCGGGGTCACGTCGAGGAGCAGCACGTCCTTGACTTCGCCTTTGAGGACGCCGGCCTGGATGGCCGCTCCGATGGCAACCACTTCGTCGGGGTTAACACCCTTGTGAGGCTCCCGGCCGAAGAATTCCTTGACCGTCTCGAATACCTTCTGCATGCGGGTCATGCCACCGACGAGGATAACCTCGTCGATTTCGCCAGCGGTGACACCGGCATCCTTGAGCGCCGCCTTGCAGGGGCCGACGGTGCGCTCGATGAGCGACTCCACCAAAGCTTCTAGCTTGGCCCGGGTGAGCTTAATGTTCAGATGCTTCGGACCGGTCTGGTCGGCCGTGATGAACGGAAGATTGACCTCGGTCTGCATGGTGCTGGAAAGCTCGATCTTGGCTTTTTCCGCGGCTTCCTTTAGCCGCTGCAGCGCCAGGCGATCCTGCCGCAGATCGATCCCCTGCTCTTTCTTGAACTCGTCGGCCAAGTAATCGACGATCTTAAGGTCGAAATCCTCACCACCGAGGAAGGTATCGCCGTTGGTGGATTTAACTTCGAACACGCCGTCGCCGATCTCCAGGATGGAGACATCGAACGTACCGCCACCAAGGTCGTAAACCGCGACCGTGCCACTGCCCTTCTTCTCCAATCCATAGGCCAGCGCGGCAGCGGTCGGCTCGTTGATAATCCTTAGGACCTCCAAGCCGGCGATTTTTCCGGCGTCCTTGGTGGCCTGGCGTTGCGCGTCATTGAAGTATGCAGGAACCGTGATCACCGCCTGAGAGACGCTCTCTCCGAGATAGCTCTCCGCTGTCTCCTTCATTTTTTGAAGGATGAAGGCGCTCACTTGGCTGGGGCTGTACTTTTTGCCCTCGGCCTCGACCCACGCATCGCCATTGTTACCTTCAACGATCTTGTACGGCACCATGTCCTTGTCTTTTTTGGTGACGGGATCGTTGAAAGGGCGCCCAATCAAGCGCTTGATCGCGAACAGCGTGTTCTCCGGATTGGTGACGGCCTGACGCTTGGCCGGCTGGCCCGTCAGTCGCTCGCCAGACTCGGTGAACGCCACGATAGACGGCGTCGTCCGCGTGCCTTCAGAGTTTTCGATGACCTTGGCGTCGCCGCCCTCCATGACAGCAACGCAGGAATTTGTCGTTCCTAGATCGATGCCGATGACCTTGCTCATATTTCACCTCGACTTTGTGGCGGGGTTCCACGACCCAGGTTGGCGACGTGCAGAACCCCCCGAATGAACCCATAAGATTAAACTGCGAAAGCAGATACCGGCGTTATATATGGGGGCCCCGCGAGTGGCGCAACCGCTGCAGCCCGGGTTTTCCCTCAACTAGACCTGCAATTTTAGGCGGCTTGACCCGATCATAGCAGGGCTCCATGCTCATGGTGCCCGATTGATCATGAAGCACACACGATTTTGCGTGAGTGGTGGCGACATGGCAAACTGATCCGCGCGATGATCATATCCGCGAGTTACAGAACCGATATCCCCGCATTCTACGCCCAGTGGTTCCTGAATCGACTGGACGCCGGTTTCGCCCGCACGATCAATCCCTATGGCGGGCAGGTGTCCACGGTGTCCCTAACGGGCGACGCAGTTGACGGGTTCGTTTTCTGGACGCGAAATTTGGAACCGTTCACCGGTGCTTTAGACGTGGTGCACGGCAGAAACCTGCCGTTCGTCTTGCAGTACACCGTTACCGGGTATCCTCGGGCGCTGGATGCGGCAACCATCGACCCCGAACGGGCAATCACTCACTTGCGGGCGGTTGCCGCGCGCTTCGGGCCAGGGGTCGGTGTTTGGCGTTATGACCCCATCGTTTTCAGCTCGCTGACGCCTCCTGCCTGGCACCGGCAAAACTTCCACCGGCTCTGCGCCCAGATGAAGGGCACGGTCGATGAAGTCGTCGTTTCTTTTGCCCAGAATTACCGAAAGACGGCGCGCAACATGGCAGTGGCGGCGCGCGCGGCCGGTTTCGAATGGTGGGATCCACCGGCCGACGAAAAACAAGCCCTGCTTGCCAGCTTGGCGGAGATCGCCGACGGACACGGGTTGCCGTTGAAACTTTGCGGCCAACCGGAACTCCGGACCGAAGGCGTCGGCGAGGCCCGTTGCGTCGACGCGGAAAGGCTAAGCCGGGTCGCCGGGTGGGACATCACCGCCCCCAGACGACCCCACCGAAAGACCTGTGGGTGCTGGGCATCCCGGGACATCGGGGCTTACGACAGTTGCCCACATGGCTGCGCTTATTGTTACGCGGTAAACAGTCGCGATGCAGCTAAACGACGGTTCCAGAACCATGATCCGACATCGGAGTATCTATTCGCACCGCTCAACCGCGATTAAAATTTCTCATCCAGCCGCTTGCCCGATGCGTCGACATCGCTCTCCGCCTGCTTCTCGTACGCGTCCGCCGAACTTGGGCGCAACGGCTCCACATTGTCCCCCGCGCCCGTTTCCGTCTCCTCGGCAGCGCGCTTCGGACCGCCTTTCGAAACGCCGACCCGGGCCGCACGCAACGGCCGGTCATGGATCGTGAAACCCGGCTCCAGCACATGGACCACCGTGCCGTGGGGAACGGTCTCGTCGGGAACCTCGAGCATGGCCTCGTGGACATGGGGATTGAACGCTTCGCCGTGGGCCGCGATCGGTTTGACGCCGTAGCGCTCGAATACGGTCATCAGTTCTTTCTCCGTCATTTCCACGCCCGCGATGAGTGATTCGAACGCCGGGTTTCCTTCCCGGTCGGCGGGGTTGACGCTTTCCACTGCGCGGCGGAGATTGTCGCTTACCGAGAGCAAGTCCCGGGCGAACCCGGAGATCGCATACTTGCCGGCATCCGCCTTATCCCGCGCCGCTCGGCGCCGCGTGTTTTCCACTTCGGCCAGCGCCCGGAGATAGTCGTCGCGAAACTTGTCGCGCTCGGCCTCCAACTCTGCCACTTGCTCCGCCGGGTCGAAATCCGTGCGGATTTTTGCATCGAGATCCATGTCATCTTCGGCGAGCGCTTCGGGTGCGGCCGCGTCGACGGTTTCGTTGGTTTCGGGCGCCCTGGCGCCCTGGTCGCCGGTTTGCTGTTTTCGATCCGCCATATGGTTGTCCTCTTTTCCTTTATCCAATCAGCCGGCCAACCAGCTTTGCTGTGTAGTCCACCATGGGAATGATGCGGGCATAGTTCATTCTCGTCGGCCCAATAACGCCGATGGCGCCGATGATCCGCTCCCGTCCGTCTTGATACGGACTGACGATCATCGAACAACCGGAGAGATTGAACAGCGCGCTTCCCGAACCGATAAAAATCTGCACACCTTCCGCGATGTCAACCGTGGAAAGGACCTTGAGCATGGTTTCTTTCTTTTCCAGCGCCTCGAACAGCGAGCGTATGTGCTCGAGATCGCCGATCGCCTGCACGTCCTCCAATAGATTGGCCTGACCGCGAACGATCAGCGAACCGCCGGTGTCGCCGCCGGCCCAGATGGCCAAGCCGGACTCAACCACTCGGCTGGTCAACTCGTCCAGTTGCGCTTTGTGCGCTGCCAATTCGCGGAGGATGGCCTCGCGCGCCTCGGCGATAGAGCGGCCCACGAGGCGGGCTGTCAGGAAGTTCGAGGCCTCCACCAGAGCGGAGGGACTCAGTTCCGCAGGGGTCTCGATAATCCGGTTTTCCACGATCCCGGACTCACTGACCATGACCACTAGTGCCCGGCCGTGGCTGAGGCTGATCATTTCGATATGCCTCAGCGCTTCTTCCATCTTCGGCGCCATCACCAACCCGGCGCAGCCCGACAGCCCCGACAGCGCCGAGGTCGCCTTTTCGAGCATTTCCTCGATACCGATACCGAGGCCAGCACATTGCGCTTTCAGATTTCTGCGTTCGTCCTCCGACAAATCGCCGACCTCGAGCAATCCGTCTACAAACAAACGCAGTCCGGCCTCCGTGGGCAGACGGCCGGCGGAGGTGTGGGGCGCAAACAGCAGACCCGCGTCCTCCAGGTCCGACATGACGTTGCGGATTGAAGCGGGCGACAGGTCAAGAGACAGCCGTTTCGAGAGCGTGCGCGATCCAATGGGTTCGCCGGTCTCCAGGTACGCGTCCACCACGTGGCGGAAAATCTCCCTGGACCGCCCGTTCATCTCTGAAATCACAAAGCGATTTTGGTCTAACGCCATTGGTGCGGATATTCGTACAGTTCTTGTTGCAAGGTTGCTTAAGCGCCTGCCGTGGGCTGAATTTAGTGGCGCCATCGGCCATCGTCAACTTAGCCAGCCTTTACGTGGCGGGGCGGGCGCGTTAGCTTGCCGACCCATCCCAACAACTACCGGACAATTTCATGAGACCCTCAGGCCGCGCGCCCGATACCCTGCGTTCCATCACTCTGGAGGTAGGCGTAAACAAATATGCGGAAGGTTCCTGTCTCTCCCGCTTCGGCGACACCCACGTGCTGTGCGTGGCCACAGTCGAAACCCGGGTGCCGCCGTGGTTGCGTGACAGCGGCCGCGGATGGGTCACAGCGGAGTATGGCATGCTCCCGCGCGCCACGGCCGAACGCACAGGCCGGGAGGCGGCGCGCGGCAAGCAGACGGGCCGGACCCAGGAAATTCAGCGATTGATTGGCCGCAGTCTGCGCGCGGTCACCGACCTGACCGCCATGAGTGAGATGCAGGTGCGCGTGGACTGCGACGTGCTTCAGGCCGACGGCGGTACCCGCACCGCCGCCATTACCGGCGGATATGTCGCGATGCACCTGGCGTTCAAGCGGCTGGTGGATCTAGGGCTGTTGGAACGCGTTCCGCTGATCGGCGAGGTCGCCGCTATTTCCTGCGGCGTATACAAGGATACCGCGCTTCTCGACCTAAATTATGAGGAGGACAGTGGCGCCGAAGTGGATGCCAACTTCGTATTTACCGGCGCTGGCGGCATCGTCGAGATCCAGGGCACGGCGGAGGAAAAGCCGTTCAGCGAGGCCCAACTTATGGAGATGATGGCATTGGCGCGCAAAGGCATCGGCGAGTTGGTGACGCTGCAGCGCGCCGCCATCGACGGCGGCTAGACCGCTCAAGCTTCATATAGCGAGGGAGAGGCATGGCACGGCACTTCGAGCATGGCAAGCTGGTGATCGCCAGCCACAATCCGGGCAAGGTCCGCGAGATCGGCGATCTGCTGCGGCCCTATGACGTGGACGTAGTATCGGCAGCCGAGCTAAACCTTGAGGAACCCGAGGAGACTGGCACCACCTTTATTGCCAATGCCGAGTTGAAAGCGCGTTTCGTGGCCGAGGCGTCCGGTTTGCCGGCGCTGTCGGATGACTCCGGCTTGGCGGTCAAGGCGCTGGGCGGCGATCCGGGGGTGGTGTCGGCGCGCTGGGCCGGGCCGGGCAAGGATTTCGGCCTCGCGATGCAGCGCGTGGAAGACGGGCTTATGGGCAGGACCGACCGCCAGGCCCACTTTGCCTGCGCGCTCGCGCTCTGCTGGCCCGACGGTCACTGCGAGACCTTCGAAGGCACGGTGCACGGTACTTTGGTCTGGCCACCTCGCGGCGAACGCGGTTTCGGCTACGATCCCATGTTCGTCGCCGAGGGCCGTGACATCACCTTCGGAGAGATGGATCCGGACGAAAAGCACCAGATCAGCCATCGCGCCGATGCCTTTCGCAAGCTCGTGGCTGCCTGTTTCAAGTAACTGCCGTGAGAACCGCCGAAACCATCCGGCTACTGCACCCGCCTTTGGCCATCTACGTCCACTGGCCGTTTTGCCTGTCCAAATGCCCCTACTGCGATTTCAACAGTCATGTGGTCGAGGGAGTGGAGCATGGGCGCTGGGCGGCCGCGCTTGCGCGCGAACTCGACCATTTTGCTGCGCAAACCCCAGGCCGGACGGTGGGGAGCGTGTTCTTTGGCGGCGGCACACCGTCGCTGATGGACCCCGAAACCGTGAACGCGTTGATCGCCGGCGTTCGCCACCACTGGCCCACCGAGCCCGATCTGGAGATCACCCTGGAGGCGAACCCCACCTCGTCCGAGGCGGCTCGCTTCGCCGCGTTCCGGGACGCCGGCGTGAACCGGTTGTCCGTAGGTGTCCAGTCGCTGGACGACGCCGCGCTGGCGTTTCTCGGGCGCACCCATTCGGCGGCGGAAGCGCGAACTACGATTGCCCAGGCGCGGTCCTGTTTCGAGCGCTATTCCTTTGACCTCATCTACGGCCTGCCGGACCAAACCGCAAATGATTGGCGGCGGGAGCTCCGCGACGCCGTGACCATGGCCGGGGATCACCTATCGGTCTATCAGCTCACTATCGAGCCCGGCACCGCGTTCTACCGCCAGGGCGTGGCCGCCGTTGACGCCGAGAGCGGCGCCGACCTCTACGAAATCACCCGCGACGTTCTCGATCACGCCGATATGCCAGCCTACGAAATCTCCAACCATGCGGCGCGCGGCGGCGAATGTCGCCACAACCTGAACGTCTGGCGCGGCGGCGATTATGTGGGCATCGGCCCCGGCGCCCACGGGCGGCTGACCCTGAATGGAGGGACCGAGGCCACGCGCCAGCTGGGCGCACCCGAAAAGTGGCTCAATGCAGTGGAAACCCTGGGCCATGCAACCGCAAGCCGTACCCCCATCTCAGTACGCGAGCGTCGGGAGGAGTTGCTATTGGTAGGGATAAGGCTGACGGAGGGCGTCGATCCCGGCCGCTTTGTCGAATTGACCGGCTCGACGCTGACCGACGTCCTCGACCCGCGCGGTCTGGACCAACTGGTCGACGGCGGTTTCGTGGAACATGACGCCGGACGTCTGCGCGCCACGCCGGCCGGCCTGCAGCGCCTCAACGCGGTCCTTGAACGTCTGCTGGCGTGATTCTCAGGCCGTCGCTCTGGCGGGCTCGGGCATCCCAAACCGCTTCAGCACGCGATAGTGCGAGACGATGGCGCCCCACAGGGTTGGATTGGTGTTGTATGGAATCCCGTGCTTGAGGGCGAGTTCCCGAACAATTGGCCGAATATTGCCATAATGGACGTGGCATATTCGTGGAAAAAGATGATGTTCGATCTGGCTGTTCAACCCGCCCACGTACCACGACAACAGGCGATTGTCGGTCGCGAAGTTTCCGGTGGTGCGCATCTGATGGAGCGTCCACACGCCTTTAAGCGCCGTTCCCGTTTCTTCACGCAGATGCTCGGTGGACTCCACCACATGCGCCAACTGAAAAATCACGCCGAGGATCAGCCCCGCCGTCAGATGCACGGTGAGAAAGCCGATCAGGTACTGCCACCAGGTGATGTCGAGCACCAGCAGCGGGACCACGATCATCATCAGGTAGTAGAGCGACTTGGTGCCGATCAGCGAAGCCCACTCCGTCCGGTCGTGCTTTTTGCCGCGATAGGGTCCAAGGTCCTTTTTCAGGAAATACTTGAAGTCCTTGACGAACACCCAAAACAGGGTGGCGAGGCTGTAGGCGAAAAAGGCGCCGACGTGCTGGAAACGATGGATCGGCCTGCGCGGCGTGTACGGACTCAACCGGATCAGCGGTGAAACCTCGAGATCCTCGTCGCAGCCTTCGATGTTGGTGTAGGTGTGATGGATGGTGTTGTGGGTGATCTTCCAGATGTAGCCGTTGGCCCCCAGGCATTCGAAGGCGCAGCCGATCAGCCGGTTGACCCCTGGATTGGCCGAATAGGCGCCATGCAGGGCGTCGTGGGTGACCGAGAAGCCGATGCCCGCCATGGCGACGCCCATGACCATACAGAGCAGCCACGCCGCGGCCAACGGCAGTGATCCCGCCAAGATTAAGCCATAGGATCCGAAATACAGGCTTAGCAGGATTACCGTTTTGGTCACCATCGCCGCGTTGGCATGCTTCGACAGCCCATTCCGCTCGAAGTGGTCCTTGACCTTGGCCTTGACCTCCCTCGTGAATCTCCGGTCGATCTCGGTCTCGTCGCGCATGTGGCGATTACCGTCCATGATGCTTAGACTTCTTCTTCGAGAGAGCCCGCGTAATGGACGGGATGCACCTATGAGGTGGCGACCGTTTTGGTCAGCGGCAAGGCGCGCCTCAATATAACCCGATTCTGGCGCCCGCTAATCTTGTTCAAAACAGCCCGAGCGTGCGAAGCAATTGAATTGCTTCAAGTGGCTTTGCACTTCTAGGCCCTGATCTTCCAGCCAACCCCGGTCGTAGTAGGTGTCTAGATACCGCTCGCCCGGGTCGCAGATCATGGTGACGATGCTTCCCGCCTCACCGTCTCGGATCATCTCCGCGGCGATCTGCAGCGCGCCGCACATGTTCGTTCCCGTCGATCCGCCGCATTTCTTGCCGAGCACGGTTTCCAGCCACCAGATGGCGGCGATGCTGGCCGCGTCGGGGATGCAGATCATCCGGTCGATCACCGCAGGCAGAAACGATGGTTCCACCCGTGGCCGGCCGATCCCTTCGATGCGCGAGCCCCGCTCGGCGGTGAGAGACGCGTCTCCGGTCCGGAAATAATCGAAAAAGACGGAGTTTTCGGGGTCGACCACACACAGCTTGGTGGCCGCGAACAGCTCCGGCCGGTAGCGGATATAGCGTCCTATGGTGGAGGACGTGCCGCCGGTACCGGCACTGACGACGATCCATTTTGGAACCGCGAAGCGCTCCTCGCTCATCTGCGAGAACATGCTGTCGGCGATATTGTTGTTACCACGCCAGTCCGTGGCCCGTTCGGCGAAGGTGAATTGATCGACGTAGTGGCCGTTGAGCCGATCCGCCAGCCGCCTTGCCTCGTCATAAACCTGGTTCGGCGCGACTCGGTGACATTCGCCGCCATAAAACTCGATCTCGGCAATCTTTTCCTTAGCGGTGGTGTCGGGGAGAACCGCGATGAACGGCAGCCCAAGAAGACGCGCAAAGTAGGCTTCCGATATGGCCGTACTGCCGGAAGACGATTCGATAATCGGTGTGTCCTTTCGGATCCACCCGTTACACAAGCCATAGAGGATCAGCGAGCGCGCCAGCCGGTGCTTCAGGCTTCCGGACGGGTGGGANGATTCGTCCTTCAGGTAGAGGTCGATATCTCCGAGGCAAGGCAACTCCAGTTTGATCAAATGGGTATCCGAGGATCGGTTGAAATCGGCACCTATCCGAGCGATCGCCTCGCAAACCCAGGCCCGATCATGGCGATCGAGCGTACGGTCCGTGGCGAAGTGGGGCTCTGAATCTGGCAAAGGCTGTTCTCCGTCCGCTGTCACGGTCTCGGAGTCTAGCGCGCTTTGGGTGAGAATGGAAAACAAGGCCATAGTACCGCCGGCTAGTCGCGGGGTCACAACCGCTTGGCCGGGCCCCAGATTTGAGCGGCAATGACGGCAGCAATAACCAGGGCAGCGCCCAGGAATTGATGAGCGGAGAGCTCTTCGTTCAGCAACAGAACCGCAAGGAAAAGGGTCAGGACCGGCTCGAGGTTCATCATCATTGCCGTCCGCGATGCCCCGATCAGGCGCACGCCGAGAAACATGCCGAGGAACGCGCCGGCAAAGCTCAAGACGGCGGCGGCCATCAACGCCGCTGCCATGGGCTCCAGGGGCGGCAGGGCCCAGGCGTCGGTGGCAAGGGTGAGCACGAGCATCATAATCGATCCGGTCCCAGCCATGTAAGCGGTCATCACCGGCGACGGGACCGACTGTAGTTTCCGGCTCGTCCAGACGAATGAGCACGATATTGCCACCGCAGCCAGAAAGGCGAAGGCCAGCCCGGTGCCGTTCAGCCTGTCCGTCCCGACGCCGAGGCAGATGGCGAGGCCAACCAAGGCCGCCACAAGCGACGCCAATTCCTGCAGGGTTGGACGGCGCCGGTCCAGCGCGCTTTCGATCAAGCGCGTGATCAACGGAAAGGTGTAGAGGATCAATACCGCCAGGCTCACCGGGATCATTGCGAAAGCGGCCAGCAGCGACGCCGACCCGACGGCATAGGCGAAACCCGCGCCGACGCAGTGCATCCGCTCGCGCCGCCCAACGGCCAAGGGGATGTTTTGAACCTTTAGCCAAAAGCTGCAGACCAGCAGAAAGCTCGCGAAACGGCACACCAGCAATGTCTCGGGATTGCTCCCCAGCCCGAAAACCACCGGCGACAGGATATTGGAAAAGCTGATACTCGTCGCCGTCGCTACCACAACTATGAGGCCGAGATTGGTGTGGGGTGAGTCGGTGGATATTCGGCTCATCCCTTAAACGCCAGAGGACGGCACCATCACTGCCGTCGTGTCCCCCTGGACGATGAATTCCACCCGGCCCCCGGATTCCAGCCACAGCCAGTCCCGCACGTCCTTAGGGATCGTCGTCTGTCCCTGCGAGGAAATGTTCGCAACGGTCACCAAATTAGCATCCGGTTTGCGATGGACGATTGGAAGACGAAAAGTTGAAGAGAGTGAAAGCCGCACAGGGGGAAATCTACTGTGCATGGGGTTGATATCGACTTTTTTAATTACCCCTCCCCCCCCCCTTTGTTTGGATATCGCCCGTTGAGGTCGCCGCCGCTCAGTACCCGAATTGCGCGGTGGCCGGAGGGAAGGAGGTCTGGGGTTCGCTGATCACTTGAGCGCCTTCGCGTGTGACTTCCATTACCGCCAGAGCGCGTTCGGCGATGCCGTTGGCATCGAGCCGGAACAAGCCGTCGCGGCCCATGAAACCTTTCGGATCGGTCAGCATATCGGCCGTGTAGCCTGCCTCGCCGCCCCGCTGGCCGAGGATGACGGCGAGGGCGGTAGCATCATAGGCCAATGTCGAAAGGCGGTGCGGTTTGGCTCTATAGACGTCGCTATACTGCTGCTCGAACGCGGAGCGGAGATTCGGCGGCGGAGACGCGTACCAGCCGCCAACCAGAGAGGGCTCGGAACCGATGCCGGGTTCGTCCCAGGCGCCAGTGCCGAGCACACGGACCCGGGTGGGCTCGATTCCGTACAGCGGGAGATGGCCGGCGATGGCTTGCAGCCGTTTGCCGCCGTCGGCAATCATCAACGCGTCAAACGGAAGATCGGGGTCCGGCTCGCGAACGGAGGTATCGGCGGTTTCCGCTCCGGGGTCGCGTTCCGTGCTTCCTTCCGCTGCAGCGGCCCGGGCCGCGCCGCCGGGGCCGGCGACCTTGCGGATGGCTTCGTCGAAGTTGATGGCGCGGGGATCGTAAAGCGCCTTGGCGCTGACCTCGCCGCCATCGGCCACCACTGTCTGCTCCAGCGCCGTCACCACCCGTCGGCCATAGGCATTATCCGGGGCGAGGACCGCGATCCGCCTGAGTCCCTGGGACTGAGCAAAGGTGACCACGCGTCTGACCTCGGTGGCCGGAGTAAAGCCGACGACGTAGACATCGTTCCCCGCCACCTCCCGGTCGCTGGAGAACGCCACCATCGGGACTTTGGCGGTCCAAGCTGCGGGCGATGCGGCGAGCACGGAGGACGCCAGAAGGGGGCCGAGGATAATGGAGTTGCCGTCGGCAATGGCATATCGGGAGGCTTGTGCGGCGCCGTCGGGAGTGCCGCCGGTATCGTATGGGAGGAGCTCGAAACGCTGATCGGACAAATCGAAGAGTGCCATTTGCGCGGCATTGAGCATGGACTGGCCAAGCGCGGCATTGCGTCCCGAGAGCGGCAACAGCAGGGCGACACGAACTTGGCCGGCGGCGATCGGCGGCGGCGGCGACGTTTTGATCGGTTCGCCCTCGGCGCCTGGGAACTGCGTCAGCGAGTATCGTTTCTCGACCGGGCCCGGCGACACCCCAGTCGTCGAATCCGCGACTGTCGGCTCTTCCATTTTTGGCGGTGGGGTCGCATCTTGCTTTGCGACTGGCGGCGCGTCATCCTTGAACAGGCCGCAGGCACCCAACGACAGAGCGGCAACCACGCATGGCAAGGCGAAGAAAGAACGGAAACAGGGGCGTGAAGCGGTCATCGGCCGATCCTGAAGTCTCATCGGGTATTGCACCATCGACAAGACCGCAGCCTAACGGCCACAGCTGTCCGAGTAAACCGCCGGAAGAAGTCGGCGGTATACATCCCCTTGCATCCGGCCTTTATGTGGTCGCTACGCCCATCGGTAATGCCCAGGACATCACGCTAAGGGCCCTCGACGTTCTCCGCCGAGTCGGCGTCATAGCTTGCGAGGATACCCGCGTCACCGCGAAATTGTTGGCCATTCACGGTATTAAGGCACGGCTCACGCCCTATCACGACCACAACGCGCGCGGCGCGGGGCGCGCTTTGGTGGAGCGGCTTCAGGCGGGTGACAGCGTGGCCTACGTCTCCGACGCCGGTACGCCCCTGATCTCCGATCCAGGATATCGCTTGGTCCGAGCGTGCGCCGACGCCGGCGTTGCTGTGTTCCCGTTGCCCGGGGCGTCGGCGGTAATGGCTGCCCTTTGCGTCTCTGGACTTCCCACGGATCGGTTTCTGTTTGCCGGCTTTCCGCCGCCGAAGAGCGCCGCCCGGGCTCGGTTCTTGGCCGAGATCGCCGGCATCTCCACGACACTGGTGTTTATGGAATCGCCGCGCCGTCTGGCGGCAAGTCTCTCGCAGATGGCCGAAATTCTGGGACCGCGCGACGCCATGGTTGGCCGCGAGTTGACCAAATTGTTCGAAGAAACAAGGCGGGATACGTTGTCGAACTTGGCCGATCACTATCAAGCGGCCGGCGCCCCCAAGGGCGAGGTCACGCTTGTCGTGGCGCCGCCGCCTAAAGCCCGATCGGAGGACGAGGCCGACGCCGACGCGCTCCTGGAAGCGGCGCTCGCCGAATTGTCGCCGCGCGGCGCTGCCGAGCGGGTGGCCGCGGAAACCGGGCGACCGTTCCGTAGACTCTACGGCCGTGCCCTCGATCTCGGCCGCCGCGACCGATGAGCAGGTCCGATCCTACTTTCGACAAGAAACGCCGGGCCTGGCGGTTCGGACGCAACGCCGAGAGCTTCTGCGCGTGGGTGCTGCGGCTCAAGGGCTATCAGATCGTGGCCCGGGATTTCCGCGTTCCGGTGGGCGAGATCGATATCGTCGCGCGGCGCGGCCGGACGCTGGCGTTTATCGAGGTGAAGGCGCGGGCAGAGGAGTATGCCGCTGAAGCGGTCACGCCCCGCCAACGCCGCCGGATCGTTCGGGCCGCTGAAGCGTTCATAAGGGCGCGTCGCGGCTACGCCGCGTTCGACGTCCGTTTCGATGTTATGCTAGTGCGCCGAGGCGGTTGGCCGAGGCACCTCGTGAACGCCTGGCGCGCAGACGATTAAGGGTGGTGGACGATCGACGGGAGATCCTACCTTGATTCTTCGCGCCGAGGCGGGATTAATGGCGCCGTCTGCGGATGGCCCGCGAAGAGGAGAGTAATCCAATGGCCTTCAGAGTGGCTATTCAGATGGACCCCATCGAGTCCGTCGACATCGACGCCGACAGCACCTTCGTCCTGGCGCTGGAAGCGCAGCGGCGCGGTCACCGCCTGTACCACTATCTGCCTCAGGACCTGTCATTCTATCGCGGCCGGGTGGTGGCTCGCGCCCGGACCCTCAAGGTCCGCCGCCAGAAGGGCGATCATTTCCTGCTCGGACCACCGGAGGAACTCGACCTAGCGACCATGGACATTGTGCTGATGCGCCAGGATCCGCCCTTCGACATGGCTTACATCACCGCCACCCACCTGCTCGAGCACATCCACCCGAAAACCTTGGTGGTGAACGACCCGGTGGAAGTGCGCAACGCCCCGGAAAAGCTGTTTGTCGCTCATTTTCCCGAACTGATGCCGCCGACCCTGATCACTACTGATAGGGCTCAAATCGACGCTTTTCGTGATGAGCACAAGGACATCATCATCAAGCCGCTCTATGGCAACGGCGGCGCCGGCGTCTTTCATGTTGATCCGGAAGACGACAACCTGAGCGCCCTGCTCGAAGTGTTTACCCAGCTTTTCCGCGAACCCATTGTTGTCCAAGCCTACCTGCCGGAGGTCCGCGACGGCGATAAGCGTATCATTCTGGTGGACGGGAAGGCCGCCGGCGTGATCAAGCGTATCCCGGCGGCCGGAGAGGCGCGGGCCAACTTGCACGTGGGCGGCCGTGCCGAGAAAGACACGCTAACCCCCCGCGATCGCGAGATCTGCGAGGCCATCGGCCCGGAACTCAAGCGCCGCGGCCTGGTATTCGTGGGTATCGATGTGATCGGCAACTATCTGACCGAGATCAACGTGACGTCGCCCACCGGTCTGCAGGAGATCGACCGTTTCGACAACGTGTCTCTTGAGTCGGAATTGTGGGATGCTTTCGAGGAGCGGCGTCACGCTAGCAGCAGTTGAATAAATTTCTTCATAACATACAAAAGTAGCATTTTTGCGCATTAAATCGTAAAATCCCCTGATCGGAGCGGTTTCACAGGGGAGTTTTATGGTTGCGCGGATCACCACGGTCGCGTTTCAGGGCATCGATGTCCAGGACGTGAACGTGCAAGTGCAGATATCGGCCGGGATGCCCACGTTCACCGTCGTCGGTTTGCCCGACAAGGCGGTGGCGGAAAGCCGCGAGCGTGTGCGCGCAAGCCTGAGCGCCATGGGACTGGCACTGCCGTTGCAGCGGATCACCGTCAATCTTGCGCCGGCCGACCTGCTCAAAGAAGGCAGCCATTTCGACCTTCCCATTGCCAT
>JGI12210J13797_10177021_pt1 | contig 16530 bp, 15 predicted proteins | sample ElkSlonscriptome_3_FD_13797 | JGI IMG/M metagenome (IMG submission 13797)
ACAGGATGGCTCCTATCTGGCCGAACTACTGATGGAAAAAGGATATGAAGTGCACGGCATTATCCGCCGCGCGAGTTCGTTCAACACCAGCCGCATCGATCATCTGTATAAAGATCGGCACGAAGATGATGTAAATATGTTCCTTCATTATGGGGACCTTACCGACTCCAGCAACCTCAACCGCCTGATTGAAAAAATTGAGCCGAGCGAAATTTACAACCTGGCCGCTCAGTCCCACGTGCAGGTTTCATTTGAGGTGCCCGAATATACGGCCGAAGCAGATGGGCTCGGTGTACTGCGCCTTCTCGACGCCATCCGCGAAACCGGAGTGGATGCCCGTTTTTATCAGGCCTCAACCTCTGAACTTTACGGCAAAGTAATGGAGGTTCCACAGACCGAAACCACCCCCTTCTACCCCCGCTCTCCTTACGCCGCAGCCAAACTGTACGGATTCTGGATCACGAAAAACTACCGCGAATCCTACGGACTCCACGCCAGCAACGGAATTCTCTTCAATCACGAATCTCCGCGCCGCGGCGAAACCTTCGTGACCCGAAAAATCACCATGGCGGTGGCACGGATTCATCGCGGGCTGCAGGATTGCCTCTACATGGGCAACATCGATGCAAAGCGCGACTGGGGCTATGCAAAAGACTATGTCGATATGATGTGGATGATGCTCCAACAGGACACTCCGGATGATTATGTGGTGGCCACCGGCGAAATGCATACGGTCCGTGAATTTATTGAAAAATCCTTTGCCCATGTTGGACGCACCATTGAATGGCAAGGCGCAGAGACCGAGGAAATCGGCATTGACGCCACCACCGGAAAAGCGGTCGTGCGTATCGACCCGAAATATTACCGTCCATGCGAAGTTGAACAGCTGCTGGGCGACCCCGCCAAAGCCAAGCGTCAGCTCGGCTGGGTACCCGAAGTGAAATTTGAAGAGCTCGTTCAGATTATGACCGACGGCGATCTTCGTCTGCTGGATAATCCGAACTACGAACTGGGCTTTTAAACTCCATGGAAAAAGACGCGAAGATCTATATTGCCGGCCACCGCGGTCTCGTAGGTTCTGCCATCTGGCGGGCCCTTGAATCCAAGGGCTACTCCAATCTGCTGGGGCGCACCCATGCAGATTTGGATCTCACCAGTCAGGCGGATGTTGAAACGTTCTTCAAAGAAGAACAGCCGGACTACGTGGTGGTGGTTGCCGCCAAGGTCGGTGGCATCAACGCCAACAACATCTACCGGGCCCAGTTTCTCTATGAAAACCTGATGATTGAGGCCAACCTCATTCACGCGGCGTACGGTCATGGAGTCAAAAAACTGCTGTTTCTGGGTTCCTCCTGCATCTATCCCAAAATGGCACCACAGCCTTTGAAGGAAGAGTCCCTGCTCACCGGCCCTCTGGAACCGACCAACGAACCGTACGCCATCGCCAAAATTGCCGGCATTCGGCTTTGCGATGCCTATAACCGCCAATACGGAACCAATTTTATCGCCGCCATGCCAACCAATATGTATGGCCCCGGCGACAATTATCATCCGGAAAACTCACACGTACTCCCGGCGATGATCCGACGCTTCCACGAAGCAAAAGAAGCCAAGCTGGATAAGGTGGTCTGCTGGGGAACCGGCTCACCGCTGCGTGAATTTCTCTATAGCGATGACCTGGCCGAAGCCTGCGTATTCCTGCTTGAAAACGTGCCCTATGAAGATCTCGCCTTTACCGACGATTCCGAAACCGTGCAGTCGCACATCAATATCGGATCTGGATCCGAAGTCTCCATCCGCCATCTGGCCGAATTAGTGAAAGAAGTCATCGGTTTCGAAGGTGAAATTGAATGGGACAGCACCAAGCCGGACGGCACTCCCCGAAAACTGATGGATTCTTCCAAACTTCGGAATCTCGGCTGGGAGCCGAACACGGATCTTAAAGAAGGCATTACCTGTGCCTATAAGGATTTCCTGAACCGCAATCCAGCCTAGCCGTCCTCGTCCTGTACTTTAGGTCCCAGGACGGTGCGTCTCAGCAAAGTGAATGTTGTAGAACAGGTTTTCGATTTCCTGCTCGATATTAATGTTCTGAATCATGAAATCGTCTGCGCCTTTCAAGGCAATTGGTGCAAAGTTGATAACCCCGCGGCAGCAGGTTTTCTTGAGCGTTTCAACCATCCCCAGCGCGGCGGGCTCAGGAACGGTCAGCGCAGCCACTTTGATTTTATTGGCATCAATATATTCGCGGATGCGCTTCACATGAAAAATCGGGATCGGTGCCTCGGCGTCGAGAATCTCAGGATCTGAGTCAAAAGCGGCCACCACCCGGATTCCAACCCTTGGAAATCCGTTATGGTTCATCAGCGCCTGCCCGAGTTTTCCACAGCCGACAATGACGATCTTCTGTTTCTTATCTTTTCCCAACAACAGATTGAGCTTTCCCACAATATCATCAATCCGGTAGCCCCCGCGTTTGTTCCCGGTGATGCTAAACATTGAAAAATCTTTGCGGACGAGCGAAGCTGATACGCCGCAGGCATCGGCCAGATTATCGGAAAAAACTTTCACAAGTCCAAGGGCCTTCATCTTCTGCATGACGTTGCGATATTTGGCCAGCCGCCGAATGACTTCCTGATTTCCACCCATTGAAAAACTCCATTTATTGTTATCGACATAACTTTATTTAAAATTATATGACGTGTTTATGTAATTAATATTACCGAAACACCGTATAAACAACGCGAAACGACTTTTTTTTATTTACCTACTACCCCTATGCCTTTATTCCTCATCCCTTTAGAAACAACACGGTCGCGCTGTTGAGATAGGGTCTCAAAAAGCGCAATGAACCGGGGGTTCAAGCCGGGGCTGACAACCAGGGAATTCGGCCAGGGGCTGGAATGGGACTAGCCAGGGGAAGACTAGATTTAACGTAAAGAATGAGATCCTTTGGAGGATAAGATATGACCGAAACTGCAGAAAAACTACTCACACCGGAAATCGATACTTTTATTGAACAGTGGAAAGAAAAACCGGGCAACCTGATTATGGTCCTGCATCGCGTACAAGAGGAGTTCGGCTTCATTCCGCGCCAGGCGGCGTTCGAAGTGGCCGATGCTCTGGATATACCGGTCGCGAAGATTTATGGCGTAATCACCTTCTATCACTTCTTTAAATTGACCAAACCTGGAAAAAACCAGATCGCGGTCTGCATGGGCACGGCTTGCTACCTCAAAGGCGGCCAGGATCTGATCGACGAATGCGAACGTATTCTGGGTGTTGGACTCAACACCGTCACCGAAGACGGTGAATTTTCTATGGAAGCAGTCCGCTGTATCGGTTGCTGCGGCCTGGCGCCGGTACTGACCGTAAACGGCGAAGTCTTCGGCGATGTCAGCACCAAAGACATGAAAAAGATCATCGACCAGTTTGAAGCAAAATAGGACGGAACAAGCTTACGGGTTCCGGATGACCAAACATGCATGCCACGATTAGCGATTTAATTACGGACCTGGTCCACAACTCCATCGAGGCGAATGCAAAAGAGATAACCCTTAACGTCGAGGAGACTGAAACAAATTTAAAGGTCGTTATTCAGGACAACGGAAAAGGTATGAGTGCGGAAACACTCGAGAAAGCCAAAGACCCCTTCTGGTCGGACGGCAAACACGAGCACCGCAAAGTAGGCCTCGGTCTCCCCTTCCTTTTCCAGACTTCGGAAATGACGGGCGGATCGGCGGAGATCGAAACAAAAGAAGGAACAGGCACAACCGTCACCTTCAACCTCGATCCCCAAAACGTGGACCTTCCAATGTTTGGAAATTTTGTATCCACCGCCGTATCGCTGATGACCTACGGATTTGAAGGAAACCTGACAATTGAACACAGCAGAAACAGGAAAAACTACTCCGTCAGCAAAAACGAGCTGACGGATGCCTTGGGAAACCTGAACGACATGGAAAACATGATCCTGCTTAAACAGTTCATAGAGAGTAACGAGAAAGAACTGAGATAGACATAATTTTGGATTTTAGAATTTAGATTTTTGAATTTTGGGACGGCTCCGCCGATACCCTCTTTCAAACACGAGCGTCGCAGACCGACAAATCGGAAATCAAAAATCAACATTCAAAAATTTTAACGGAAAGGTGGGAACAGATGGCTAAAATGACATTGGATGAACTGCGCAACCTGCGCGATTCGAAAAAGAAAGAGATGACGCAGCGCGATGGGGATAAAAACGCGCAGATCGTTATCGGAATGGGAACCTGCGGTATCGCGGCTGGTGCAAAGGATGCGTTCGATGCATTCCTGGATGAGCTCAATGCACACGACGTCAAAGATACCCGTATCACGCAGACCGGCTGCATGGGCCTCTGCTTCTCCGAACCGACGGTTGAAGTTGCAGTTCCGGATATGCCGCGTGTGATCTACGGAAACGTCGACGCCAAAGTGGCACGCCGCATTGTAAATGAACACATCATTGGCAAAGCACTGGTTTCGGATCATATATTCGACAAACCGGCGCAGGACATTATTGACCAGGGGGCTGAATAACCATGGCATTTAAAAACTATATTCTCGTATGTGCTGGCACGGCATGTGAATCGAGCAAGGGCATCGCGCTTTACGAAGCGCTCGAAGCTGAACTGAAAGCACAGGGCGTCGCCGCCGAAGCCCAGCTCGTGAAAACCGGTTGCTTCGGATTTTGCGAACAGGGACCAATCGTTAAGATTCTGCCCGATGAATCTTTCTATGTAAAAGTCGGCCCGGAACACGCACAGCAGATTGTTGCTGAGCACATCATTAAAGGTCGTCAGATTCCGGAACTGCTCTACGATAAAGATCAGGCCGCCGGAACCAGTTCCGATGATATCGCGTTCTACCAGAAACAGCAGCGCATCGTCCTGCGTAATTGCGGCGTTATTAATCCGGAATATATCGATGAATACATCGCCCGCGACGGCTACGCCGCGCTGGAAAAAGTCATTTTCGACATGACGCCGGATCAGGTGATTCAGGAACTGAAAGATGCCGGACTTCGCGGTCGTGGCGGCGCCGGTTTCCCAACCGGCATGAAATGGGGCTTCTCGAAGAATGCAGAAGCCGACCAGAAATATATCGTCTGTAATGCCGACGAAGGTGACCCCGGGGCCTACATGGACCGTTCCACCTGCGAAGGCGACCCCCACTCCGTACTCGAAGCCATGACCATTGCCGGACGCACCGTTGGAGCCAATCAGGGCTTCATCTACATCCGGGCAGAATACCCGCTGGCCATTGAGCGTCTAAACAACGCGATCGACCAGGCGCGCGAATACGGCCTGCTCGGGGATAACATTCTCGGTACCGACTTCTGCTTTGACATCGAGCTTCGTCTCGGCGCTGGCGCATTTGTCTGCGGCGAAGAAACCGCCCTGCTTGCTTCGATTGAAGGCAAGCGCGGTATGCCGATTCCGCGTCCGCCCTTCCCCGCGGTGAAGGGCCTGTGGGGAAAACCCACCGTCATCAACAATGTGGAAACCTGGGCCAATATCCCCATGATCCTCCTCAAGGGTTCGAAATGGTTCAGCAGTATCGGAACCGAAACCACCAAGGGCACCAAGGTGTTCGCGCTGACCGGTAAGATCAACAACTCCGGCCTGATCGAAGTTCCGATGGGGACCACGCTGCGCGAAATTATTTATGACATCGGCGGCGGCATCAAGGACGGCAAAAAGTTCAAAGCGGCCCAGACCGGCGGACCTTCCGGCGGTGTGATTACCGCAGAGTACCTCGACACCCCGATCGATTACGAAAGCCTCATGAGCATCGGCTCCATGATGGGTTCCGGTGGTATGATTGTGATGGATGAAGATGACTGCATGATCGACGTGACCAAGTTCTATCTTGAGTTCACAGTGGATGAATCCTGCGGCAAGTGCGCCCCCTGCCGAATTGGCGGACGCACCAACTACAATATCCTCGATAAGATCTCAAAGGGCCAAGGAAAAATGGAAGACCTCGACACGCTGAAAGACCTCGCGCAGGCCATGCGTAAGGCTTCGCTCTGCGGTCTCGGTCAGACGGCTCCGAACCCGATCATGTCGACCATGAATTACTTTGAAGAGGAATACCTCGAGCATATTAACGACAGTTCATGCCGCGCCGGAAAGTGTAAAGACCTGATGTCTTACACCGTGGTTGAAGAAAAGTGCATCGGCTGTACCGCCTGTGCCCGGGTCTGCCCGGTCAACTGCATCAGCGGAGAAGTAAAGACGCCGCATGTGATCGATCAGGATCAGTGCATCAAGTGCGGCCAATGCTTCGATAAATGTAAATTTGACGCCATTCTCAAGGGATAAGGAGACGATAACAGATTTTTGATTGTTGAATGCCGATTACCGAATTTCGGGTCTGCGACAGCTTACTGAAAACAAAAAGACCAGCGCCGTCTGAGTTCAACCAATCGAAAATCTAAAATCGAAAATCTAAAATTGAAGGAAAATACCATGTCTATGATTGAAGCTGAAATCAATGGAATCCCCGTAAGCGTCCCTGCCGGCACCACTATTCTGAATGCTGCCAAGGAAGTGGGCGTTGAAATTCCTAAACTCTGTTACCATTCCGACCTCGACGCTTGGGCCGCCTGCGGCATCTGCGTGGTTAAGATTGAAGGTTCACCCAAAATGCTCCGCGCCTGTGCCACGGCCATCGCGCCAGGCATGAAGGTCATTACCCACGACCCGGAAGTGGTGGAAGTCCGCCGCACGGTTCTGGAACTGATCCTGTCCACGCATCCGAACGACTGCCTGCAGTGCAGCCGCTCCGGCAACTGCGAGCTGCAGACCCTGTCCGCAGATTTCGGTATCCGTGAAATTCCGTTCGAAGAGCGTATCGAGAAAATCGAGCCGGACACCTCCACAACCTCCATCGTGCTGAACCCGGAAAAATGCGTGAAGTGCGGACGTTGTGTGCTGGTCTGTCAGGACATGCAGGGCGTTCACGCCCTCGAGTTCATCGGTCGCGGCGACGGCACCCGTCTGGCCCCAGCTGCGGATGTAACACTGGAAGAGTCTCCGTGCATCAAATGCGGACAGTGCTCTGCGCACTGCCCGGTCGGCGCGATCTACGAGAAAGACGAAACCAAAGAAGTTTGGAACGAAATCAAGAAAAATGAAAAACACTGCGTCGTTCAGGTTGCCCCGGCCGTTCGTGTCGCCATCGGCGAAGCGTTCGACATGGAGCCCGGCGAACTGGCCACCGGCCAGCTCTATACTGCTCTGCGCCGGCTGGGTTTCGATGCGGTATTCGACACTAACTTTACCGCCGACCTTACGATTCTCGAAGAAGGAACTGAATTCGTAAAACGCGTCACAGAAGGCGGCGAGCTTCCGCAGCTCACCTCCTGCTGCCCGGCGTGGACCGACTATATGGAAAAATACGCCACCGACTTTATCCCGAATTTCTCTTCGGCAAAGTCGCCGCAGCAGATGCTCGGCGCCATGGCGAAGTCGTATTACGCTGAAAAAGCGGAAATCGACCCAAAGGACATGTTCGTTGTTTCCATCATGCCGTGCACGGCCAAAAAATTCGAAGTCGGTCGCGACGATAACATGAACTCTACCGGGTTCCAGGATGTGGATGTGGCACTAACCACCCGCGAACTGGCCCGCATGATCAAACAGGCCGGAATCGACTTCAAGAGTCTGCCGGATGAAGAAGCTGACAGCCTGCTAGGTAAATACACCGGCGCCGGCACTATCTTCGGTGTAACCGGCGGTGTAATGGAAGCGGCGCTTCGTTCAGCCTACTACCTGATCACCAACGAAGACCTGGAAGATGTGAACTTCATGGAATGCCGTGGTCTTGAAGGCGTGAAGGAAGCTGAGATTGATATCAAAGGCACCAAGATCCGCATTGCGATCGCTCACCAGATGGGCAACATCGAAGCGGTTCTGAATAAAGTTCGTGAAGCAAAAGCCAACGGCGATGAAACGCCATGGCACTTCATCGAAGTCATGGCCTGCCGTGGCGGATGCATTGGGGGGGGCGGTCAGCCGCACGGTGCAACGGACGAAGTTCGCCTGAAACGTACACAGGGCATTTATAAGGATGACGAGAAATCAACCATCCGTTGCTCGCACCATAACCCGGAAATCACCCGTATCTACGAGGACTTTCTGGGTGAGCCATGCGGCCACAAAGCTCATGAGCTTCTGCACACCGACTATATCGAGCGCGCGGTTTACAAGAAGTAATCCCCGCTTCCAATGGTTGGAAACCGTCCCTTTCGGGGGGCGGTTTTTTTGTGCGTGTGCCTTGCTTTCTTCAAAGAGCCAACTAGACTGCAATAAATCGATAATGAACGGGTTATATTACACCTATGAATGACAAAACTCTCTTTTTAACAGCTGTTTCCATCATATTACTGTCCGCCACGCTGGTCTCTGGACAGGGTCAACCTCCTGCCGCGCCGCCTTCGCAGGCGCCGACCAGCGGACTGCGCGCAAGTACGCAAGCCGCCGAAACACCTAGCGCGAGCGTCGTGACGCCGAAATCGAAAGTAGCGCCTGGCCTGGAAAATGAACTCTATTCCTTCTCGTTTGAGGGGGCTCCCCTCGAGATTGTGATGGAGGAATACTGCCGCTGGACGGACAAGATTTACCTTAAGACCGATGCCGTATCAGCCAACATCACCCTGCGTTCCGAGAAAAAGATTCCGGTTCCGGAAGCCATCAAGGTGGTCGAGGCCATCCTCGCCATGAACAACATTGCCCTCGTTCCGATGGGCGAAAACTATGTTAAAGTGGTTCAGGCTACTGCCGGCGATCTGACCGGTCAGGGACTCGACATTCAGATGAATCCAGATACCCCTCTAGGTTCCACACATAAATTTGTGACCCGAATTGTACAGCTTCAAAACGTAGAAATCCCGGAAGTGCAGACTGCCGTTCAGCATGTCATGCACGCCTACGGAAAAATTCTCGCGCTCCAGCGAAGCAACAGCCTGATGATTACCGACACCGAGGCGAACATCAAACGGGTCATGGACATCATTAATTTTATCGATCAGGCCACAGCTCAGCCGGAATCCCGCATCTATCAGATCGAGCATGCGGAAGCCAACGAGATTGCCGGTAAGCTTACTGAAATTATCGATGCCGCGCAGGGCGATAATGCAACAGCCGCAACAACCGCGCCCACTGGCCGCAACGTGCGAACTCCTCCAGGAGTTATTCGCGCAGGGGCTCGTAATAACCGAAATAATCGTAATGCCGCTCCAGAACCCGCTCAGGCGACCTTCAGCCAAACCGAAGGCTCATCAAAAACAATGATTCACGGCACCGTCAAAGTGCTCGCAGATGACCGCACCAATATCATCATTATCTTTTCTCAGCCCGAAAATTTTTCATTCTTCGATGAAATCATCCGTGTGCTCGACATTGAAGTTAAGCCTGCGACCACCTTCGAGGTCATCCACCTTGAATATGCCGACGCCACCGATCTCTCCGGCACCATCAACGAACTCATCGGTGCAGCCGGCGGAACATCCCGTTCTACGACCGGTTCCGGCGCAACACCGGGCAATGCTTCAAGGAATAACTCCAACACCCGCACCACGAATACGCGCAACACGAACGCCCGCGTAACGCCAAACCAGGCCAACGGGCCTGAGGCTTCCATTCAAAATCTGAACCGACTTTCCGAGGATACCAAAGTTTTGGCCGACGAACGCTCCAATGCGATTCTGTTGATGGGTAACGAAAGCGATATTAGGGTGATTAAGGACCTCGTTAAGCAACTCGATATCATGCTCGAGCAGGTCGTTATTGAAGCCGCGATTTTTGAAATCGGCTTGTCGGACAGCCTCAGCCACGGCATTGACTGGCTATACCGCGCAGCGGGTGATGAAAGAATCGGGGCATGGGATGGGAATTCGTTGATCACCAATGCCATCGGAAACGTGGCCTCTGGCGCGTTGTCCTATTATCAGGATCTCGCCGGCATTGATTCCCAGATTCTGATCAATCTGGCGGCTCAGGACAACGACGCGCGTCTGGTATCTACCCCGGTCATTATGACCACCGACAATACCGAAGCCACGCTGACCGTGGCCGAGCAACGTCCGGTGGTTACCTCCACCTCCACCTTTAATAACAGTGCGGGGACATCCAGCTCGAACTACGAATATAAAGATATCGGCATCCAGCTCACCGTTACGCCGCGTATCAATCCAGAGCGTATGGTTATCATGGAATTGACCCAATCGGCGGACCAGCTCGGAGGAAGTGTAGTTATTGATAACAACGAAGTGCCCGTCATCCTGAACCGGGAATTTACCGCCTCCATCGCAGTGCCGGACAAAGGTACGGTCGTTCTGGGTGGATTGATTCAGACGGAGATGGAAGACAGCGTAACCAAGATACCACTGCTTGGTGATATTCCGCTGATCGGCCGTTACCTGTTCAGCTCCGTAAACAAAGAAGAAGTTCAGCGCGAGCTGATTGTCCTCATGACCCCGTATGTGATGACGGACACCCGTGAGATGCTTTCCGAAACCGAGCGGATTTATAAAGGAACCAACCTGAAGCAGGAGGATTGGGGCGGTTCCTGGTCTGAAAGTCCGCTGCGGAGCATTCCTGATCCGATCGAAGCCGAAGAAGGCGCTGAGCCCCCCCCCGTTTCGGCACCCATCAAAGTCGAAACCGGCACTACCGATGTTAACGCGCTTCTTGAACAGATGGAAAATCAGTAACCGCATATGCGGCAGGTTCACTTCATAGGTATCGGCGGGGTCGGGATGAACGGCCTTGCCCAGCTCGCCGCAACATACGGGGTTACCGTCACCGGCTCAGACCGGGCGTACAGCCCGGAAGCCCAAGTTTTCCAATGCCTGGAAAACTTGGACATTTCCATTTTTCCCCAGGATGGCTCAGGCATTTCTGAAAAAACGGATACTGTGGTTTACAGCACCGCCATTGAGCCCGACAACCCAGACCTCCAAAAATCTGCGGCATTAACTATCCCCACCCTCCACCGTTCGGAATTTCTGAAGAAACTGGTAGGCCACCATGAACTGATTGCCGTGGCCGGAACCGCCGGAAAAACCACCACCACCGGGATGCTCGGCTGGATTTTCCAATGCCTGGGCCACGACCCCTCGGTTTACAACGGGGCTGCGGTCCTGAACTGGAAAAAGTTTCCAACCCTTGGAAATGTCCGGCGCGGCAATTCCAACCTCTGGATTATTGAAGCAGACGAATCGGATAAATCATTTCTGAATTTTAATCCCACGCACTCAATCATCACCAACATTTCGCACGACCACTACGAACTCGACGAACTGCACGCTATGTTTAATCAGTTCGAAGCACAGACCTCCGGCCTTACCATCCGCGGTTCCGACAAACGTATTTCGGTTCCAACCCTTGGAAAACACGACGAGGAAAATGCAGCTTGCGCATTAGACCTCTGCCTGGCCCTTGGACTGGATGAAGCAGAAGTGCTCAAGGCCATTTCAACATTTAAAGGTATTGAACGAAGGCTCGAAATTGCCGGAACCGTCAACGGCATTACGGTCATTGATGACTATGCCCATAATCCCGCCAAAATTGCTTCAGCCCTTGCATCGGTTGCGGAAAAATTCGGCACCGTCCACGCCTTCTGGCGTCCACACGGCTACGGCCCGCTGGCTCATGGGCTTGAAGAATATGCTGAGGTTTTTTCCAACCATTGGAAAACATCCGGCGGATCCATTTTTATTCTTCCGGTATTTTATGCGGGCGGTTCCGTCACCCGTTCCGTGGAGGCGGAGGATCTGGTGGAGAAGCTCAAATCCGCTGGAGTTCCCGCGAAGGGTGTGCCAGATTATCGAACTTTAAAGTGTGAGCTGGAGTCTGCCGCAATATCAGGGAATGCCATACTCGGCATGGGCGCTCGCGATCCGCAGCTTCCGCTTTTTTCCCGGCAGTTGGTGAACGAATGGAAAATACACTGATAATTGAAAGCACGAAAAATCCGCGCGTTAAAACGATTAATAAACTGCGCAAGGGTAAGCATCGGCTGGAGCTTCAGCAGACGGTGGTGGAAGGATGTCGCGAAATTTCTCGTGCGTTTGAGAGCGGGTGGAATTTTATTGAGCTCTACTACTGTCCAGAACTTTACCTCGCGGTCGATGAAGATCTGCTGGTGGAAAAAATTCACAAATCAGGCGTGCCGGTTTTTCAATGTTCGGAAGCAGCCTTCCGTAAAATGTCCTACCGTGATACCCCGGACGGGCTCATGGCCCTCTCTCCGCTGGTAGGCAAAAAATTGGATGAGCTGGACCTGCCGGACCATCCGCTGCTCCTCATTGCCGAAGATCTCGAAAAACCGGGTAACCTCGGAACCATCTTACGGACGGCGGATGCCACCGGTGTGGATGCCGTGATTGCCTGCGACCATAAGACAGATCTGAATAATCCGAATGTCATCCGTGCGAGTATTGGCACCATTTTCTTCATGCCGGTGGCAGAAGCCACGACCGAGGAAATGTTTCAATGGTTGGAACAAAGAGGCATTCAGTCCGTGGCCGCGGTTCCAGGTGCCGAACGGGAATATACGGAAGTCGACATGCGCGGCGGAGCGGCCATCGTCGTCGGTGCCGAAGATCAAGGCCTTTCCGAGAAATGGATTCAGGGAGCCAGTCATCGCGTCGGAATTCCAATGCTTGGAAAAAATGATTCCCTAAATGTCTCCACGGCCGCCGCAATTATGCTATATGAAGCAATTCGTCAGCGACGAAAGGGCTATAAATCCTAGTATATTCGCAATTATGCGAATATATTTAATAAATAACTCAACGCTTCTCCCATAACTCGGTCTCATATATCACGCAAGAGTTATTTGGGCATATGGACCAGCCTAAGAGTTTATTTTTATAAATCTTTTATTGCAAAAATTGAGAATGAAATTATTATCAACATATCAGCGAAAGGAGGTAGACCAGATGGCTACCAACCCAGCAGGAAAAGGAACAAAAACAATCGGCATCAACATGAAAATGGAGATGGCGCAGGAGCTTGAACGGCGCGCAGCGTCGATGCAGCTCTCAACCGGTGCTTACTGCAAAATTATCCTAGGAGAATGGATTCGCTCAGGCAAGAAGCTCAAGCTTCAGGAAAACTGATGCACGAACCGGCAAAGACGGGAGTAGGTAAAAACCGGCATTGAGAGATGTCGGTTTTTCTTTTGTCTAAACACAAAGTTATGCACCCTCTACGCATGAAGAAACAAAACCAATTTTCCATCATAGGAACCGGGGCGGTCGGCGGCTATTACGGCGGCCTGCTGCAGCGCGCCGGGTTTGATGTTCACTTCCTGGTGAACCACGATTATGAGCATGTCGCAAAACATGGGCTTCAAATTGATTCGATCAATGAAAGCTTTAGGCTTCCAGAGGTAAAGGCCTATCACCAGCCCGAGCATATGCCCTGCTGTGATGTCGTGATCGTGGCCCTGAAAACCACGGCCAATGAAGTGCTCAAAGATATTCTCCCTCACGTAGTCGGAGACCACAGTGTGGTGCTCACCCTTCAGAACGGACAGGGCAGTGATGAGGAAATTTCGGAGATTGTTGGTGCTGACCACGTTCTCGGCGGGCTCTGTTTTCTATGCTCAAATAAAATAGGGCCTGGCCATATCAACCATCTGGATTATGGCCTGATTACGCTGGGCGAATATCGGGCCGACGGAAAACCCGGCGGAATTACCCCGCGACTGGAACACATAACCGCTCAACTTCAATCCGCCGGCATTCCCTCCCGCATGGTGGAAGATCTTGCGCATGCCCGCTGGAAAAAACTGGTCTGGAACATTCCGTTCAACGGATTGTCAGTTGTCCGCAACCAGCTGACCGACGAGCTGATCAAAAACCCGGAAACCCGGAAACTTTGCCTTACCTTGATGCAGGAAACCGCCACCGCATCTGCCGCAGTCTGCCGCCCCATTGAGCCGGAATTTATTGAAAAGATGATCGCCGACACCGAGCGTATGGAACCCTATGCCCCGAGCATGAAACTGGACTATGACCGGGGAAACCCCATGGAAATTGAAGCCATCTATGGGCATCCGATCCGGGCCGCGGAGCAGGCAGGAATCGACATGCCGGAAACGCGAAAACTCTACGAAGAACTCAAGATTCTGAACCCTGCTGTTTAGACAGAGTTGCAATTTGTTTCCGGATATTGGATAACCTCGCGCTTATTCCTACGAGGTTTCTATGATCAATCTGCAACATACCGAACATGAAGTCGTTGATGTGAACATCATCAACCACGACCTTTTTGAACTCTGCGTTCAACGAAACGACATGCAGTTTACACCCGGCGACTGCGTGGCGATCTATACCGAACATGACCAATCGCGCCCCTACTCCATAGCTTCCGGGGCATCAGAAAACACCCTTCGCTTTGTTATTCGGGAAATGGACGGCGGAGAAGTTTCACCTTGGCTTAAAGCGCGCAACCCCGGCGATGGGATTCGCATCACGCCGCCCTTTGGTTGGTTTCGTCCGGGTCAGGATATCGGAGATGATCCCTTTATTTTTCTGGCCACCGGCACCGGAATTGCACCGTTTATTGCCTATATGGAAACCTTCGATCGACCACCAGCCGCCTGCCTCTACGGTGTACGTCACGAAGCCGATGCCATCGGATTTTCCAACCTTCGGAATTTTTGTTCGGATACCCGGTTGGCGGTATCTCGGGAAGAGACGGCCCATTATCACGGTCGCCTGACCGACCTGCTGGATGATCTTCCCATGGTTGGAAATACGCACTACTACTGCTGCGGTCTGGAGAGCATGGTCAACGATGCCGGCGAGTGGCTCCAGCAAAAAGGCGTGCCACTCACCCACATCCACCGGGAAGTTTTTTTTCATGGATAACCAGGTCCGAACCCACAGGATTGGAGGGACGCCGTCCCTCCAGAATTGACCGCCGCCTTGAGGTAGAGCTCGACCGCCGGGCGAGCTTGGGCACCAGACAATATGTATGCCGGGCGAACCTTGGCGCGCCCGGCGGTCGTACCCTACCTCCTCAACCACAAAAAAACGCCCCGACATTCGAGGCGTTTTTACCCTTTCCAATGATTGGAAAACTTAGGATTCTTCAAACAGCCAGGTCGAGAGATAGCGCTCGCCGGTGTCGCAAACAACCGTAACAATCAGTTTGCCTGCATATTCCGGTTTTTTGGCCAGCTCAACCGCGGCATGTACGTTTCCACCGGCGGAGATACCGCAGAGGATACCCTCTTCTTTGGCCAGGCGGCGGGCCATTTTTCCAGCATCGTCCCCTTCGATGGTGATGATGTCATCGATGAGTTCCGTATTGAGGTTGTTCGGGATGAAACCAGCACCAATACCTTGGATTTTATGCGGGCCGGGCTTTCCACCGGAAATCACCGGAGACTGTACCGGCTCAACGGCCACCACTTTGGCTTCCGGTTTTTTCTCTTTCAGCAACGTGCCGACACCGGTCAGTGTTCCACCTGTACCGACACCCGCAACAAAGGCATCAATCGTGCCATCTGTATCGGCCCAGATTTCTTCGGCCGTGGTCGAGCGGTGAATGGCCGGGTTGGCCGGATTGTCAAACTGCTGAAGCATGATGGCATCTGGGTTTTCTTCGACGAGCTTTTCAGCTTCGGCGATCGCTCCCGGCATCCCTTTTTCTGCCGGCGTCAGAACGAGTTCTGCACCGAGAACCTGCAACAGGCGACGACGTTCAATACTCATGCTTTCCGGCATGGTGAGAACGAGCTTGTAGCCTTTTGCTGCGGCAGTGAATGCTAGCGCAATACCGGTATTCCCACTAGTCGGCTCGATGAGGGTTGACCCCGGTTTGATCAGACCCTTTTTCTCAGCGTCTTCGATCATGGCAACGCCAATACGATCTTTCACGCTGGAAAGCGGATTGCGGGATTCAAGTTTAACGGCAACGGTACCCGGAAGACCGGCGGTAATACGGTTAAGTTTTACCAGAGGGGTATTTCCAACTGTTTTAGTAATGTCCTCAAATATCGGCATTGTTTATCTCTCCATTTAGATGCTGAACATAATCGGTTGATCTGCAGTCCGTTTATCGTAGTCGTCGTGCAGCTCCCGCAACGTAATTTCAGAAAAATACTCGCGCAGTTTATCGCTGGCGCCCTGCCAGACCCGCTGAACCACGCAGGAGTCGGAACGGCTGCAGCCTTCGGCCAGACAGCCAACTAGGTTGATATCGCCTTCAGATGCGGCCAGAATATCGTAAACCGTAATGTCGGCAGGATCTTTCGCCAGGCGGAAACCGCCACGAAGACCGCGAACACTGTTCACCAGACCTGCATTTTTCAGCGGCACAATAATCTGCTCGATATAATCTGTGGAAATACCTTCCTGCTCGGCAATTCGTTTTTTCGGTACAGGCTGATCTCCCTGTAGTCGAGAAATACAGAGCAGTATGCGCGTTGCATAGCGTCCTTTAGTTGACAATTTCATTTTTGTCTCCAGTCAAACTGTGAATT
>JGI12210J13797_10676465_pt1 | contig 16529 bp, 14 predicted proteins | sample ElkSlonscriptome_3_FD_13797 | JGI IMG/M metagenome (IMG submission 13797)
AGGTTTTAAACATCGACAGACAAAATTGAGCAAAATCTTAACCTTGGGACATGCCCAATTTTGTTACTTTTGTTTCCCGTAGTTACACTTTTATAAATCACGGCGATCATGGGTCAAAAGACCAAATACATCTTTGTAACTGGCGGGGTTACTTCATCTTTAGGGAAAGGAATTATTTCGGCCTCACTGGCCAAACTGCTTCAGGGAAGAGGCTATTCCGTTACCATTCAAAAGCTCGACCCCTACATCAATATTGACCCCGGAACGTTGAATCCTTACGAGCACGGAGAGTGTTTTGTAACGGAGGATGGCGCTGAAACAGATCTTGACTTGGGCCACTACGAGCGATTTTTGAATATCAAGACTTCCCAAGCAAACAACATCACCACCGGACGGATTTACCAAAATGTGATCAACCGGGAGAGAAGAGGAGACTTTTTGGGTAAAACCGTTCAAGTCATTCCTCACATAACCGATGAAATCAAGCGATGCATTCAGATTCTCGGAAACGAAAACGACTACGATTTCGTCATCACTGAGATTGGCGGAACCGTCGGAGATATTGAATCTCTTCCCTATGTGGAAGCCGTTAGGCAACTTAAGTGGCAAATGGGAAATGATTGTGTGGTGGTTCACCTTACGCTCGTTCCTTATTTGGCGGCAGCCGGCGAGCTCAAAACCAAACCTACACAACACAGCGTAAAAGCCCTGTTGGAACTCGGGGTTCAACCTGATATTCTCGTATGCCGAACTGAACATGAATTGACGGATGATTTGCGTCAAAAAATTGCACAGTTCTGCAATGTCGGACCGAATGCCGTTATCGAATCAATCGACGCCAAAACCATATACGACGTTCCCATTCTGATGGAAGAAGAAGAACTGGATTGTGTGGTTATGGAAAAATTAGGGCTTTCTACAGACCCTAAAGGAGCTGATCTCACTCAGTGGAGGCACTTTTTAAAACAACACAAAAACCCAACGACGACTGTAAAAATCGGTTTGGTAGGAAAATACATCGAGTTGAAAGATGCCTATAAATCGATCGTTGAGTCCTTTATTCACGCCGGTGCAGAGAATGGAGCAAAAGTAGATTTGGTTTGGCTTCATAGCGAAGATATCACAAAAGAAAATGTAGCAGAACAGCTTGCGGAACTTCAAGGATTATTGGTGGCCCCGGGATTCGGTGAGCGAGGAATTGACGGCAAGATTGAAGCCATTCGATACGCACGAGAAACCGGTTTGCCTTTCTTAGGGATATGCTTGGGAATGCAATGTGCGGTAATTGAATTCGCTCGTAATATTCTTGGACTTGAAAATGCCCACACTACCGAAATCAAAGAGAATGCCGCCGATCCTGTCATTGACTTGATGGACGGCCAAAAAGACCTCGACACCAAAGGTGGAACGATGCGTTTGGGAGCCTACCAATGTAAGCTTAAGCCAGACTCAAAAGCCCGAATGATTTACGGAAAAGAGTTGATATCGGAGCGCCACAGACACCGCTATGAGTTCAACAATAAGTACCTGCCGGATTTTGAAGCAAACGGAATGATCGCCTCTGGGATAAATCCCGATAGTGAGTTGGTTGAGATTGTGGAGGTTCCCGAGCACCCTTGGTTCGTCGGAGTACAATTTCACCCGGAGTACAAGAGCACTGTTGCTGCACCGCACGCACTTTTTGTAGGATTTGTGAAGGCAGCCGTAGAATCCAAAAAGGTATTGGAGAAAGCCTGAATCCTTTAAGCCCTTAACTTTCTTTCTCTTGTCACCTCCGTTTAAGGGGTTATCTTTGTCGCCTTAAATTATTTTGAATGGATAAGAATTCCGTAATCGGATTGGTATTAATCGCCATTTTATTGGTGGGCTACTCCATATTCACCAAGCCCAGTGATGAAGAGTTGGCCGCTCAGCAAAGAGCTGCCGATAGTTTGGCAGCACTCCAAATAGAGCAGGATGCAGTAAACGAAATAGAGGAAGCGATCATCCCCGAAAGTGAGTCGCTCGCCGATACTGTAGTCTTAGACTCTGCCGGTCGAGCCGAAGTGGGCACTGAACTCAAAGCGCGCTACGGTGTTCTTGCGGCATCTTCAGCAGGAGAAAGCAAAGACATTACGGTGACCACGGATTTACTGGAAATCACCTTCAGCAATAAAGGTGGAGTTCCGGTAAAAGCAAACCTTTTACAATACACAACTTACGATTCCATGCCGCTCATTCTCTTTGATCAGGAGACGGCAAAAATGGGGTATGAATTTACATATCCATCTTTAGGTAATCTGAATACTTCCGATTTCTTCTTTGCTACCAATGAAGGGAGCAAAACGATCAGCGGAGGTGACTCCGATCAAATCACCTACACCCTCGAGATGGAAGGTGGCCGAAAGATTGAAAACATTTACACCATTTCCGGTGATGCCTACGACATCGGAATGGAAACGCGGTTTTACGATGTGGATGGTGTCGTCACATCCCCCAAATTGATTTGGGAAATGACTGCCAGGCACAACGAAAAAGGGATCGAAATCGAGCGAAACAACTCCACCATATTTTACAAAGCTGAGGGAGAAGGCCGCGATTACCTTTCGGAAACAGGAGACGACGATGACCTCATCGACGATGAAAAACTCCAGTGGGTAGCTTTTAAGCAGCACTTCTTCTCTGCCATCTTGATCGCGAACGGAACCTTCAACCAAAAAGTGAGTTTAGCGAGCAAACCTTTTGAAGAAGAGGAAACCGCTTTCACCCAATTTTACCGTGCCGAATTTCCCGTAGATCCCACAGCCTCTTCAACAGTTCTCTCAGCACAGCTCTACATGGGGCCAAATGATTACAAGGTGCTGAAAGAGTACGGCATGGAACTCGATAAAGTCATCAACCTCGGTTGGGGAATATTTGGATGGGTGAATAAATGGGTGGTCATCCCTATTTTTGATTGGCTTGAAACGACTGGGCTTTCATACGGCATCATCATCTTGATTTTAACGGTGGTAATCAAGTTGGCTCTTTCTCCTTTGACTTTCAAAAACTACATGAGCAGCGCCAAGATGCGCGTCATTAAGCCTGAAGTGGACGAAATCAACGAGAAGTTCAAGGATGCCGACCCGATGAAAAAGCAACAGGCCACCATGGATCTGTACCGAAAAACAGGAGTGAATCCGTTTTCAGGTTGCATTCCTATGGTCATTCAGCTCCCCATCTTGTACGCGATGTTTCGGTTCTTTCCGTCGAGTATCCAATTGCGGCATGAAGGCTTTCTCTGGGCAGATGACCTTTCGGCTTACGATAGCATCGCCTCCTTACCTTTTGCCATTCCCTTTTACGGCGATCACGTGAGTCTATTTACCATCCTTATGGCGGTAAGTATGTTTTTCTACACGATTTACAACACCAACCAAATGCCTCAGCAAAACCAGCCGGGGATGCCGAATATGAAAGTAATCATGTACATATTTCCGTTCATGATGCTCTTTTTCTTCAATAGTTTTGCTTCTGGTTTAAGTTACTACTACTTCTTGGCAAACGTTTTCTCTATAGCGCAGATGTTGGTGATTAAAAATTTCTTTATCGACGAGGACAAAATCCACGCAAAAATTCAAGAAAACAAGAAGAAAAAAGCCAACAAAGGAAAGTCCAGATTCCAAAAGAAATTGGAAGAAATGGCCAAACAAAGGGGCATCAATCCAAACTAATGAAGTACTCGATTCTGTTCTTTTTCATTTTGCTTTTCGGCATAGGTTGCAATTCTAAAAAAGAAGTCGTTGCCGCCGAAGCTACTCCAAAAACGGATACGGTAGTAGTAATGATGAAGCCCACTTCTCCGAAAGATTCCTTAGCAGTGCACTTCGAAAAAACGCCCTGTTTCGGAAGATGTCCCGTATTTAAAATCAAAGTCTACCAAAGCGGCTTTGCCACTTATGAGGGTTTAAATTTTGCAGAGAAAATGGGGCTGTACTCCTACCGCTTTAGCCAAGCCGATCTGGATAAGATTTACGAAATGGCAAGAAACATAAATTACTTCGAATTGAATTCGGAATACAACGATCCGAGAGTATCCGATCTCCCATCGACGATTTCAGAAATAAAACTCAACGATCAGGCTCACCGCGTCAGTGCCAGAATGGGCACTCCTCAAAAATTGAAAGATTTCCACGAAAACTTGGGAGTTATGCTCAACGAACGTGATTGGAAGCCTTATTCACTGCGCTAAACCCAGACCGCTTCGAAGAAGTAGTAAATCATCACTCCGCAGTAAATGAGTTTGAGACCCGTCCCAAGCAGAAACCCCAGAAAAGAGCCCGTTGCACTTTTCAAGGCCTTCTTAAACTCTTTTCTGTTGGCGAGAATCTCTCCGATCAATGCCCCTGCGAAAGGCCCGATTATCAGGCCCAAGGGCGGAAAAAGTAGTCCGACAACCAGGCCTACGGTGGAGCCCGTAACGCCCGCCTTGGTTCCCCCAAATTTTTTGGTTCCCCAAATTGGGATGAAATAATCCAATACGGTGATAGCGATTACGATTACCGCGGAGACCACCAGAAAAGTGGTAGAGTACGCTGCGTATTTCGTAAAATGAAGGATTAAAATCCCCACCCAAGAAATAATCGGGCCCGGCAAAATGGGAAGAACGGCACCGAGTAGCCCTATGAACAGGAGCAAACCACTTAGAACGGCGAGTGCAATTTCCATGAGATCGGGATATATTGCGAACATACATTTTTCACCGCGGGTGCGCAAAAGAGGACACACTTTTTGGTTTGCCAAAAAATGTGGATTTTTGCCCTTTCCTTATCTAAAAGACATGAGCATTACGGCCATCTCCCCGATTGATGGGAGATACGCATCCAAGACATCGAGCCTCATTCCCTATTTTTCAGAATTTGCTTTGATCAAATACCGCGTTCGCGTGGAGATTGAGTACTTTTTGGCACTTACGGAACAGCCCATCGGCGCGTTAAAAGATTTTCCAACCGCCGCGGAAGGCAAGATCCGAAACATTTATCAGAGCTTTTCTGTGGCTGATGCAGAAAAGGTAAAAGCCTTTGAACGCGTTACCAATCACGACGTAAAGGCGGTTGAATATTTTATCAAAGAATGTTTTGAAGATTTGGAGCTGGAAAGGTTCAATGAGTTCATCCACTTTGGACTCACCTCCCAAGACATCAACAATACTTCGGTTCCAATGTCGATTAAGGAGTGCTTTGACAATGAGTGGTTCCCTCTTTTTGAGGAAGTTTGTGAGATACTTTCCAGAAGGGCTTCTGATTGGAAGGATGTACCTATGTTGGCTCGTACCCACGGGCAACCTGCCTCACCTACCCGATTGGGTAAAGAAATTCAGGTTTTTGTAGAGAGGTTAAGAACACAAGCCGAGGGGCTGAAAAACATTCCCGTATGCGGAAAATTCGGCGGGGCAACGGGAAACTTCAACGCTCATTTTGTGGCTTTTCCTGAAATTGATTGGGTGAATTTTTCCAATAAATTTCTTGCGACTCGCTTGGGAATTAAACGACTTCAAACGACTACTCAAATTGAACATTACGATCAATTGGCAGCCCGCTTTGATGCTTTTAAACGAATCAACACGATCCTGACTGATCTCTGTCGCGACATTTGGCAATACGTTTCTCTGGACTATTTCAAGCAATCGATTAAAAAAGGAGAAGTCGGATCATCGGCGATGCCGCACAAAGTCAACCCCATCGACTTTGAAAATGCCGAAGGCAATCTGGGATTGGCCAACGCCGTTCTAGAGCACTTGTCTTCAAAACTCCCCATATCAAGACTTCAGCGCGACTTGACCGACAGCACCGTATTGCGAAATGTAGGGATGCCTTTTGGCTACAGCCTGGTGGCGCTTCATTCGCTGAAGAAAGGCTTGGGAAAACTTCTTCTGAACGAAGAGACGTTCCTCGCAGATTTGGACAAAAACTGGAGTGTGGCAGCCGAAGCCATTCAGACGATCTTGAGACGCGAAGGCTACGACAAGCCCTACGAAGCTTTGAGGGATCTCACCCGCACCAACGAGACTATCAATCGCGAGAGTCTTCACGCATTCATAGACCGACTGAAGGTAAACGATGAGGTAAAGGACGAATTAAAAGAAATTACCCCTTTTAACTATTTGGGCATCCAATTGGTGCAAGAATGAAAGGATTCATTCAAATACTGAAGCTGCTCAAAAATTACAAACCCGAAGTAGCCGGCAATTTGTTCTTCAACGTTTTGGCTACCATATTTTCGCTTTTTTCTTTGGCGGCGGTAGCCCCGTTTCTCACCATACTTTTTAGTTCAGACGAACTCACCCTTCCGGAAACTGAACCTGAATTCGGTTTCACTTCTTCTCAGTTTCTGCAGTTTGCCGATTATCAAATTGGTGCTTTCATTTTGGAAAACGGGCCAAAATCAGCCTTGGTTTATTTTTGCCTTTTTATTGTGGCGATTTTCTTTTTGAAGAATGTCACCCGCTTCATGACCATGTATTTTCTCGCACCGATTCGGATTGGAGTGATCAGAGATGTGCGGGAAGCCATGCACAGAAAAATATTGAAACTGCACCTCGGTTACTACAGCGAAGAGCGAAAAGGAGATATCATTTCGAGGGTAACCTCAGACGTAAATGAGATCGAGAATTCCATAATTTCTTCGATGGAGATGGTCTTTCGCGACCCCATTCTGATCATTACTTATCTGGCCACGATGTTCTTTATGAGTTGGAAGCTGACGATTTTCGTTCTGGTGCTGCTGCCAATAAGTGGAATACTTATTTCCATCATCGGCCGAAAGCTGAAAGGTGCCGCGAAGAGCGGTCAATCAAAACTGGGAGAAGTGCTTTCGGTATTTGAAGAATCGCTGGGAGGATTGAGAGTGATCCAAGCCTTCAATGCACAAGATGCAACGCAACACCGGTTTGAACGGAAGAATGAAGAGTTTTTCACGCTGATGGTGAAGCTTTTTCGCAAGCACTATTTGGGCAGTCCCTTGACGGAAATTCTCAGTTCCATCACTCTAGCCATTCTCATTTACTACGGCGGCCAGTTGGTTCTGGAAGCGGGTGATAAAGGGTTTACAGGAGAGTTCTTTATTACTTTCATTCTTATCTTTTCGCAAATTATTACCCCGGCAAAATCTTTCAGCCAAGCTTATTTTAAGATACAGAAGGGCCTTGCTTCGGTGGAACGTGTGAATGACGTTTTGGATGCTGAAGAAAAAATTCAAGAGCCTGAAAATCCGGTAGATCACCCTGATTTCACAGAAAGCATTACCCTGAAAAACGTTGGTTTCCAATACGGAAGCGAAAAAGTTTTGAAAGGCATTAACCTGGAAATAAAAAAAGGTGAGACCGTGGCATTAGTAGGGCCTTCGGGTGGTGGTAAGAGCACCTTAGCCAACTTGGTTCCACGCTTTTACGACGTAACCGAGGGTGAGATCTGCATTGATGGAATAGACATCCGAAAGATCTCTCTGACTCAACTTAGGGGCGTATTTGGCGTGGTATCTCAAGAGTCCATTCTCTTCAATGACACGATTGCGAATAATATTCTCATGTCAAAACCGAACGCTACCCGAGAAGAGCTGATTCAAGCGGCCGAGATTGCCAACGCATATGAATTTATTGAGCGGTTGGAAAATGGGTTTGATACCAGTGTAGGCGATTCGGGAAGCAAACTGAGCGGTGGTCAAAAGCAACGTGTGAGCATAGCCAGAGCTGTCTTGAAGAATCCTCCTTTCCTGATTTTGGATGAAGCGACTTCAGCGCTGGATACGGAATCAGAGCGACTGGTTCAAGACGCGATCAACAAGTTGATGAAAAACCGAACTTCATTGGTCATTGCACACCGGCTCTCTACTATACGGCATGCAAATAAAATTGTGGTTTTGGAAGGAGGACACATCGCAGAAACAGGCACGCACGAGGAGCTATTGAAAGCTGAGGGAGTATACCACCGACTCCATCAAATGCAGACGTTTCAATAGTCTCCATCCACTGCATTTCTTCGCGACTTTCTTTCGGCTTCTTTTTCTTTATTGAATTCAATGGCATCTTCGCGGTACTTGACGAAAAAATTGATCCATATGATTCTGGAAAAACGGTAAATAAGAGGCAACAACACCACAAGGAGGACGATACCCAAAATCAGAAAGAGAAATCCGTCTTCGAAAAAACTGAACTCAATTAATCCGATCAAATCGAAGACCGTCAAGGCAACGTAGAGTGCTACCCATATGGCAACGGTCAGCGCATAGCTAACGTAAGCAGCGCCAAAATAAAAACCCGGTTCTCGTTCAAAATTCTCTCCGCATATCTCGCACCGCTTGTCCAAATCGGTAAAACCTTTGGCATAGCTGGCTTTTTGGTTAAAGAACCTTCCCTCTTGACACCGCGGACATGTAAACGTAAAAATAGAGTACAGCTTTGTTCCTTTCAATCCCATAACGAAAAACAAAGATAGATAGGATAAAAGGATTACATGTGATCAAAGTCGCAATTCACCGAAGGTTCAGGTTGAAAACTTTGTTGATAATCGAATTGGTCATCCCCTCAGAACAACCCTTCTTTGCCTTTAATTTTGTTTGATTATAGGTTCGACTCACAAAACCATTATAGTTGTATGATCACTTTGTTCGGGAAGAAAAAGCTGACAGAAGAGAAGGTAGCCAAAATATTTGTCAACGGGCTCCAACTATTGATCGATGAAGGGTTTGAGGAGGTGATAGGACTGATTAATGATTCACCTGAATTCTTATCTCCACCAAACTTAGACTCCGAAGATAGCGGAGCGTTCACAGTTATTGTCTTGGCGGGAAACTTACAATTGATTCCGAGCTACTTTGAAGCAGGCCAAGACCGACGGATTACCCAGTACATTTTAGAAAAGTTTGCCGACCTCTATGAAACGGACAAAATGAACTTGGCGAAAATGGTGAGTGAAACGCGCAAGTTAATGATGCGGAAAAATCACCCGAGCAAGAGTGTGACAAACGCCATGGCTCGAACCGTATTCTGCCGTTACGAATTGAATAAGTACCAAGAGAAATATTTCAAATCCTTGGACTCACCTAATCCCATTTTTATTCAGCGACTCAAAGAAGCAATGGAAACTTTCCTCTGGAATTGGGATACGTTTTTGGAAAAGTATAAGGTGGTTCAGGCAGGCTGATTCGCCACTTTCAAACCAAACTTCTCCTCGGCCATATTACATATCTGGCCACCGATGGCCAGCGCGGCAGTTGCTGCGGGCGACGGTGCATTCAAGACGTGAATGCTGTTTTTACCGTACTCGATTCGGAAGTCGTCACGGGTGTCGCCATCCGTGCCCAACAAAAGCGCACGAACTCCTGAACGTCCGGGCTTAAGATCGGCCATGGTGAGAGAAGGCACCAACCGTTGAAGCGTTTTAAGGAATAGTTTCTTCGAAAAAGCACGTCTGTACTCATCAATACCGAATTTCATGTTTTTGAAAAAGAGCTTCCAGGTACCACCGTAGGTTAAAGCATCGAAGGAGTCGCGCAAACTGAAATCCGTTTTTCCATAGCCTTCGCGCTTGAATGTAAAAACGGCATTTGGGCCACATTCTATTTCTCCATTGGTCATGCGAGTGAAGTGAACACCCAAAAACGGGAAATCAGGATTGGGAACGGGGTAGATCAAATTCTTGATTTTGTGCTTCGCTTGGTCAGTCAATTCATAGTAATCACCGCGAAATCCAACGACCTTCTCTTTTAGATTGATTTGGTCTTTTTTGGCTAAACGGTCGGCGTGCAAGCCACCGCAGAAAACCAAGTGCTTCGCTTTGAATGTCGATTTTGAGGTGATCACTTCTTCATGTCCTTGAGCTTTATCGATAGATGTCACCTCTTCACCCAAAATGAGTTTGGAATTTTGATTCTGAGCCAAGGCCTGCTCAACCATTTTTTGGGTAGCCACCCGGTAATCGATAATTCCGGTTACCGGAACCCAGATTCCCGCGATTCCGGCACAAAAAGGCTCTCGTTCTTTGATTTGCTCAGCATTTATTTTCTCGATTCCTTCGATGCCATTCTGCTTTCCAATTTCAAAAATTTTATCGAGCATGGGGAGCTCACTCTCGTCGGCAGCAACCACCACCTTTCCACAGACATCGTGCGGCACTCCGTGCTCTTTGGCGAAAGCCACAAGTTCTTTTCGGCCTTTGACACAATTCTCAGCTTTAAGACTACCCGGCTTATAGTAAAGTCCCGAATGAATGACTCCTGAGTTATTCCCTGTTTGGTGATCTGCGAGTTCTTTTTCTTTTTCGATCAACACGATCTTAAGCTCGGGATACCGCAGTTGCATTTTGTAAAAAGTCGCCGCTCCCACAATTCCGCCTCCAATTATTGCTAAGTCAAAAACCTGATCTTTCGTCATGCATAAAAACTTTGTTGCAAAGTTAATCGAAACGAACGATTGCAAGGGCACGTCTTCTTCTACTGCGCGGCCTTATCGGCAAAATATTCTCATCTTTGCAAGAACGAATTGGCCCTTTTCTATGACCATAGATGAGTTTATCCGCAATGCGGTATCAGAAGACATCGGTGAAGGCGATCACACCAGCTTGGCTTGCATCCCCGAGGGAGCAGTAGGAAGAGCTAAAATGATCGTAAAAGAAAAAGGAGTTGTGGCCGGCACCGGAATAGCCGAGCAGATTTTTTACTTTATCGACCCCAATCTTCAGGTCAAACCTGTTATCAACGATGGTACCAAAGTAGAGCCGGGAACGGTAATCATGACCGTGAGTGGAAAAGCCAGAAGTATTCTGATGGCCGAGAGGTTGGCATTGAATTGTATCCAACGCATGTGTGGTATTGCTACGCTTACACGAAAAGTGGTTGATAAAATAGCCGGGATGGACACCAAAATCCTCGACACCCGAAAAACCACTCCCGGGATTCGCTTTTTAGAGAAACTCGCCGTGCAAATCGGCGGTGGCGTAAACCATCGGTTCGGGCTGTATGACATGATGATGATCAAGGACAATCATATCGATTATGCCGGAGGAATTGAGGCGGCCATCACGTTGGCTGATGAATATCGAAAAAATAATGGCCTCGACATCCAATTGGAAATTGAAGCACGAAATTTGGGAGAAGTCGATGAAATTCTCAGAGTTGGCTTAATCGACCGAATTATGCTGGATAATTTTAGTTTTGAAGACTTGAGAAAGGCGGTTGCCAAAATTCCCGAAGGCATTGAAAATGAAGCCAGTGGCGGGATTACTATTGGCAATGTGCGAGAATACGCCGAGTGTGGAGTAGATTTTATTTCCATAGGAGCCCTCACTCACAGCGTCAGCAGTTTAGATATCAGCTTGAAAGCATATTAATATTCATCCTTTGACGTCACTTTTTTACCTTCGCACCCAATGAGGTTTTCACTTTCTGATTGGTTTGAAGAAAAGAAGAAGCACATTCTCGGATCGGTTCCGGTTCGGCAAACGAGAATTGCACTAAAACGAATTATACTTCCCGGGTTTGGCGGCCTCAGCCTTTACCAGGTACTGCAATTCTTTTTAATCGGGTTGCTTGAAGGAAGAATTACCACGCGTGCGTCAGCGGTTTGTTTTCGATTTATTTTGGCCATTCCCCCTTTGCTCATCGTTTTCCTCACACTCATTCCTTTTGTCCCGATTGACAATTTTCAAGAAAGCATCATGACCTATCTGGATCGTGCAATGCCGGGCGATACATTCAGCTTAGTCGAGAATACTTTAGATGACTTAGTGAATAAAAAACAGGAAACACTGATCAGTGTATCCTTTTTGCTCACCCTATTCTTTTCATCCAATGCAGTTCAGGCCTTATTGGATGGATTTAGCCACAGCTACAACCTGGACAAAAAGCACGGTATCGTTCTACAATATGCTCGTTCATTCGGGCTACTACTCGTTTTTAGTCTCACCATCGTTTTGGGGGTAATTCTTATCACCGTCAGCGGCCCCGTGTTCAAGTACCTTCAGGACTTAGACATCATTGGTGGCGATGTAGTGGTATTCTTCCTCGAATTGGCCAAATGGATCTTGGTTGTTATTTTATTCGAAATAGCCATATCCGTTCTCTATCGTGCCGGCCATAGCGGAAAATGGAGAGCCATCAATGCGGGTGCCTCTTTTGCGACTTTGGGATTGATTATTGTCTCCTCTCTCTTTGCTTGGTACGTGAATAATTTTGGGAATTACAACAAGCTATACGGCTCTGTAGGAACAGTACTGGTTGTAATGCTGTGGCTATACCTGAATACAATCGTGCTATTATTGGGCTTTGAAATAAATGCAGGTATAGAGAAAGCCAAAGGACTTACCATCGGTGAGATGGAAGCAGACGAAATTTTGCACAGCTAAGCTTTCCGCCAATTTGTCACATTCGCTTTAGTGGTCTGCTATTTGTCAAAATAGAATCGAAAAATTGATTATCCATGTCAGAAAAAGAAAAAGTAGAAAGTCAAGATATAGACGAAACTCAAGCCTCACAGGAAGAAAAAGATGACATAAAGGGCGAAAAAGTCAATTCGTCAGGTGAAGATTCGAATGATTCTGAAAAGAGTGAGAAGGACGAGTACGAAGCGGCTCTGACGGAATTGCAGAAAAAGCATGACACGGTAAATGACAAATACCTGAGACTTTATTCTGAATTTGAAAATTACAGACGTCGAACGGCCAAAGAAAAACTCGACCTGCTGAAAAATGCAGGGTCGGACATCGTAGGAGAAATCTTGCCGGTTGTAGACGACTTTGAGCGTGCCATTAATTCCAATGAGAATAGCAGCGATACAGAAGCATTAAAAGAGGGTTTCAAGCTGATTCACCACAAACTTTTGCACTTGTTACAAAACAAGGGATTGAAACCGATGGATTCTATCAACCAGCCTTTTGACACTGAATACCACGAAGCAATTACCAATATCCCCGCTCCTTCTGAAGACATGAAGGGCAAGGTGATTGACGTGGCTGAAAAAGGGTACTTCTTCAATGATAAGGTGCTCCGCTACGCCAAAGTAGTAGTAGGACAATAATAAACTGAACGACGCAGAATATGGCGAAGAGAGATTACTACGAGGTATTGGGCATTTCCAAAAATGCTACCCAAGCTGAATTGAAAAAAGCCTATCGCAAGTTGGCTTTGAAACATCACCCCGATCGAAATCCCGATGACGCGGAGGCCGAGGTGAAATTTAAGGAGGCGGCGGAAGCATATGAAGTGTTGAACAACCCCGAGAAAAGACAGCGATACGACAGGTTCGGACATCAAGGAGTAGGAGGAGCCGCCGGCGGCGGAGGATTCGGTGGCGGAATGAGTATGGATGATATCTTCTCTCAATTCGGCGACATATTCGGAGGCGCTTTTGGCGGCGGAGGCTTCAGCAATGGATTCGGCGGAGGCTCCAGACGACGCAGAAAAGGCTCCAACCTGCGAATCAAAGTTAAGCTTGACCTCTCTGAAATTTTGAACGGTTCCACCAAAAAGATAAAAGTCAACAAGCTCGTAGCGGCAGAAGGAACAACATTTAAAACGTGTACCACCTGCAGAGGTACGGGGCAAGTAAGTCGGGTAACCAACACCATTTTGGGACAGATGCAAACCACATCTGCATGCCCAACCTGTCAAGGTAGCGGAGAAATGGTGGACAAGCGTCCTCCCGGGTCTGATGAAAACGGTCTGGTCAGAAAAGAAGAAGTGATCAGCATTGATATTCCGGCAGGTGTCGAGGAAGGAATGCAACTGAATGTAAGCGGAAAAGGAAACGCCGCTCCCATGGGTGGTGTACCGGGCGATCTGCTCGTAGTTATCGAAGAGGTCGAGCACGATACAATAAAGAGAAACGGAAAGAATCTACACTACGATCTCTACGTGAGCTTTGTGGACGCCGTGCTGGGTGGATCCGCAGAAGTTCCGTTGGTAGAAGGCAAAGCCAAGATCAATATTTCCGCAGGTACCCAAAGCGGTAAGCTGGTTCGCCTTAAAGGTAAAGGACTCCCGAGCGTGCAGAGCTATGGGAAAGGAGACATGCTGGTGAACATTAACGTCTGGACTCCGCAAGAACTTAGTAAGGACGAAAAGAAGTTAATGGAGAAACTTCGCGACAGCGAAAATTTCCAACCAAACGCGAATCACGACGAAAAGAACTTTTTTCAAAAAGTCAAGGACATGTTTGAATAAAGAGAATCTCTTTGAAAACTAAACCGCTTTGCCTTTCAGGTAAAGCGGTTTTTCATTTAGTTTTGGACGCATTAATCAAAATGATACATGGCGATACTCGAAGCTCAAAACATCACAAAGACTTATGCAAATCATGTAGCGCTTTCCGATGTGAGCATTTCAGTTCCTCAGGGAAGCATCTTCGGATTGCTTGGACCAAACGGTGCCGGTAAAACTTCCTTGATTCGAATCATCAATCAGATTACCGCTCCCGACGAGGGAAAAATAATTTTTAATGGTACGGAACTGAAACCCGAGCACGTTCAAGACATTGGTTACTTGCCGGAAGAGCGAGGGCTCTACAAGAAAATGAAAGTCGGTGATCAAGCAGTATATTTGGCAAGACTAAAAGGAATGAACAAAACCGAGGCGACCAAAAAGCTCAAACAGTGGTTTAAACGCTTCGAAATCGATAATTGGTGGAATAAAAAAGTCGAAGAGCTCTCCAAAGGAATGGCTCAAAAAGTACAGTTCATCACAACGGTGCTGCACGAACCGAAGTTCCTTATCCTAGATGAGCCCTTTAGTGGTTTCGATCCTATAAATGCAAATCTGATCAAAGAAGAACTGTTGAGACTGCGCAACGAAGGAGCCACCATCATGCTTTCTACACACAACATGGGTTCGGTAGAAGAAATCTGCAGCCACATCGCCTTGATCAATAATGCAAAAGTAGTGCTCGAAGGTGGCGTAAAAGAAGTTCGAAATAAATTCAAAGAAGGAGTTTACGACATCATTTTTTCGGGCAATATGCTAGGTTTTACGAACGCACTTGGGACGAATTTTGAACTCATTCACCACCACGAAACCGAAGACAAATTGAAGAGTGCGCGCATCAAGCTCACCGAAGGCGCTTCGGTGAATGACCTTCTAAAAACTGTAATTCCGGTGGCAGGGGTTCATTCACTCAATGAGGTCATTCCAAGCATGAATGACATATTCATCAAAATAGTTCAACAAAAAGAAGAAAGCGATGAGTAAGATAAGCCTGATCATCGAACGTGAATACATGAGTCGCGTCCGTAAAAAGTCCTTTATCATTATGACTTTTCTGGGGCCACTTCTAATCGGCGGGCTACTCAGCTTAGGTGTATTTTTGGGAATGAGCGATTCGAGTATTTACAACGTGCTGGTAGTAGACCTTACCCCCGAGATTGCCATAGATAGCACCAGCAGCCCTAAGGCAATGTTCGTCGATGAGCTGAAGGAGACGTCTCAAGTTCGATTTGACTACACCACCAGTGGGTTGACCAACGCTCAATTCGATTCAACCGATTATACATTAATGCTCGTTTTAAGGGAGGACATCATAACTTTCCCCGAAGCCGAAATGGTATTTCGGAAGCTACCCAGCATGAAGGCAAGGAGCTATATCAAGTCTCAGGTAGAACGTGTAATCGAGGACAATAAACTGATTCTCGAATCTATTCCAAAAGAAAAGTTCGACGAAATCAATACCGATCTCAATATCATTACCGTTGATGCTGAAGATGGCTCTACATCCTTCAAACAAGAGCAAGCCTTCATCGGATTTGGCTTCGCCGTATTGATCTATTTCTTCATTTTCCTGTATGGCGTTCAAGTGATGCGCGGTGTTATGGAAGAGAAAAGCAACCGAATCGTCGAAGTAATTATCTCTTCGGTCAAACCGTTTCAATTGATGATGGGCAAGATCGTCGGAGTAGCCTTGGTTGGCCTCACCCAATTCTTGCTATGGGTGATTCTAACGGGAATTCTTTTTTCGGCAGCTACTTCCATTTTCGCTCCTGAACTTTCCAATGCCGCTACCATGGCCGACCAAGTTCAGGCAACCGAAGAAGTCGCAAATGAAGTCTCAAAAGATGCCATGGAACAGGCAGCAATTGGCGAAATGGCGGAATTGATCCTCTTTCGAGTAAACTGGCCACTAATGGTCGGAATGTTCATTTTCTATTTCTTAGGAGGTTACTTGCTCTACGCATCGCTCTTTGCTGCAGTTGGCGCCGCCGTGGACAATGACACCGATACGCAACAGTTTATGATGCCGATTACCATCCCGCTGGTTTTTGGGTTTATCGTTTCCGAATTTGCGCTCACCAACCCCGAGGGAGCTGCGGTATTTTGGTTTTCGCAAATTCCACTCACCTCACCTATTGTGATGATGGTGAGAGTAGCTATGGGCTTTGACGGCAGTTCCATTTGGGAACTGATTCTCTCCATGGCACTTCTGATAGCCGGATTTGTTTTTTGTGTGTGGTTAGCGGGCAAGATTTACCGAGTAGGTATCTTGATGTATGGAAAAAAAGTAAGCTATAAAGAATTGGCAAAATGGTTGAAAT
>JGI12210J13797_10616236_pt1 | contig 16520 bp, 14 predicted proteins | sample ElkSlonscriptome_3_FD_13797 | JGI IMG/M metagenome (IMG submission 13797)
CAATGCTTGAATCGGATGAAATTGGCTCAGCCAAGGATTGCAAGATCAAGACCCGGAAAGCACCGCTGATGTTCGCGGTTGTCCACCCAAGTTTTTCATGTTTTTTTCATGGAAACGCGGCCCATCTTTTCTAAGTCATTGAAAAGATGGTGGGCGCGGCAAGGATTGAACTTGCGACCCCACCCGTGTGAAGGGTGTGCTCTACCACTGAGCTACGCGCCCGTCGGTCGGCCATTATTTCACTGAATCGCGAACGATCCGGCCTCGACAGAGGCGCGCATTTACTGCGCCGCGCGCCGCTTTGCAAGCGGGCCGGTGCAGCGGCGGCAGTCAACCACGCGAATGAAGCACAGGCGCGCAGCAGACCGGTCGCAACCGCGTCAGTTCGCCAATGCCAGCGCCAATTGCTGCAGCCAGCCACGGCGGGCAGGGCGCGCCGGACCGGCGGGGCGCGGGCATTCCATGCAATACGCCTGGATGCCCTCCGCCTGGGTCAGCCGGTCGACGTCCGACAGCAATCGGTCGAACAGCGCATCGCGTTGCCGTGCAGCCAGTGCGAACAGGTCACCGTTCCGGCCCTGCTGATTGTTGCCAGCATTATCGAAAACCAGCTGTCGGATCAGCGAATCGTAATTGTTCGTTTCCGCGCCGAGGAAGTCTGCGCTCCAGTCGCCTTCCTCCAGACCGGCTTCCTTTGCGACCCATGCGACAGCATCCTCGAGCCCGCCGAACTGATCGACGAGATCGAGTTGCCGCGCGGTTCCCCCGTCCCACACGCGGCCCTGTGCGATCTGGTCGATGCGTTGAGGCGTCATTCCACGTGCCGCCGCGACCCGTTCCAGAAAATCGGAATAGGTATCGGTGACCGATGCCTGAAGGATCGAATCCACTTCGGGCGTCAGGCCGGCGACCAGATCCGGCTGTCCCGACAATGGTGTTGTGCGATAGCCGGCGGCGTTCACTCCGATTTCCGCAGCCGCATTCTCGAACGTCGGCAGGACCGCGAAAACGCCGATGGAGCCGGTTATGGTTTCGGGTTGCGCGAAAATCCGGTCACCCGCCGTGGCGACCCAGTATCCACCGCTAGCCGCGACATTGGCGAAAGACACCGCCACCGGCACGCCCTTGTCACGGTATCGCTCGATGCCGCGTCGGATTTCCTCCGATGCGAGAACCGATCCGCCCGGCGAATCGACCCGCACGACGAGGCCTTTGACGTCATCGTCGAGCGCTTCGTTCAGAAGGCGGGCAATGCGATCGCCGCCCGCCGTCCCGGGTCCGGCATCGCCATCGACGATGGAGCCGGCCACTGTGACGACTGCGATCTCGTTTTCGCTGCCGATCAGGCCGCCCAGTCCGGGGTCTATATCGGCCAGATACGGGGCAAATTCCGATTTGGCGTAACTGCCTGGCGTATCGTCGATGTCGCTCTTCCCGACGATTTCGGCCACGCGTTCGCCGAATTCGACCCTGCTGCCAAGCGTGTCGACGAGACCTGCTTCCAGTGCCGCTTTCGCCAGGTCACCCGAAGAATTCTCGACCCAGGCGACATAATCGCCGGTTATCCGGTCCAGCTCGATCCGGGGGCGTGCGGTCAGGATGTTGGCCTGATATTCTTCCCAAAGCGCGCCATACAGCGCGGCGCGGTTTTCCTGTGCGGCATCGGACGGTTCGTTGCGGGTATAGGGTTCGACGGCGGACTTGAATTCGCCGACGCGATAGACGCGGGCATTGATGTTCAAGCGTTCGATCAGATCGGCATAATAGAGGTTCGTCCCGCCCGGTCCGGTGATCAATGCGCCGCCAAGCGGATCGAGCCAGACCTCGCTGGCATGGGCGGCCAATTGCATGTGATCGTCGGCATAACCGATGGCGTAGGTCAGGACCGGTTTTTCGGTCTGCCGCACGCGGTCCATCGCTTCGCCGATGGCCTGCAAATGGACCTGTCCACCGCCCAGAAAGGTCGTCATGTCGATCACGACCGCCTCGATCCGGTCATCGCCCGCCGCCGCATCGAGTGCGCGCACGAGATCGCGTGCCTGGTATTCCGCGACCGGGGCTTCACCGCTGATCAGGGCGGCGATCGGATCGACCGGCGATCGTTCCTCCACCACTGTTCCCGACAGGTCGATGAACAGCGCCCCTTCGCGCACCTGCCCGGGATTGGGCGTGGCGGACAACGCCGCGAACAGCGCGAGGAAGAACAGCAGCATGAAGATCAGGACCAGCGCGTCCTTGATCCCGACGATAAATCGCCACGCCTTGCCGATGAAGCTCATGAATGGTCTTTCGTATGCGCGGCGCCGGATGCGATGCCGCTTCCCTGTTCGGAATGTAGATAGGCGCAAATGGCGCAGACTTCCATAACTGCCGCGTGCACCACGGGTTGAGCGTCATGCATGGCTCGACTAAGGGCGATGGGCGAGGCAAAAGCGCCCGGCATGGCAAAGGCAGCGCAAGGGGCAGGCACGCCGATGGATCATACATTTCCGCCCACGGCGAGCGATCGGTTCCCGCAGGGGCGATCGGCGTTCCCGCACCGCGACCTGACTGGCATCGGCCAGCTGGAACGGCACGAAATCCTCTATTTGCTGCACGAGGCGCAAAGGTGGGTCGAACTCAATCGACGCAGCGCAAAGCATGTCGATCTGCTTTCCGGCCTGACCATCATCAACGCGTTTTTCGAGAATTCTACGCGGACGCTGCTGAGTTTCGAGATCGCGGGGAAACGGCTGGGGGCGGACGTCGTCAACATGAACGCCGCCACATCCAGCGTTAAAAAGGGCGAAACGCTGATCGATACCGCGATTACGTTGAACGCCATGCGCGCCGACGGCATTGTGATCCGGCACGGATCGTCGGGCGCAACGCAATTGATCGCGGACAAGGTCGATTGCCCCGTCCTCAATGCCGGCGATGGCAGCCACGAACATCCAACACAGGCGCTGCTCGATGCGCTGGCCCTGCGCGAGGCGCTGGCGAAGCGGGGCGAGGACAGCGAGGACTTCACCGGCCGCCGCGTGACGATTTGTGGCGACATCCTGCACAGCCGGGTGGCGAGGTCGAACATCCTGTGCCTGACCGCGCTTGGCGCCGATGTCCGCGTATGCTCCCCCCCGGCACTGATGCCCGCCGGGATCGAGGCGATGGGCGCGCATGCGTACAACAATTTCGACGAGGCGCTGCGCGATACGGATGTGGTCATGATGCTGCGCCTGCAGACAGAGCGGATGGCGGGACAATTCATTCCCAGCGCGCGTGAATACCACCATCTCTACGGTCTGACTAAGGCACGGCTGGATAACGCCGCCCCCGATGCGCTGGTGATGCATCCCGGCCCGATGAACCGCGGGGTGGAAATCGACAGCGAGGTGGCCGACCTGCTCGACCGGTCGATCGTTACGCAGCAGGTGGAAATGGGGGTCGCTATCCGGATGGCGTGCCTCGATGTGCTGACCCGGACGGCCCGCGGTGTCGAAGGCTGGGAGAAATCATCGTGAAGCCTTCCCGCCCGCTGACGATTATCAATGGCCGGATCGTGACGCCCGATGGCATCGCGCCCGGCGCGGTCCGGCTTGTCGACGGGTTGATCGACGAAGTCGGCGGCGGTGTCGCTGCACGCGAAGGGGACCGGACGCTGGATGCGAAGGGCGGACTGGTTGCGCCGGGCCTTGTCGATTGCGGCGTTTTCGCCATCGACAAGCCGGCCTTCCACTTCGGTGGCATCACCCGCGCGGCGCTGATGCCCGATCAATCGCTGCCCCTCGATCATCCCAGCCGGGTCAATTTCATCGCCAAAAGCGGCAAGCCCGATCTCTGGGTTCATCCGCTCGCCGCGGCGACGCGCGCATTGGAAGGGCGTGAACTGGCCGAACTGGCACTGATGCGCGAAGCGGGCGCGCGCGGCGTTGCGACCGGGCGACGCTGGATCGGCGATAGCGGGGTGATGCTGCGACTGCTGCAATATGCCGCAATGCTCGATCTGGTCGTGATCGCCCATGCCGAGGACGGCGCGCTGACCGGCAATGCGGCGGCCACTGCGGGAGAGGTCGCAACCCGGCTCGGCCTTCCCAGCGCACCGGCCGAGGCCGAGGCGCTGGCGCTGGCGCGGGACATCGCACTTGCCGAAATGAGCGGGGCGCGTGTCCATTTCCGCCAGGTGACCACCGCCGCCGGGTTCGATCTGGTCCGACAGGCAAAGGCGCGCGGCGTAAAGGTCACGTGCGGAATCACGCCCGCGCACCTGTTGCTGTCCGATCTCGAAACCGTCGATTTCCGGACATTCGCCCGCCTGTCCCCGCCTTTGCGGTCCGAACGGGATCGTCAGGCCGCGCTGAAAGCCGTCGCCGATGGAACGATCGACGTCATCGCCAGCGGCCACGATCCGCGCGGGCCGGAGGATAAACGCCTGCCGTTCGCCGATGCCGAACCGGGGATGGCCGGGGCCGAAACGCTGCTGTCATCGACGCTTGGACTGGTGCGCGATGGCACGATCGGCCTGTCGCGCGCTTTCGAGTTGCTCTGCGCGGTCCCCGCCGACCTGCTGGGCGTAAAGGCCGGGCGGATCGTGCCGCGGCACGAAGCCGATATCGCCATCATCGATGAAGAGGCACCGTGGTTCGTCGACCGCAACCGGATGAAGGCGACAGCCGACAACACCCCCTTCGACCGTCAAGGCGCGCAAGGGAGGGTATCGGCCCTGATTAAAGGCGGGGTCCAGATCGCCTGATTCGTCGGAACGGATCGCCTCGCGCGATCGTGCATTGAAAATGCTCCCGGAGCGAACCCCGGGAGCATTCGGAAATTTTCAACTGGTTTGCAGGTGCGCGGGTTCAGTCGGCCCGTGCAGCCAGTCGCGCCACGCGCTTCACCGCGCCTGCGGGCGGATTGCTCGCCGCGTAGCTGAAACAGCCGCGCCCGCTTGCCTTGACGGTGTTGCACATGGCCTGCGCGCTGCGACGGCCAAAACCCGATGCGGCAAGGCGGAAATAGGTCCGTCCATCGACCTCGGCCTCGGTGATGACGGCATCGCGTGCAGACAGGCCGGGGAAGCGCTTTTTCATCTCGTCCCACTTTTCCTGCGCCACGGCCCGGCTGTCGAAACTGCCAAGCTGAACCAGGTGACGTGCCGCGCCATCCTGCGACATTGCGGCACGCCGCTGTGTCGAAGGTTTGGCGGTTGGTTCGGAAGCCGGGGCAGCGGCCACGCGCTCGGGCGCGCGGGACTTTGCTACGGGCGTTTTCTGGACGACCGCATTGGAAACGAAACGCGGCGCGCTCCGCTCTGCGCTTGTCGGTGAAGGCTGTTCAGCCACCGGCTCAATCGCGGCCAGCGTAGCGACACTGGGGCGGGCGACTTCATCCGCTTTCGCGGTGTCCTGATCGGGATCGATCGCGGCGATCTCGGCTTCGCTTTCGACCCCGTTGGCGGCGACGTCTTCGTTCACCTCGTCCGCGCGCATTTCCTGCGCCTCGGCCACCATCATTTTCTGGCTCGGAAAGTTCGACAGGGCAAGATAGGTCGGCATGGCGACCGAATTGCCGGACGGTACGTCCAGCAGCATGGCGACGCGTTTGCGATGCGCCTCCGGCGTGGCCATCGCGGCCCACTGAGCGATCCGCGCATCGAGCTGGTCGGCGGGAACGTCTTCGCCCGCCATTACCCGCGCGGCGGACCAGTTGCCGGCCAGCGCATAGCTGTAGGCGAGGTTCTGGCGAACCTTTCCGTTGGTGTTACCGGCGCGCACCTCGTTGACGAGGATGTGGACGCCACGTTCGGGCGTCCCGGCCAGCGCCATCGCCAGGCCAAGATCGGCAGGCGCGATGATCGCGCTGTTGGCGTCGAGCGTTTGCAGGGCGGCGTTCTTGTCGCCCACCGCGGTCAGCGCGAGCGCGTGGCTCAGAACCGTGCGCGGATTGCTGTCGCCAAGCGTGATTGCATCGCCAAAGCTCGTGGCCGCCGCTTCGAACCGGCCCGCTTCCATGTATGCCGCACCAAGCAGGGCGCGATAGGACGCGCTGCGCGGCGATGCGAGGACGGCGTTTTCGGCATATTCCAGTGCGCGATCGACCTTGCCATCCGCCAACGCGGACTGCGCGTTGGAAAAAGAGGTTTCCGCTGGAGGAGCAGAGGCCGTGCACGCGGCGAGCGCGACACTGGCCATCGCCGTTCCAAGGCCCAGACCGATCTTCGAGATGCCGGCGCGGTCGGCAGAAACAGTGGAAACGGGCTTTTCGTGTGTGCGGCGAAGCATTGGCTTTTCCTTCAAATTAACCATTGAACCCTTGGTCTTTTATCCCGCCGGGTCGAACCCGGCTGTCATTGACTTCAGCTTGCGTGGATACGCGCGGTAAGCGCGTCGAGATTGTCGATCCGTGCGAACATCGTATCGAGAGCATCGGTCACCAGCGCCTGTGCGCTCATGCCGTGAATTGTCGCCGCGAGCCGCAGTTTGAGATGCCGTTCGCGGTCGAGGCGCAGCGTAAATGCCGTGCGCCGTTGCGCCGTCCCTCTCGATGTGTCGGCAACTGCCTTTCTCGCCGACTTGCTTCGCACCAGCAGTCCGTCCGCCTCGCCCGCATCGCCTTTTGGCAATGGCATTGCGGCAGCGGACAGGTCATCACCGCTCCGTTCATCCGGTTTGCGCTGCAGCAGCTCTCTGGCGAATGGTTCCGCGTGTTCGTGCGCGTTATCGTCTTCGTTGGCAGCTGATTTAGTACTGCCAGTTGCGCCATGCTGTTGCACATTTGTCGAGCGGGGCAGGGCGAAGACATTCGCCCCCGTCGCGCCATCGACGTCCGTGTCGTGGTCGTCGGAGGCGACGGGATGGTTCCCGTCATCGCCCATGTCGTTCCAGCCCAGGTCTTCCAGCTCGTCTTCGGAAACGACTTCGGACAGATGCGTGAGCTGCGGCCGCATGGCCGGCTTCGCGCCGCCCTTGCGTGCGAGGAGCGAAGGTTCAAGTGAGGCGAAGCTGACTTCGGACATAGTAGCGACCCTTCCGATCCTTACTGAGCCACCCGGCGGCCAAATCCTCCACCAGGGCGATTCGCCCCGCCCGCCACGTTCTGATGCGAACTGCCGGGTGCAGCGAAGATCGTGCGGCGGAAATTCTTTTCCAACCGATCCGAGACGTATTTCCACAGCGCGGTCATTTCGGCGGCGCTGCGCCCTTCGGGATCGACCTCCATCACGGTGCGCCCGTCGATCATCGACGCGGCGAAATCGGTGCGGTGGTGCAGGGTGATCGGTGCTACCGTGCCGTGCTGCGACAGCGCGACTGCCGCTTCGGAAGTAATCTTCGCCTTGGGCGTCGCGGCGTTCACCACGAATACCAGCGGTTTGCCGGCGCGTTCGCACAGGTCGACCGTCGCCCCGACAGCGCGCAGGTCATGCGGGCTGGGACGGGTGGGAACGACGATAAGTTCAGCCACACCGATTACCGACTGGATCGCCATGGTGATCGCAGGCGGCGTATCGATGACGGCCAGTTTAAAGCCCTGTTGACGCAGGACGGCAAGATCGTTCGCTAGCCGCGAAACGGTGGTCTGGGCGAAAGCGGGATATTCCGCTTCACGCTCGTTCCACCAATCGGCGAGCGAACCTTGCGGATCGATGTCGATCAGGACGACCGGACCCGCGCCAGCGCGCTGGGCCTGAACGGCCAGATGTCCGGATAGAGTCGTTTTGCCCGATCCGCCTTTCTGCGATGCCAAAGCCAGTACACGCAACGCCGGTCCCCCTGGTTATTCCATTCTTTCGCGCCGCTCCATTGCGACTGCTCGAGACTGGAATCGCAGACTACCACTAATTTAGGGTTAAAGGTCATCTTGCCGATCTGACATTTGCCGATGCCAATCCCGCTTACGATCGTTGGCGATCACGGCGATATGGGCCGGAACCGGGCGGCTGCGCGCCGATGCAGAAGTCTCGCATGGCCTATTGCACAAATATCATCCACCGTTCATTTTCCGCTGCGAATGCGGGCGATTGTGGCACCGGCTACCGGTGAAAGGGCACGCCGCCACACTCATGCCGGAAAGCGAAAGGGGGCGACATTGGCTACGGACGGCCCTTACCAGAAATCCGGACAGGACGGGATCGACGCGCCGGTGGACGGGGCACGGTTCGCATCGCCCGATCTGGCGCCTGTAGCCAACGCGAATCGGATCGACAGCCTCGATTTCATACGCGGCGTGGCGGTCATGGGCATTCTTGCCGCCAACATCGTCGCGTTCGGACATCCGTTCGAAGCGTTGTTCTATCCCGGTGCGTTTCTGACCGGGCATGGGGAATGGTCGGACTGGCTCGCCGTGGTCCAATACGTCGTGATCGACAACAAGATGCGCGGATTGTTCACGCTGCTGTTCGGCGCCGGGCTTTACCTGTTCATGGAGCGCGCGTGGGCGCGCGGTGCGACACGCCTGTTGCAGTTGTGGCGTCTGACGATCCTCGCAGGGTTCGGTTTGTTCCACTTTTTTATCATCTGGCGCGGCGACATCCTGACCTATTACGCGTTGATCGGGATCGCGCTGCTGCCACTATTGCGGTTCTCACCCGCGGTGCAGCTTGGTCTTGGCATTGGTGGCTATCTCCTCGGCGTGCTGTTCTATGCGGGCAGCCTGACCTTCCCCTACCTCATCAGTGACACGACGTTCGGCGAATCGGAGGGGTTCGCACAGGCGCGCGAAGGGTTGATCGCGGGGAAGGCGCAATCGCTGGCCGATGGCCGGGTCGAAGCGGCGCTGATCGAAGGGGGAGAGCACGGCGCTCTCATTTCCCATCGTCTTGCCGAACACGGGCTGGACCCGCTGACCAACACCATGTTCTTCGTGTTCGAGACCGCGCCGCTGATGCTGATCGGTATGGCGCTGTATCGACTCGGGTTTTTCAGTGGTGAGTTCTCCCGCTCGAAACTGGTTCGGGGTGGGTGGCTCGCGCTCGGATCCGGTGCAGCGATCAGCCTTGGCATCGCGCTATGGATGAAGGCAGGTGGATTTACCTATTACCTCTCACTGGCCGGATATGTCGGATGGAGCCCGCTGCCGCAATTGCTGATGACATTGGGACTGGCGGCGCTGATGGTTGCGTATTCGCCGCGCTGGGACGGCTGGCTGGCGCGGCGCATTTCCGCTGCCGGGCGGGTGGCGTTCACCAATTATCTTGGCACGTCGATTGTGATGGTGGGGGTTTTCCACGGCTGGGGCCTTGGCCTGTACGGCGAACTGGCCCGCCCGCAGCTTTACCTCGTCATGCTGGGCGCGTGGGCGGTGATGCTGGCCTGGTCCAGGCCGTGGCTGGAGCGCTACCGCTATGGTCCTCTCGAATGGCTATGGCGATGCATGACCTATCGGCGGATATTCGCGCTTCGCCGGTAGGCGAGGGTGGTTCGGCGTGGGAAAATCGCTTGCTATTGCGAGCAATTTGCATAACGTGTTGCTGCAAACGTTTCGCAGGAGCCAGCACCAAGCCGCCATGTATATCTGCATCTGCAATGCAATCCGCGAGTCGGACCTGCGCCGCGCCGCCCTATCGAGCGGCGGCGATGCCGAGGCGACCTATGCGACCCTGGGCAAACGACCCAATTGCGGCCAGTGCCTTGGCGATGCGGCGCAGATTATCGAACAGGAACGCGCGCTCGCCTCTTGCGAAAACGTCGCAGTATAAAAGCGACCGCCGCTATTGCGAGCCTGTCTCAAATACCTGAAATAAAAGCGTAATTCGACGTTTCGTCTTGTCTTTGCAGGGCTCGGCGCGTAAGGCCGCTCTCATATCGCGGCGCGGCGATTACGCGCATCGACTATCGGGGGAAAACGCCATGAAGGGCGATGAAAAGGTTATCGAATATCTCAATAAGGCGCTCACCAACGAGCTGACCGCGATCAACCAGTACTGGTTGCATTACCGCGTCCTGGCCGATTGGGGCGTCAGCAAGCTGGCCGAATACGAGCGCAAGGAATCGATCGAGGAAATGCAGCACGCCGACAGGCTGGCAGAACGTATCCTGTTCCTCGAGGCGCTGCCGAATTTTCAGGCCATCCACAAATTGAAGGTCGGCGAAAGCGTCGAGGAAATCCTCAAGGCCGATCTGGCGCTGGAACACGATGCCATTCCGCTGCTGCGCGATGCGGCCGAACACGCCAATTCGGTAAAGGATTACACATCCGAAAAGCTGTTCGAGGATATCCTTGCCAACGAAGAAGAGCATGTCGATTTTCTCGAAACGCAATTCGACATGATCGAACGGATGGGCCTGCAAAACTATACGCAGTTGCAAAGCGCGCCCGCCGGAACCGGCGAAACGGCGGCCGGCGTCAATTAAACCGATCCTTGCGGTTATCGGGTCCGGGCGGCGCCTTGCGCGTTCGCCCGGACTGTCGTTTCACGGCCGATTTAGCGAGGCCCAGTCTTAGCGAGGCCCAGTCGATGCCAGCAGCGTTTCGCGCAGGAAATGCACCAGCGCGATGATCAACAGCATCATCGTCAGCACCCATAGCACCGCGACGATGGTGCCGATGCGGGCCTCAACATAGGCGGAAACGAACAGCACCGCGATCACCACGCTGATCACGACGGCCGCCGCGGTTGAAAACAGGATCGCTTTTCGCACCCGTCGGCGACGCTCTTCGAGCCAGTCCAGTTCGCGGCGCAGCTTGCCGCTATCGCCTTCCTCGCTCTGTTCGCCAAGCCGTTCGATCCGCCCGGCAACCCATGTCAGGCGCGCCACCATGACGTTCAGCGTACTGCCGATACCGACCAGAAGGAATGCGGGTGCAAGGCTGAGCTGAACTGCGCGCAGGACTTCGGGCGTGCTCGATGTGCGTTCGATGAACTCGCTCGCAATGCCGCCCGCCGCCAGCAGTTCAAGGATCATTGACGGTCTCCGCTATAATTGCCGCCGCCGCCTTTGTTGGCGTTGTAGGGATTTTTCGGGCTTTTCAGCGTGACCCGAACCGGAACCGCGTCGAACCCCAGCTTGGCCCGGATGCCGTTAACCAGATAGCGTTCGTAGCTTTTGGGCAGATCGTCCAGTCGCGTGCCGAACACAACGAACCGTGGCGGACGCGTGCCGACCTGCGTTATATAGCGCAGCTTTATCCGTCGACCGCCCGGCGCAGGGGGCGGATTGGCGTTCAGCGCATCGTCGAACCACCGGTTGAGCGCCGCCGTCGGAACCCGTTTCGACCAGCTATCGCGAATTTCGAACGCGGCACCCAGCATGGTATCGAGCCCCTTGCCGGTCTTTGCGCTGACGGCGAACAGGGGCACGCCGCGGACCTGCGACAAACCTTCCTGCAATGCGGCGCGGATACCGTTGAACAGGCCGCTGGCGTCGTCTCCGCCCGCCTTTCCGCCCTCGGTCTGACCGGCGACGTCCCATTTGTTGATGGCAACGATCAGGGCGCGCCCTTCATCCAGCGCCATACTGGCAATTTTCAGGTCCTGGTGCTCCAGCCCCTTGGTCGCGTCGAGAAGCAGGACGACGACCTCGGCGAAATCGACCGCGCGACGGGCATCGGCGACCGACAGCTTTTCGAGTTTTTCGACCACGTTGCGCTTTTTCCGCATGCCAGCGGTGTCGATCAGGCGAATGTCGCGCAGTTCTCCGGTGCGCGGGTTGCGCCATTCCCAGTCGATCGCAATCGAATCGCGCGTGATGCCCGCTTCCGGTCCGGTCAACAGGCGGTCTTCGCCCAGCAGGCGATTGATAAGGGTGGACTTGCCGGCATTCGGGCGGCCGACGATGGCCAGCTTCAACGGGCCGAGAGGGGCATCCTCTTCATCGCCGTCATCGCCGCCGCGCGCGACCTGCGATGCTTCTTCCGCCGCGTCGGCCTGCGCGCCGATAATGGGCCATAGCGCACCGAAAAGATCGGCGATGCCCTCGCCGTGTTCGGCCGAAAGCGCGACCGGTTCACCAAATCCAAGCGCATAGGTTTCGAATACGCCCGCTTCGCCCGCGCTTCCCTCCGCCTTGTTGGCAACCGCCACGACCGGCACGTCGTGTTCGCGCAGGAACCGGGCTATTTCCTCGTCGAGAGGGGTCAATCCCGCCCTCGCATCGATAACGAACAGTGCGGCGTCCGCGCCTTCGAGGCTGCTTTCGGTCTGGGCGCGCATCCGGCCGGGCAGGGTCTGCGCGTCCTCGTCTTCCCAACCGGCGGTGTCGACGATGGCGAATTGCAGTCCCGCGATCTCGGCATCGCCGACCCGCCGATCGCGCGTTACGCCGGGCTGATCATCGACCAGCGCCAGTTTCTTTCCGACGAGTCGGTTGAACAGCGTCGACTTGCCGACATTGGGCCGCCCGATGATGACGACCTGCGGTTTTTCGATTCGATCGTGCGCTGTTGGCGAAGCGGCGGTCATGACATCATGGCAGTGGCGGCTCGAAGCCCTCTTGGCAAGCGGCGCGCGAGGCCCCGATCCCGCAGCAGGCTTATTCCCCGCTCGCCTCGCCCTTGCGCGCAATCGGCGGGTTGTCGCCGATGTCCTCGAACCATGCCTCGACCGGGCCGTTCAGCTTGATCGTCAGCGGGCGACCACGCCGGTCGACGGTTTTTCCCGCTTGAACGCGGACCCAGCCTTCGGGAATGGAATATTCCTCGATATCGGTCCGCACGCGGTCCTTGAACCGGATGCCGACGCCGCGCTGCAATGCCTCGCCGTCGAAATGTTCGCTGCCCGGATTGACGGAAAGGCGGTGCGGCGGTGTGTCCTGTTCGGTGTTTTCGGTCATGGCGCGCGCCAATAGAGCCACCGTGCCCGGCGGGCAAGGTCAATCGGGCGGCAGCAACGTTTCGGGCCGCGCCGAATCGTGCGATTGTTCACCGCCGCCATCGCGCGCCTGACGTTTCTTCAGTTTTTCGGAAAGCTCGGTATCGATCTGGTCCGGGTGGCTCCGGCGGTCGAGGGGTTCCCCTTCTTCCTCGCCATCCTGCGCCATTTCCTCGGCGGTTCGTGGCTTTAGGTCCGGGTCGATCGCGGGAGGGGTCGCCTCGGGCTTTTCAGGTTTATCGTAGCCGTCGGGTCTGGCCATGCCGAATTCCTTTCACCGATCGAACGATCTCCGCTGCCGGTCCGTTCCGCTGTCCACCCATTACCGAAGCCATGTTGACGGCAATGCTTGCCCTTTTTGGCAAGCGACGATAGAGGCGGCGACAATGCGCGCGGGCGGCCATTCGGTTTCCCGCGCGGCTTCGTTCGGACCGGATACGGTTTGGCGGGCGTGGCGGAATTGGTAGACGCGCTGGTTTTAGGTACCAGTATCGCAAGATGTGGGGGTTCGAGTCCCTTCGCCCGCACCAATTCGCCCCGTGCGACGATCCGATTCCGCAGCATTTTCGATCAATTGCGTGACACATACGTTCATAAAGGCATCAGTTTCATTCCCATGCAGACCAAGCAGACCATCGATGACGGGCTCAAACGCGGCTATGTAATCACGATTACGGCCAGCGAAATCGCGGACAAGATCGATACGGAGATCAAGAAGATCGCTCCGCAGGTCAAAATGCCCGGCTTTCGCCCCGGCAAGGTTCCGGCCAACCTCGTGAAGAAGATGCATGGCGAGCAGCTGCACGCACAGACGCTGAACGACATGATTCGATCGTCGGTCGATTCGCTGATCAAGAAGGAAGACCTTCGCCCGGCGATGCAGCCGCAGATCGATCTTGGCGATGACTACGAAGAGGGCAAGGACGCCGAAATTTCCGTCGAACTCGAAGTGCTGCCGCAGGTCGAGGCACCCGAGGTCGACGGACTGACGCTCGAAAAGCTGGTTGTTCCCGTCACCGACGAACAGGTCGACGAAGCTCTGCAGAACGTCGCCGGTCAGAACAAGAGCTACAAGGACGCGGCGAAGAGCAAGAAGGCGGCCGAAGGCAATCAGCTCATCATCGATTTCGTCGGCAAGCTGGACGGCGAGGAATTCGAGGGCGGCAAGGCCGAGGACGCGCCGCTGGTCATCGGGGCGGGTCAGTTCATTCCCGGGTTCGAAGAACAGCTGACCGGTGCGAAAGCGGGCGAGGAGCGCACGATTACCGTCACTTTCCCCGAAGAATACCAGGCCGAACATCTCGCCGGGAAAGAAGCGACGTTCGACGTCACGGTAAAACAGGTCAAGGTCGAGACCGAGACCGAAATCGACGAGGAATTCGCCAAGAATCTCGGGCTCGACAGCCTCGAAAAACTGCGTGAAGTGATGAAGGGTCAGCTTGAACAGCAGACCGCCGGACTGACCCGCACGCAGATGAAACGATCGCTGCTCGACCAGCTTGCCGCGGGGCATGATTTCCCCGTGCCGCAGACGATGGTCGAAGCCGAATTCGAACAGATCTGGGCCCAGCTTCAGCAGGAAGCGGCCAAGGAAGACAATCCCGAAGAAGCGTTGAAGCAGATCGAGGACGAGAAAGACGATTACAAGGCAATTGCGGAACGCCGCGTGCGCCTTGGCCTGTTGCTTTCCGAAATCGGTCAGGCGAACGGGGTCGAGGTCAGTTCCCAGGAAATGTCGATGCTGATCCAGCAGGCGGCGCAGCAATACCGCGAAGAAGACCGCGAGCGGTTCGTCCAGTACGTCCAGTCCGAACCGATGGCCGCCGCTCAGCTTCGCGCGCCGCTATACGAAGACAAGGTCGTCGACTTCCTGTTCGACAAGGCCGAGGTCACGGAACGCGAAGTGACGCAGGAAGAATTGCAGGCAGCGATCGAGGCGGAGGAAGAAGCCGAGATCGAAAAGGCCAAGGAAGCAAGCGAGAAGCCTGCGGAAAAGAAGGCATCTGCCAAAAAGGCGTCCGCAAAGAAGACTGCGGCTAAGAAGGCACCGGCCAAGAAGGGCGGGGCGAAGAAGGAAGAGGCCGCCGCAGACGACAAGAAACCGGCGGCGAAGAAGGCCCCTGCAAAGAAAGCCCCCGCGAAGAAGGCACCGGCCAAGAAGAGCGCGAGCTCGGACGACAGCGCCTCAGCCGCCAAGAAGCCGGCCGCGAAGAAAGCGCCTGCAAAGAAGGCTCCTGCGAAAAAGGCTCCTGCGAAAAAGGCTCCGGCGAAGAAGAGCGCTTCGAAAGATTGATCCTGCGCCGGTCGGCCTAGTCGACCGGCTGCCATTTACGAAAAGAGGGCGTGGGCAATTCTGTTGTCCGCGCCCTTTCGTATGCAGCGCCCAGTTTCAGCACATCGTGATCGGCCCATTTCGCGCCGAAAAAGCTTATGCCGACGGGCAGTTGTTCGACCGCACCCATCGGCACGGTCAGGTGCGGATAACCGGCGATCGCCGCAGGTGACCCAAATCCGATCGATCCGTTGAAATGATCTCCCAGCACCAGGTCGCTCATCCATGCCGGACCGCGGGTGGGCGCCACCAGGAATTGGACGTCGTAGGTTTCGAACAGCATGTCGAGCGTTTCCTCGCCCGCGATCCGTACCGCGTTCTCACGCGCGGTTTCATAGGCCGCGCGATCTGTCGTCGCCTCGGCCTGTTCGAAGATATCCTGATCGAACCATCGCATTTCCGTGTCTGCATTTGCGGTGTTGAATGCGATGAGGTCGGCAAGGCTTCGCGGGGTTTCATTACCGGCAAAGGCGGGAATGGAACGAAGGTATTTGCCGATCTCCTCCCGCAGTTCGAACAGCAGCACGGTAAAACTGTCGCCGTACATCTGGCCGTTGGGTTCGAATTCGATGTCGACCAGTTCCGCGCCCGCCCGCTCCAGATCGGTCAGCGCATCGGCAAAAACCTGCGCGACCTGTTCGTTGGAGCCGATCTGTTCGCGCATGACCCCGATCCGCACGCCTTCGAGCGAATAATCGGCAAGCCCCGCGCTGTAATCGGCGGTGCGCGGTATGCCCATCGTGGCTGGATCGGCGGCGTCTTCGCCCGCCATCGCGGTGAGCAACAGGGCCGCATCGGCAACGGTCCGGGTCATTGGCCCGGCCGTGTCCTGAGTGCTTGAAATCGGGACGATATGCGTGCGGCTGACGATCCCGACGCTCGGCTTGAATCCGACGATGCCATTGACCGATGCAGGGCAGGTGATCGAACCATTGGTCTCGGTGCCGATCGCGCCCCACGCAAACCCGGCGGCGATGGCCGCGCCGCTCCCCGCGGATGATCCGCAGGTGTTGCGATCGATGGCGTGGGGATTGCGGGTCAACCCTTCGACCGCGCTCCATCCGCTGGTCGATGAATTGGACCGGATATTGGCCCATTCCGACAGATTGGTTTTGCCCAGGATCACGCCGCCCTCTGCGCGCAGATTGGCGATCAGCGGCGCATCGCGGCCCGTCTGATTGTCGGCAAGGGCGAGGCTCCCTGCGGTGGTCGGGAATTCCCGCGTCTCGATATTGTCTTTCACCAGAACCGTTCGCCCGCGCAATGCGCCGGTTTGCGCCAAACGGGCCGCCGTGACCGGTGCGTCCGCGTCATAGGCGATGACCGCGTTCAATTCCGGCCCCGCATCGTCGAGCGTCCGGATGCGAAGGATCTGGTCGTGAACCGCCATGGCGTTGGCAGGATCGCCTG
>JGI12210J13797_10009666_pt1 | contig 16510 bp, 12 predicted proteins | sample ElkSlonscriptome_3_FD_13797 | JGI IMG/M metagenome (IMG submission 13797)
TGCTTTTCCAATGCTTCAATAGGCTTCTTACGGTCCGCCGCGCGGTTGAGCTTTTCCATCTCTTTTTGAAGCTTCTTGTCCTGAAAGCTAGCTACCGCCCGGCGGCCTTTAGATTAGCATCATGGATCAAGCATTTGAAAAGTGCTATCTTAGTAGAGAGTTCAGGTGAACTATGCCCGGCGCTGAAATTCACAGGTTCATACCGGGAATTAGTCCTGATACTCTCTTTCTGGAAGCCGTACCAATTATAATATTAAGTTCAGGCTTATTAAAGGTATTAGTAGCTGCTTCCTATGTTTTTCTATTTGCGACTTAACCACTAGTAGCTATGAAAGTCACTTCATTTGTCGGCGTAGATGTTTCTAAAAACACCTTAGATGTAGCCATCTGCCATGAAGCCAACCCAGAAAAGTTCTCGCACCAACAATTTAACAACACCCTAGCGGGATGCAAAAAGATGCTAACTTGGCTAAAGAAGCAATCTCCTGATCTGGGAGAAAGCTACTTTACCATAGAACATACCGGTTGGTACACGCTTCTGTTATGTGGCTTTTTACAGGAAGAGCAGTTGACGTTTGGCCTCTATGCACCGCTTCATCTTAAAAGATCGCTAGGGCTCACTAGGGGCAAGACTGACAAAATTGATGCGCAACGGCTGGCCTACTACGCTTTCTTACATCGCCATGCTCTTAAAACTACCCAATTGCCCTCAGCTACTTTACTAAAACTGAAGAACTTGTTTGCCTTCCGAGATCGTCTGGTCAAAACACAAGCCAGTTTGAAGGTGACCATCAGTGATCTGAGAGCCACCGCTAAGTTGATAGACAATAAGTTCATTATCAAAGAGTCAGAAAAACAGTTGAAGCTCGTTGAGCACCAAGTTAAGCACACTGAAAAACAAATTCAAACCACCGTGCAGGAAGATAAAGAAATGCAAAAGCACTACCAGCTATTACGCTCTGTTCCTGGTATTGGATTAGTTACTGCCGCCGCCCTAATCCTGACTACTAGTAACTTCACCGCCTTTAGTGATAGCCGTAAGTTTGCTTCTTATTGTGGTGTAGCCCCCTTTGAGCATCGGTCAGGTACCAGTTTCCGAGGCAAAACTAGGATCAGTCAGTATGCAAACAAGCGGGTGAAAGCGCTCTTGACTAATGGGGCAAACTCCGCCATTCAGCATGATGAGGAAATAAAAGCATACTATCAGCGAAAGATAGATGAGGGTAAACCTAAAATGGTGGTTATTAATGCCGTAAGAGTCAAAATTATAAACCGAGCTTTTGCTACTGTAAGACGAGGTACTGACTTTGTTAAAATGAGACAATATCCAAAAGCTGCTTAAACATCTTTCGTTTTCAATGGCAAAAGCTTGCTTTTGTCGTTGAAAATGAAACACCAACCGAAGGGCGGTAGTAGCCATAAAGTAGATTAAGAGGCTAACTAGTCCGCCATTTAAAATCTTTAAAAAGTTATATCCAAAATAATTGGTTCTATCTTATAATTCCCGGTGCCCGGCACCCGGTGCCCGGCACTCGGTTCACTACTCACTGTTCATTGTTTAATTATTCACTCCTAAGTGAGTCCACTGGGTTGGCTATCGCCGCTTTGATAGATTGCCAGCTTACCGTTAGTACGGCAATCAGCATAGTACTTATTCCCGCCGCCAGTAGCACTTCAGGACCTATCGCTACACGGAAAGCGTAAGACTGTAACCATTCATTGAGGGCGAAATAGGTTAGCGGTAACGCGATAATAATGGCAATAACAATCAGTTTAACAAAGTCGCGGGTCAGCAAAACCGTGATACCGCCTACCGAAGCGCCTAGCACTTTTCTAACTCCAATTTCCTTCTTGCGCTGCTGGGTGGTGAAAGCTGATAAACCGAACAAGCCGAGTCCGCCAATGAATAAGGCTAACAAAGCAAACACACTAATCAACTGACTAAACCGCTGTTCGGACTGATACTGCCGATTGAAGTAGTCGTCGAGGAAAAAGTAAGAGAAAGGATTACCAGGAAAAGTCGCTTCCCAGTTGTCTTCAATGTAGGCGACGGTTTCTTCTAAATCCTGCGTATTAACTTTTATCACGTAGTATTCCGAACTTACCGTATTGAGGATGAATAGCATGGGTTCAATGGCAGTCTTGAGTGATTCCTGATGAAAATCATTCACCACTCCCACAATATTGGGGTGCCAGTCGCCATCTCCGATAGTAACCGTCTGGCCGACTGCTTCTTCCGGGCTGTCAAAACCTAGCAGATTTACGGCTGACTCAGTAATAATGACTGAGGTATCTTGGTCATTCGTAAATTCTTGGGAAAAATTCCTTCCTGCCAGTAGTTCCATCTCAAACATATCGATGAAGTCGTAGTCGATACCGTTGAGTCGGATAGTCTGGGCTTCTTCCTGAGGAGCACCATATTGGCGGATAAGAAACAGCCATTTTCGCTTCTTACCCGGCACTAGATGAACACCCGCTACCTTCTCAATCGAGCTGTGCTGTAGGAGTTCATTTTTGAACTGTTCATTATCGTTTTGCATCTCCTGCCAGTCCTGCGGACGAACACTAGGACGTTCTATCACCAATGTTTGATCAATACTAAATCCTAAGTCCTGATTGAGCATATACTGCATTTGTTGGTAGACGATAAACGTACCGGCTACTAAGGCAATGGCCGCCGCAAACTGAAATACTACTAGTGTCTTGCGGAGAATAACTCCGTGGCTGGAGTTGCGGAATTTACCTTTGAGAACGGCAACCGGCCGAAAAGACGACAGCACAAAAGCTGGATATAGGCCCGATAAAAGTGTACCGAATACAAATAGTCCAGCAATAACCATCCACAGCCAGGGCTGACCCCAAAAGTCAGCCACCGAAAACTGCAAGCCGGTAAGTCCATTAAAGGTGGGCAGTAGAAAAATGACTAATACTGCCGCGATAATAATCGCGACCAGGTTGACCAGCAGCGATTCGGTTAAAAACTGCCGGACTAGTTGCTGGCGATAGGCTCCTAAGGCTTTCCGCACTCCTACTTCCCGGCTGCGGTCGGTGGCCCGGGCAGTAGACAGGTTCACGTAGTTAATCCAGGCAATAATGAGGATAAAGCTAGCGATAATCAACAAGCTGAATACCACCTTCGCATTACCATTGGTCTCAGCTTCGTTTTGCAGGTCGGAGTAAAGGTGAATGCTTTCTAACGGTTGCAGCAGTAGTTCTTCCCGGCGGTTCTGCTCGGCTAGTCCGGGCTTGTACTGCGCTACAATGGCCGGAAACTGGGCTTCTAGCAAGGTGGGAGAGGTGCCATCTTCTAGCAGCACGTAGGTGTAGAAGTCATTACGATCCCAGGTAAGGTCGTAGCGTTCTTTGGCCCAGTCGCCTCGGTTGTAGAGGGTATTGTAGGAGATCAGTACCTCAAACGTAAGGTGCGAGTTCTCAGGAATGTTTTTGAAGACCCCGGTTATTTCGCAGCTTTCATCGTTAAAGTCATCGTCCTGTAGTCGGAGCGTTTTACCCATCGGATCAGCATCGCCAAAATATTTTTCGGCCATAGACTCAGAAATGATGATTGAAAAAGGTTTTTTCAGTGCCGTTGCTGGATTACCGTTCACCATCTCAAACGAGAAGATGTTGAATAGCGAAGCGTCAGCGTACATCAGCTTATCCTGCTTAAGTTGAATAGGGCCATTGGGGGCATCTTCGTACGTCAGCACAATGTTGTTTTTGTAGCCCATATTGTACAGGCGGGTGTAGTCAACAACCTCCGGAAACTCAGCTTTTAAAGCCGGACCTACTCCTGGGAAGTTTTCGGCATCTTTTTTCACCAGCTCGCCATCCAGATATAGATCGAGTTGCACCCGATAGATTTGATCCTGTTGGTCGTGGAAGTCATCGTAACTTCGCTCAAACACTACATACTGGGTAATCATCAGAAAGGCAGCAATGCCTACGGCCAAACCTAGTATGTTGATGATTGAGTAAAATTTTTTAGCGAGCACATTGCGAATGGCAACGGTAAAATAGTTTTTTAGCATAGCAGGGTTGGTTTGAAAATGTTGTTTTCGTTTTCGGATATAATCTGGGTGAAGGAACATCAGCACATTGAACCAGTAAAGCAGTTGAGCTTGCCGTTTTTTCTGTTCTTTTATTCTCCTCAAATAAAGTTCGTACAAATCACCTTCTACTTCGTCTAGCAACTCGGGGCGGCAGTACCAGCGCAAAAAGCGGGTCGCTAGGCGAGGCGGAGAGCAGTATGCATTATTGCGCTTACTCATTTTTTAGCGATTCTACCGGATTGATTAGCGCGGCCTTGATGGTTTGTAAGCCTACGCTTAACCAAGCAATTATAAAGGTAACCGCTGCCGCTAAGGCAAAGTACCACCACTTCAACTCAATGCTATAGGCGAAATTGTCTAGCCAGTTACGTGCCATCAAGAAACTGATAGGTACGGCAATACCTACCGAAATAAGCACTAGGTGAGTAAACTCAGTGCTTAGAAGAGCGACAATTCCGGCACTGCTGGCCCCCATTATTTTTCTGATACTAATTTCCTTCAGCCGGCGTTCAGCAGTGAAGGCGGACAGTCCAAACAGACCCAGGCAGGAAATGAGAATGGCGATTCCGGCAAAGTAGGCGGATAAGGTGGATACGCGTTGTTCGGCTACGTACATAGCTTGGTATTCTTCGTCCAGAAAACGGAAGTCAAAGGGAAAGCCGGGATTATACGCTTGGTAAAATTTAGTCAGTTCATCGATGGCTGACTGCTCTTGACCGGCTTTTACTTTCACCATCACTTTGTGCGTCCAGGTGGGGCGGAGCACAAAAAAGAGCGGGTTAATTTCTTCGTGCAGTGAGGCGAAATGAAAGTCTTCCGTTACGCCAATAATCTCCAGTGCGGTGCCTCTAATAAACACTTTCTGCCCTAACGGATCATCCAAACCCATTATGGCTATAGCAGCCTGGTTGAAAATAATTTTGTCTTCTTCCGAGCCATAATCGGGGGAAAACGTTCGCCCTTCCAGCATCCGGATATTTAGTAGCTCAATCATGCCTAGTGCTACCGGACGCATCTCAAAGGGCGGAAACTCTACGCCCTCTGGTTTTCCTTCCCACTGATCTATGCCAAAAGTATTCAGTCCTGAACCTACAATCGTCTGCCCAATGCTGGATGCGTTATCCACGTAGGGCAGCTGCTCTATTTCATTGAGAAAAGTCTCCAGGTTTTCAGCAGCTTTGCCTTCCAGATCAAAATAAAGCACATTTTCTTTCGTATAGCCTAAGTTTTTGTTTTGTACGTACGCAATCTGTTGGTACACTACCAGCACGGCCACAATTAAGATGACCGATACTACAAACTGAAATACTACCAATCCTTTTCTGGCTAGCAGATCACTCAGGGGCATGCTAAATTTGCCGAGGCTTCCTCCTCCTTTTAGAATTTTGAGCGGGCTAAAACCAGAAAGGTAAATCGCAGGATAGGCTCCGGCAACTAGTCCAGTACCGATGGTAATTCCCAATAAAGTGAGCATCATCGGTATTTCCACCATCATGGAAAGTTCCTTGCCGGTTATGCTATTGAACTGAGGCAGAAAAAGGCCAACTAGCAAAACTGCCACCAGCAGCGAGATGATTGCCACCAAAACTGATTCCCCCAAATACTGGAAGACCAGCGAAGACCTTCTTACCCCGATGGCTTTCTTTATACCAATCTCTTTCAGGCGACGGGTAGCCCGGGCAGTAGTGAGGTTCGTAAAATTAATGCAGGCGATAATGAGGATAAACACTGCAATAATTGAGAACAGGCGTACGTAGGCAATTCTTCCCCCGCTAAGCTCACCTTCTTCGTAGTTACCGTACAGGTAGGCATCGGAAAACGGCCTAACCCAAAGTATTGTGTTAGACTCCTCCCTTCGCGTTTGCAAAAAACCACTTATTTTCTGATTAAATGCGGCTAGTGATGCGTCTTCCCTTAGCACCACGAATGCCTGCGTAGTATTGAAATTCCAGTCCAGGGTATTGGCATTCATTTCTTGGTACACTGCGAAGGGTAGTACAAAGTCAAACTGTAACGAAGAGTTTGCGGGAGTATCTTCAAAAACACCTGCAACCTGAAATTCTTGGTTTTGGTTATACGCAACAGTTTTACCAACTGCTTGCGCTGGGTTAGTAAACAGGCTTTTGGCTAGTGCCTCAGAGATTACAATATTCTTCTTATCAGTCAGCACCTGACTAGGGTCGCCGGAAGTAAGGCCAAACGAAAACGCTTGGAAAAAGTCTGGTCCGGCAAACAAGGCTTCAGCCTTCAGGCTTTTGTCTCCCAAACTAAGAGTATTACCTTCCGGAACTAAGCGCGCAGGTACGGAGTAATCAATTTCGGGAAATTCTTCCTTCAGGGTTTCAGCCAGCAGGCCAGCAGTAAATGGCCCTATCCAGCGGCCTTCGGTATTTTGGTTTTCCTCCAGCAACTGGTACAAACGATCATTATTGATATGGAACTTATCCACGCTCAACTCATCACTTACCCACAGAAAGATCAGAATGGCACAGGCCAGTCCGGTAGATAGCCCCAGTAGGTTAATAAGAAAAGTACTTCTATATCGCTGAAAGCTTCTTATAGTCAGCAGTAGGTTTTGTTTGAACATAGCTATCGAGTTTCGGAAATATTGTTGATTTCGTTTTCGGATATAATCTGGGTGAAGGAACATCAGCACATTGAACCAGTACAGTAGCTGTGCCCTTCGTAACCCCTTCACCTCCACCCTTCGCTGAAATAGTTCGTACAAATCACCCGCTACCTCGTCCAGCAGTTCGGAGCGGCAGTACCATCGCAGAAAGCGAGCAGCAAGGCGAGGGGGCAAATAGTTAGGATTAGGATTCACTAGATGAGAAAGTTTTCCAGATTTGTTACTTCTGTTCGTAGCAGTTTCGTCATTCGGTATTCTAATCCTACTAATCGTTTAAACTACCAAATCCTGATCCCCACACTACCCGAGGAACCGCCTGCCACAGCGCATTACGCATCTGTCGGGCTTCACGCAGCACTTCTTTGCCGGAGTTAGTAATGGTAAACAAGCGCTTCTTACGTCCGCCCCGCTCTTCGCTAGCTCCGCCCATGTGGGAGTGCAGGAAGCCTTTCTGTTCTAGGCGCATCAGCGTTTTATGAACTGAGCTTATTGTAACGCTCCGGCCAGTGCGCTGCTCAATTTCGTCGGTAATCGCTAGGCCATAAGCATCGTCGTAGAGGATACCTACAGTGAGCAGTACGATCTCTTCAAATTCACCCAGATGGTTGCGTTGGTTCATTTGTTTCACCTTTGTCTATTGCTGTATTGGCAATGACAGTGCCAAGGCAGTAGACCCGAAAAAATCAATAAAAATGAAGAAATTATGTTCGCTTTCGTTCAGCAACTGTCCGTAAATGAACAGACAAGTGAGTGGGTTGAGAACCTATGCTAGAGCAAAAGGTAGGTTAATCGAAAAACTGCCACTTAATTCCCAAATCAATGGCGAAAGGTTGCCCGGGATAAAAAGGAGTGGTAAAGTAACCGTTTTCAAACAATCCTTCACTGACCTGTGGTATGCGAACGAATAAACGGGCCGTACGTACCTTCAGGTTAACAAACACATCAGCAATAGGAAAGCTTTGCCCATTGGGCAGGGGCAACGGAAAGTTGCCAATTAAACCTACTGTTTCAACATTCGGCGCACTGGGTTGCAGGAAAAACTGCTGCGTAGCGACATCATAGTCGTACCCTAAGTACGAACTGGTGTAGTGAATGTCCGTTCCAATTTGTAGTACTATTTTTCCATTCAGAAAAATGTTTTCGTAGTACAGTCGGGCAAACGCCGTAAGTTCCGGTACCGGATACACATCAGCCGCTCGGCCACTAGTTAGCGTATAGATCGCCTGTCCCTGAAAGTGCATCTTTTTCAGAAAATCAATGCGTACCTCCGCGCCGGGGGAAAGTACCTGCACGGCACCTCCGGCTTGTTCGGGATACGCCTGGCGGCTGTTAAACGTGGTATCGCGCCGGTAGTAGATCGGGCGGTTAATGTTAGTTAAAGTGGCAAACGGACGCAGGTAAATATTGGGAAACGGATACTCCAGCGAACCGGAGAGTTGGTCAATAGCGGTAGGCTCAAAGGTGTTTCTCCAGTAGTTATGATTACCAACAAATTGCTGGTCAATAAATGTGGGTAATACGCGCGCCCGGGTAGCGCTTGCTTTCAGAATAGGGTTACTAAACTCAGCCTGTATTTGGTAGCTTTCAGTATTTATATACTCTACGCCACCGCCCAGAAAAGTGCTATCGCCCAGGTCAAACCGGAGGTCAAATCCGCCGTATAGTTCGGTAAAGTCTTCCCCATCTACCTGGTTATCCCCATAAACTGGCAGCGTTGACACCGTATCTTGGTTATAGTACACAATCGGGCGGCGAATGCGATAGTGCACACTATAAAACAAGTTGCCTAAACTGCCTTTTAATCCTACCTCATTATCCCACACATCGTACTCAACCCGGTCGGCCGTTTGTGCGGTATCTATTAGCGTCCGCGAGAAATAACGAGACGCCGAATCAGTATCAATAAATTCATTTCCTAGTTGGTAGTAAAAGTAGTTGTTCTGGTGGCGGCGAGTAAACTGATGATACACTTGCAACAACTCACTTAGCTCATATTGATGATACAGGTGATAATTAAACCGAAACTCTTTTGCCTCAAAATCGCGTAGCCACACTGGTGAGCTTTGACCGAAGAAAAACTCTGCTAATCCGGTATCGGTAGTAGTATCTTCTACCACCCCGCCCGACTCATCAACATTGTGCCCAAAACGGGTAGCATTGGCCATAAGCTGGTAGCGTTTGTTCTCACTACGGTAATGCATAAACGCGGTGATATTGCTGGATCGTACTACTTTATCGCCCTGCCGACGAGCGGCTCCCAACTGCTTGTCGATACTTAGGGTGCGGACAAGTAGTCCAAAGTTTAAATTAGGGCCAACGTTGCGGGAGAACGTGACATCCACTACGTCCCTTCCCACTCCCCCAAATGTGATGAACATTTGGGTGAAGGGCGATTTAGTATCGAAATAGCGTACGTCTTCGGGTTCGGTTACGTAAATATCGTACGCATTGAGCCCAATATCAGTACCGATGATGGGAGGAGCTACCGGATAGATATTCCGGCTGGCCATGCCAATTACTCCGAGGTACTGCTGATAGTTTAGAAAGTTTTCAACCCGGCTGTATTTATGCACTCCGGTCAGCGTAGTGTCTACTGCTTGATAAATCACTCGGTTGTTCTGTAAATCCGACTGATAAATATAGCGAGAGGTTTCAGGGCCATACTGTACCGTATCTTCCTGACTCTGGCTGGTGGTATCGGTCGGGATGTTTACCCGGCCCGGTCGTTGAGCCAACCCACTCGAAATACTTACAATCACGAGCAACCCCCCTACTAATAGCTTGACAAACAACGTATCTACAGTATTCTTCAAGAGTCGGGAAGTATTGAAATGTGCTGACGTAACCAGTCGTAGAAGGTGGTATCGTCCGGTAAAAAATAGGGCTGAATAGGGATGTAAAAGAGCGGTAGTTCTTGCCATTCTTGCGTAAGCGGACCGCTAATCATTTTCACCATGTCCTTTTCGGTCGTTATAAAAGCAGTGTCAGCCCCCAGTTGGTGAGCCTTAGTGCGCAATTGGTTGATATCTTTTTCCGTATAACGGTGATGATCGGCAAAAGTAATATATTCTTGGGTAAGAAAATGCTGCTGTACGTATTGTTCAAATAATATGGGGCGGGCAATACCAGAAAAGGCAATTACTTGTTCGTTAAGCTCAATTCCTTCAAATACGGGCTTCGGATCAGCGTAGCGTATTCCACTAAAAAAAACTGGGGCACCCGACTGAGTATATCGCCTAACTTGAGCGGCGATTTCCTCTTGCTGAGCGATACTCAAGTCATTTGGGCATTTGGTAACTACTACCGCACTAGCGCGTTTTGCCCCGTAACGAGATTCCCGCAACCGCCCCGCCGGTAGTACCCAGTCCTGATAAAATGGCCGGTCAAACGAAGTAAGTAAAATATTTAGGTTACGGGCAATGGCTCGGTGCTGATAAGCATCATCCAATAAAATTATCTGAGTGTCCGGGTGGTGATGCATTATTTCAGGAACGCCCAGTACCCGTTCTTCAGCGACGGCCACAGCCACGGATTTACCCCGGTATTTACGGTAAAACTGATACGGCTCGTCACCCAGTGTTTCGGCTGAATCTTTGTTGTTAGCCAAGCGTACTCCCCGCGTCTTCCGGCCGTAGCCCCGACTCAATATCGCTACCAAATAGTTTTCTTGTAGCAACCAATCGGTCAAGTACTCAACCATCGGCGATTTTCCGGTGCCCCCTACACTGAGATTCCCTACACTGATGATGAACGGTGTAAAATCCAGAGTTTTCTGGTAGCCAGCATTGTACAGTTGATTACGTAATCGCGTGACGCCGTTGTACAAGGCAGTTAGTGGCCAAAGTACCAATTGGCTAACAGTAGGTAGAGGCGGCTTTCGGGAATTTATCAAAGGGTAGCTTCGTTGCGTAATTTTACGCGAAGTAAACAAATGCTAATTGTTTTATCAATTAATGAACGTAGCACCCGCTCGTACTGCCGTAAATTCAACAATGATCAAGCCTTAACAACTTTAAAGATGAAAGTAATAGTTCGTTGGTTAGGAATAGTGCTGTTAGTAGCAGGATATTACTGGTTGACTGAAGATGGTAGCAACCTTATCCGCAGTAATGGGAACGTGAACGTAGAATCTGGAAAATTGGGTGGCTACGAAGAGATCAGAAACGTAGACGATGCATCATTCGTGATGGTTAGTATTGGTGAGCATAAAGAAGAGTTTATTGATCAGTGGCGGTATATCTTTTCTGATCCTATGTACATGCTTCTGATAATTATTGCTGTCTTCTTGAACATAGTGCTACTGCGGAAACTGGCCAAAGAGGAGCTTTAGAAGCTATTACCTACGGATTGTTTTCGGCCTCGGAAAGGCCACTATTTTTCAGACGAGCAACTTTAGTATCTTCGTTGTTTCTAACCTAGACGAATTATGTCCCAAATACACGAAGTAACGACATATTTAGAAACTATTGCACCCCGCAGCTACCAAGAATCTTACGACAATGCGGGGCTGATCACCGGTAATCCTCAAGCTGAAGTGAGCGGGGTCTTGATTAGTCTGGATGCGATAGAAAGCGTGGTAGCCGAAGCCATTGAGCAGAATTGCAATCTGATTATCGCGCATCACCCAATTATATTCAAAGGTCTGAAAAGTCTGACCGGTCGGAACTATATTGAGCGAACCATCATCAAAGCCATCAAACACGACATTGCCATCTACGCTATCCATACCAATCTGGATAATGTATATAATGGAGTGAATGCGAAGATTGCCGAGAAACTTAAATTACAACAAACCCGCGTACTGGTTCCCAAGTCGCAAACTCTCCGAAAACTCATTACTTTCGTACCTCAAGAAGATGCCGAGTCGGTGCTAAATGCACTCAGTGAAGCCGGGGCGGGTAATATTGGCAACTATCAGAATTGTAGCTTTCAGGTGAGTGGCACCGGCACCTTTCAGCCGAATGAACGAGCCAATCCGCATATTGGTGAATCCGGAAAACTAGAGCAAGTAGAGGAGCAGCGTATTGAAGTGATTTTGCCCGCCCATCAAACGAATCGAGTATTACAAGCTCTACGAACGGCTCACCCTTACGAAGAAGTAGCTTACTATCTGCACAACCTGGAAAATGAAAATCAGGAAGTAGGTTCCGGTATGATTGGGCAATTAGCTGAAGCTATGCCACCCGCTGACTTCCTGAACCACCTTAAAGAACAAATGAACCTATCAGTGATTCGGCATACCGCCGTTGTTGATCGTTCGGTGCAAACGGTGGCAATTTGTGGCGGAGCGGGGAGCTTTTTGCTACCCCAGGCTATCCGGCAAAAAGCCGATGTTTTTGTAACCGCCGATTTTAAGTATCATGAGTTTTTCGATGCCGATGGTCATCTGATTATCGCGGATATTGGCCACTACGAAAGCGAAGTCTACACAAAAGAGCTGATTCAGGAATTTTTATGCGAAAAATTTGTTAATTTTGCAGTCCGTTTGGCAAAGGCCAACACCAATCCCGTTTTTTACACATAAAATTACGTATGGAAAGCACCACCACGCAGCAAAAAACCGTAGCCGAAAAGCTGGATATGCTTATGAAGCTACAAAATATTGACTTGGAACTAGACGAGATCAAAAAGATTCGGGGCGCCTTGCCGGAAGAAGTAAGCGACCTAGAAGACGAAATTGCGGGTTACCAGACTCGTCACGATAAATATGTAGGCGACGTAGAGCAACTGGAGCAGGATATTGAGAACAATAAGTCGGCGATCAAAGAGGCAGAAGGGCTAATTAAGAAGTACGAAGAGCAGCAGATGAACGTGCGGAACAACCGCGAGTACGATGCTATTACCAAGGAGATTGAACTACAAAACCTGGAAATTCAAATCTCAGAAAAACGTACCAAGGAAGCTTACGCTAAGATCGAGCAAACCAAAGAGCAGGTAGATGATACCAAAGCCCTGATTGATCAGCGCCAAAAAGACCTGGAAAGCAAACGCGAGGAGCTAGAAACCATAGTGGCTGAAAGCGAAGAAGATGAAAAGAAGTTAATGGATCAGCGAGAAAAGGTAGCTAGTGAAATTGGTGAAGTAGATCGTAAGTTGCTGAACTACTACGAAAAGCTACGTAACAGTCTATCCAACGGTTTGGCCGTAGTAAAAGTAGTTCGGGGTGCTGCCGAAGGTTGTAACATTATCATTCCCCCTCAACGTATTGTAGAGATTAAGGAGCGCAAGCGATTAATTTTTGATGAGTACTCAGGGCGTATCTTAGCGGATGTTGAGGAAGAAGAAATAGTAGAAGAGCCCAAGCCTAAGCGAGGCCGCCGGAAGGCAGCGAAGTAAATTTCAATGTTATAAAACTCGAAGAGGCAGCTTATTGGCTGCCTTTTTTGTTCGAACATAGTTTGCCTCTATCCATTACCTTATTATTTATCTGCCTATTCGTATCTTTAGTTGTAGACCCTAGCCGCTAACTAGCCAAACAACCTAAACTAAAGAATGATGCACCGCCGAACATTTCTAAAGAATGCAGCTCTAGCCCTACCCGCCGCTTCCTGTCTGCCTTACTTCAATGCCCTCGCAGCCATTGACCGCCAGAAAGTGAAAATCACCGATGTAAAGTGTATTCGAACGAAGGTTAACTTTCGGGTAAGTCCGCTGGTGAAAATTGAAACGGATGCTGGTATTGTTGGCATTGGCGAGTGTCATCACGACGAAAATGGGCTGGGTGCTAAAGATGTAGTACTGAACGTATGCAAACCTATTTTGATGGGGCAAGATCCGCTTGATCTGGAATACCTGGTTTTTAAAATGAGCACCCGCACATCGTACTACGGGGGCAATCACGGAATGGCCACCCACGCCATTACCGGGGTAGAAATTGCTTTGTGGGACATTATCGGAAAGGTTACCGGACAACCCGTCCATAAAATTTTGGGCGGTGGTTCTCACGTAAATCAAGTGCGCACCTACGTTTCTTCCGGCCCCCAAAATCTGCTAGACGAAAACTCTTGTGCAGAATTCGCCGAACGAATGCAAAGCGGAGGGTGGACGGCCGCCAAGGTGAATGTTATTCGCGATCAGCGTTGGAATGAGTTGGATAACCGTCGCCTCTCCAACGTAGAAGTAGACCAGAATGCCAAGGGCTATGCCAATCTTCGAGAAGCAGTCGGCTGGGAATTTGACATTGCCGTGCATTGCCACTGGGAATTCGATTTTGATAGCGCGCTACGGTTGGCGCGGGCAGTAGAACCGAGTCGCCCCTGGTGGATGGAAGACCCCTTACCGATTGGCTACAATGAGCAGTGGCCAAAACTCACCGAACAGTCACCAGTGCCTATCCTTTGCGGAGAAAACCTGTACGGTCGGCAGGACTTTCGTCCGTTCATCGTAAACCAGGGGGTAAATATGATCGAGATCGATGTATCTATGGCAGGCGGACTATTGGAAGCCAAGAAAATAGCCGACCTGGCTGAGACTTATTATATTCCGGTGGCTACGCATAATGTAGCGGGTCCCATTGCTACGATAGCCTCAGCTAACCTGGCGGCATCAGTACGCGAATTCTTAGGTCACGAAGTATTCATGAGTACTGATCAAAACAGAGAAGGGAAAGGAGTTAACGGCGATCCAGAGGTGCTGGGGTACGGCCAAGAAATGGTCAAGGAGGGTTACCTTCAACTCAGCGACCGCCCCGGATTAGGCATTGAACTTAATGAGGACTTAGTTAAAAGCTATCTGGTAGAAGGGGAAGATTGGTGGGACTAACCAGTTACAATTGTGTACGGAGACGAACAATTATGTACGATTCCGAACAGCTGGCAAAAAACCAGCTTAGCTATAGCAGAAAAGAACGCTTGGCATATAACTTGCACCATTGCTGAGCAACTGACCTATACTCAATATGCTCACTACTGGAACTGTACCGAACCAATTGATCTGGCGAGTCTACTATTGGTTGATAGGCAGTAAGCCAATAACAAACGCATCATCAACTTCTTCTTCTCAAGCGCCTTCAGCTTCATCCCCGGAGTCCACCGTAGAAAAATACTTTCGGGCGTACTATGCCCCACTTTGCCAAACTGTTCATAAAATGGTGCGCAGTTCGGCGGTTGCCGAAGACATTGTTCAGGACGTGTTTTTAAAGGTTTGGAACAATCGGGTTCAACTAGACGAGCAAAAGTCAGTGAAAGCTTATCTTTACCGGGCAGCGATTAATACCACACTCAATTACCTAGAGAAAGCTAAATCCCAAACTGCCTTAGACGACGAATACGAAAACCGAGTAGGAATTAATACGGTGGACGAGTCAGTTGCTTATCAGGAAACCGAACAGCGTATTCACGCGGCTATTAATACGTTGCCTCCCAAATGTAAGGTAGTATTTACATTAAGTCGATTTGAGGAACAAAGCTACGCGGAGATTGCCCAAACCCTGAGTATCTCGGTGAAATCAGTAGAAAAGCATATGGGAAAAGCCCTTAAAATTCTGCGGGAGCAACTCAAAGACTACTTTCAGTCAACTCTTTAAAATAAATTTTTATCATCAGGTAGGGTAACTCGCTACTCATCGGTAATAGTAATAGTTAGTACGATACATGGGAAAGTCCAATGACGATATCTGGACATTAGTTGCCAAACAGGTGGCGGGTGAATTAACCGAAGATGAAGCTAAGCAATTAGCCGACTGGCAACGGGAGCGTCTGGAAAATGAGACTACTGTTGAGCAGGCGAAAGAATTATGGCAAGCGAGCAAGCGCAGCGAACCGTTTTACGAACCAAACGTAACGGAAGGCTGGCAGCGGTTTGTGTTTCGGCGCGATCAACAGCAGCGAACCACTGATTCGGATGAGTCAGATTGGGGTGTTGCTCATCACACTAAGTCACGAAGCTTGATTTAGTGGGGGGGAATTGCTGCTTCGCTGGCACTATTCTTAATTTTTAGCTGGCTATGGCAAAGGGGAACTTCTGAAACTAGTTGGCAAGAATTTGCTACGGCTGAGGAAGAAAAACGACAGCTAATATTACCCGATAGTAGCCGGGTTTGGCTGAACAGTGGGAGTACGCTTCGCTACGCGGATAATTTCAACGTAGAAAGCCGTACCGTATTTCTGGAAGGAGAAGCCTTTTTTGAAATAAGAGAAGCTGAGGGCCAAAGGTTTACCATCTTTAGTGGTTCGGCTAAAACGGAGGTAATCGGCACTTCTTTCAATCTGCGGGCGTATCCCGAAGAAGCCGTCGCTGTACAAGTGGTGACGGGGCGCGTGGCTTTTTCGCCTACTAACGAAGATGACGCAGTATTTCTGAAACCTGGTGAGGAAGCTGTACTAACGGAGAATACTAAATCAGTTCAAAAACAAGAGATTGCGAACCCAAATTTTCGAGCATGGCAAAATGGAGTACTAACCTTTAACAATACAAATCTACGGCAAATTGCTGGTCAGATGGAAGAGCAGTTTGGAGTCACGGTGGAATTGGCTGAACCGTCATTGGCTAACTGTCGCTATACTGCCACTTTTGAAAACGCCTCTCCCGAAGCTGTACTAACTACCCTTTCGGCAATTGGCAATGTATCGTACCAACGGCAAGGCAACCACTATACCCTAAGCGGACCGGGTTGTCAGGAATAATCTTTAGAACGTAAAAACTAAAAAATAATGATTGCTTCAATACACTCTCTAATCGGAGGGCTGCTACTACTATGCCTTAGCAGTTTACATCCTCCCCAAGCCGATATTCTTTAGCAGAAGGTGTCGGCTACCTATCAGAATGCTACGGTGCAGGAGGTGCTTACTGATTTACAGGGGCAGTATGGGCTAAAATTTGCCTATCTCAA
>JGI12210J13797_10957273_pt1 | contig 16501 bp, 10 predicted proteins | sample ElkSlonscriptome_3_FD_13797 | JGI IMG/M metagenome (IMG submission 13797)
TAAGTAACCACCCGCACCCCGGAAAACTCAGCCACCTGCCAAATCATCTTACGCATCACCTCCCGCTCACGATCCCCAAACAAAGCCTCCCCATTCACCGTCCGGCTCATCAGATGGTAGTAGGCGGTCGATCCCTCGATCTTAAAACGTCTTTTTCTACTCATTGGGGCATCCTCGCAAGACCCGTGAAGAGAGTCAAACACAATATGACAGACCCAAAAAAATAATTTTGGGTGGATTGAAATCATTTCCTTACCAATCTCCGCAAAGAAGGTGTCCGCGCTGGGTTGTTTATGGTTAGACTCGACCTTTCCCGACAAATACAGACCGTTTTGGTTTTCAGTGGGTTCGCCCTTGACCCGATTCAGCCTTTCTGTGAGAGCTGTTGATGAAACGCTGATGTTTCGTGAACTATTAAATCTATAGGGTTATGACTACCATTACCGACATTCGCGCACGCGAAATTATTGATTCCCGCGGGAATCCGACCGTTGAGGTTGATGTTGAACTTGAGTCCGGTGTGATCGGGCGCGCTGCTGTTCCTTCAGGGGCTAGCACTGGCGAACATGAGGCACTTGAGCTGCGCGACGGCGCGCTTCCAGCGAAAGATTTCCCGAAGGGTTTCGGGCCTAAGAAACGCTACGGAGGAAAGGGTGTAACGAAAGCGGTGGACAATGTTCACGAGCTGATTGCTCCGGAACTCTTTGGGCTGGACGCCTGTGACCAGATCGGGGTTGACCACACGATGCTTGATCTCGATGGAACTGCCACAAAGAGCAAACTTGGTGCAAACGCGATCCTCGGCGTTTCGCTGGCAACGGCAAAGGCCGCAGCAGAAACTTTAGGGGTGCCACTTTACAAATACATCGGTGGTCCCAATGCGAAAGTTCTTCCTGTTCCGATGATGAACATCATGAACGGCGGTTCCCATTCGGATGCTCCGATTGATATCCAAGAGTTTATGATCATGCCGAAGGGAGCAGAGACTTTCCGGGAAGCTTTGCGTATGGGTTGTGAGATTTTTCACGAACTCAAAAAGGTCCTTAAAGCACAAGGCTTGAGCACCGGAATCGGCGATGAAGGTGGATTTGCGCCGAAACTTGCGTCAAACGAGGCCGCTTTGGAAGCCATCGCTGCCGCTGTTAAGGGTGCAGGCTACAAGCTCGGAAAGCAGATTTTCATCGCTCTCGATGTAGCCTCCTCTGAGTTCTACGACGCTAAGAAGAAGAAATACGTTTTCGGAAAGAGCGATGGTTCCAAAAAGAATGCGAAAGAGATGGTCGCCTTCTACCAGGATCTCCAGAAGCGCTACCCGATTCTCTCGATCGAGGACGGATGCGACGAAAATGATTGGAGCGGCTGGAAGGTCTTGACCGACGAACTTGGTGCAACCACTCAACTTGTTGGTGATGATCTCTTTGTGACAAATACTAAATTCCTGAAAAAAGGAATCGATCTAGGTGTCGCCAATTCAATCCTCGTCAAGGTTAACCAGATCGGATCACTGACCGAGACTCTTGATGCGATCGAAATGGCTCGCGAGGCGAAGTATACTTCCGTCATCTCTCACCGTTCGGGAGAAACCGAAGATACCACTATCGCTGATATTGCCGTGGCGACTAACGCTGGTCAGATCAAGACCGGGTCGCTCTGCCGCACTGACCGGGTTGCTAAATACAACCAGCTTCTCCGGATCGAGGAAGAGCTCGGCGACCACGCTATCTACGGCGGCAAGCTCTAATCATCTGGGTTTTCCTAATTTGACAAGGCGGCTTCCTCCGGGGAGCCGCCTTTTTTGTTGAAGAGGTTCGGCACGATGAACCGTCCTGATGGCTTAATCTGATGTGGTTACCCGAACGAAAAGCCGGAGATATCGTCCGACCACTCTTGGAATGTGAAACACAAATATAGAATTTTGGTGGTTACCGGATGTCAAAGGCCACCCACCAACGCCTCGGTATCATGATTTTTCGGAAGAAAGGTTGCCTCTGGCTTCATGAAACTTGAAAAAGGACCCATGAGTAAAAAACCTATCCGCGTCGCAGTCACGGGAGCCGCTGGTCAAATCGGCTACTCCCTCCTATTTCGGATCGCTTCCGGCAGTATGTTTGGTCCAGATCAACCTGTCGCGTTGAATCTCATTGAGATCGAGCCTGCCATGGGCGCACTGGAGGGGGTTATGATGGAGCTCGACGACTGCGCATTTCCTTTGCTCACTGACATTCGCGGGTCATCCGACCTCAATGAAGGGTTTCGCGATGTGAACTGGGCACTTTTGGTGGGCAGTGTCCCCCGCAAGGCAGGTATGGAGCGCGGTGACCTCCTGAATATCAATGGAAAGATTTTCACCGGCCAAGGCCAAGCAATTGAGAAAAATGCCGCCTCTGATGTGAGGACGTTGGTTGTGGGAAATCCCTGCAACACCAACTGCTTGATCGCAATGAACAATGCCAAAGAGATTCCGCAGGACCGCTGGTTTGCCATGACGCGTCTCGATGAGAACAGGGCAATCACCCAGCTGGCCTCCAAGGCGGGTGTTCACTCCACCGAAGTAAGCAATCTCACAATATGGGGAAATCACTCGGCGACACAGTATCCAGATTTCTACAATGCAAAGATTGGCGGTCAGCCAGCACCTGAGATCATCGGAGATGAAACGTGGCTCAAGGAGACCTTTATTCCGGTTGTGCAGCAAAGAGGTGCCGCAATCATTAAGGCGCGAGGATCTTCCTCAGCCGCATCGGCCGCCAATGCTGTTGTCGATACCGTTCGCTCACTGACCACTCCGACCGAGAGTGGAAACTGGCATAGCGTTGGCGTGTGTTCGAAGGGTGAATACGGCACAAAGCCAGGACTGATCACTTCTTTCCCGATTTCCTCAGACGGCGAGACCTGGAGCGTGGTCGAGGATGTTCCTGTAAACGACTTTTCCCGCGACAAGATCGACGCTTCGGTCGAGGAACTTGCGACTGAACACGATCTGGTAAAAGACCTTCTGTAGACCGCTACTTTCCTGTCAAACTCTACTCTCTCGTTTATGCACAGCTGGCAGGAAAACCGCTTCTATGGTGACTTTGATCGGGAAACCCTCCCGGGGGGCAAACGGCCTCCGGAAGACCACCGGTCCCCTTTTGCAATTGATCGCGACCGCGTGGTATTTTCCTACGCTTTCCGGCGCTTGCAGTCGAAGACCCAAGTCTTCCAATCTGGTGAATTCGATTTCTATCGCACCCGGCTAACCCATTCGATGGAGGTGGCCCGTATCGGGCGGTCCATCTGTGATTATCTGACCTACAGTTCGCCCGATCTCGAAAAGGATTTCTTTCTCGATCAGGATCTGACCGAGGGGATCTGCCTCTCCCACGATCTGGGACACCCGCCTTTCGGTCATATCGGAGAACGAAAGCTCAACGAGCTTATGGCCGGGTATGGCGGATTTGAGGGGAATGGCCAGACCCTGCGAATCCTGACCCGATTGATCTACGCTCGTGAGAAAGGGAGCGAAGGGATGAATCCGACTCGTGCGTTTCTCGACGGGGTTCTCAAATACAAGCAGCTTTACCGAGAGCGCTTCCGGGAAAAGCAGAGTCATCCAGAAAATCATTTTATCTACGATGACCAAGAATCCGTGCGTGACTTTGCTCTTGGCTCCGGTCTTGTGCCGGGCGAGCTCGACTCCTTTACCGAGCTTAACAAAATTCGTAGTATCGAGTGCCAAGTAATGGACTGGGCCGATGATGCAGCCTATTCGCTCAACGACATTGTTGACGGGATCGAAGCACGCTACATCACCCAGCACACCGTGGATCGTTGGGCCGATTCAGTGAAGGGACTTACCGAGGTTGATTTTAAACTATTGGATGAGCTCAAGCGCTCGATTCGCGAAGGCTACTACGAGCGTAAATTTGGGTCGAAGGTAGGTCTATTCATCCAAGCGACCCGGCTCGTCGAGTCCGAAGGCCCCTTCTCTGACCGGACCAATCGCTATCGGTTCCGGCTGGAGATCGACCCCGGTGCGCGCCGAGAAGCGAATCTCTACAAACGCCTCGCGACTGATCTGATCTTTCAGTCCACCACAATCCAACAAATTGAATTCAAGGGAAGCCGCCTGCTCGGCGACCTCTTTGAGGCTGTGATGGACAATTATTCGCCGAAGTCCGGAAACGGCCGCTTTTTGAAGATCGTCCCCGACATCGAGCACAATCTTTTCCGGGCCGCTGGTGGGGACGCCGAGCGTGCGAGGCTCGTCTGCGACTTCCTCTCCGGCCTCACCGATGGTCAAGCCGTGCGATACTACAAAAAGTGGTTCGATCCCGACTTCGCTTCGATTCTGGATATCAATTAATCAATCAGAAATCGGCGGCCCAATCTGTGAGGGGTCGATCCCCTCCCGCAGCTCAATCGTCGCCAGGACCTTCGGGACATACATTCGAGTCTCTGAGGGCAAGGCAGCGGCGATGCCATTAAAATCCGACGCCTGCTGCTCCTTCATCAATCGTCTTACCCTGCCCTCCCCAGCATTGTAGGCTGCCAAGACAAGCGGCCAGGATTCAAACCGTCCGTAAAGATAGCGTAGATATTTTGCCGCGGCGAAAGCACTCTTGGAGGGATCGGTTCTCTCGTCATCGGGATTGAGAGCCAAGCCCATCCACTCGGCGGTCTTTGGCATAAATTGAAACAGACCCTTCGCTCCCACCGGACTGATCGCCTGTGGATCAAAGGAGGACTCCACCTCCGCCAGCCAGACCAGCTCAGTGGGGACGCCGTTCTCGGAAAATCTCCCCTGCACCAACGGTAATATCCCTGGTCCCGGTTGTGGGGCCCGACGCTCGGAAATCCGATGTTTCCAGACTCTTAGGTCGGTCACATACTCGTTTCGAAATTGCTCCACGCTCTCGGGATCGGGTCGTTGTTCCGGGCTTTGGCTCGCTCTCTCCTGCGCCTCCTGCCTCGACCAATTTGCAACGACCGCATAGTCATATCGTTGCAGAAGCCACGCCACATAGTGTCGACCGCTCTCGGTCTGGCTCAATGCAGCAATCAGCCTCGGGATCGCGGCCTCCAGGCTCGCAAGATCATCCAATTGATTCGAGGCAAGGGCCGTCTCAAGCTGGGAGGCGAGCAACTGAAACTCTTCCGGTGTGAAAGCAAGATCAGGCAGCTCCCCTCGCTGCCACGCCTCGCCCATATCCCATGCGAGATCAATAATTTGATCCACCTGCTCTTGGTTCACCTCCGGAATCTGGGCGCTGGCCGAGGCGAGCATTGTGATCAAAACAAAAAGTTGCAGAACCCGAATCATATGGCAGAAGAGAAACGACGACATTGAAGCAGCGCGAGTAGAAATCAAAGATTTTGATCCTGGACAAGCGTCGTTCAGATGATCGCCGTTTTTCATCTCTTGCTCTTGTCTCCTACCGGATGGATAAGAAACTTGAAACCTGCGGCGTTCCCCGCAACGTCGGTCATTCGCAATTATGACCGCACAAACTTCAATTCTAGATCTTGCGCAGCGCGTTGAAGACGAGCTTTCATCCCGCAAGGTTGTTCTCACGATGGGAGGCGAGCCCACCTACATCCCCCATCAACCGCGGGGGGCGGAGTGGAATCTTGAAGCGATGGGTCCGGAAAAACTGGATTACGCGCATGCCATGGCCGCCAATTTGCTCTCCGCAGAATGCCCGGGTGCAGCCGTGCTTCAGGTTTTTGGCAAATGGTATCCCGGTGAGCCTCTTCCCCGCTGGAACGTTGTCGTGATCGACAATCCCGGCGAGGCTCTTTGGCCCAATCGAGAGACTCTCTTGCTCGAAGATCGGGAGGGCGTGAATAAGACGAGGGATGCGACACGCTTTGCCAAGAAGCTCGCGAGTCACCTGCAACTGCCGGACTGCCTCCTCCCCGCGAAAGATTCGGCTTCCTCGAAGGGTTGGGTCCTCCCGCTTGATTATGAGGACGGGGATTGGAAGTCGGATCACTGGCCGTGGTCCTCCCAGAAGCCGATTCCGCTTTCTGCCGGAGACTCTCCAATCGGGCTTCGTCTGCCTCTCGGGGACCTCCCGGAAGATGCGCTTCGACGCGCTCTCACCGTCGAATGCACTGACGGAGCGATCCGGATTTTTCTGCCTCCGTTGCCATGGGCGGGATTCCGCGAGCTGATCGCGATCCTATCCGACATTCTGGCCGAGACGAAGCTGCGCGATATCGTTCTCTGCGGCTACGGCCCGAGTGGTGCACCAGAGGATGTTCGGACCTTCGGCCTGGCGGCTGATCCCGGTGTGCTCGAAGTCAACCTACCGGCGTGTCCTACCTGGTCGAGCTATCGTCATAACCTGATGGCGTGCGATCAAGCTGCCCGCGAGGCGGGTCTGACGACCACCCGGCTCCAATTAAACGGCACCGTCACTGGAACCGGAGGAGGCTCTCACCTTGCTTTTGGCGGGGTTGATCTCGAGTCGAACCCTTTTCTGGAGAAGCCCTCTCGGATCGCATCGATGCTTCGCTACTGGCAGCATCATCCTGTTCTCTCTTACGCTTTCACCGGGCAGTTTGTAGGGCCGGGCTGCCAAGCTCCGCGTTTCGATGAAGGACCCATGCACAGCCTCTATGAAACCGAAGTGGCCTGCGAGGGGATGGAGTCTATCCGCGGCGAATTCGACCCCTACTGGATCGACCAGTTCCTCCACAACTTGTTGACCGATGCTTCGGGCAACGCCCATCGGGCTGAGTTATGCTTCGACAAATTCCACAACCCCACCGCTCCGAACGGATGCCTGGGGATTGTTGAATTACGTGCTTTCGAAACGTTCCCCGATACAGAGATGAGTGCCCTCGTCGCTCTTTTCATCCGCACCTTGATCGCTCGCTTGATGAAAAAACCGTTTCGTCGAAAGTTAAAACGATACGACCGGGAACTACACGATCGCTATTTCCTGCCCTCGTTTCTATGGGATGATCTACTCGAAGTGTGCGCAGATCTAGACAAGTTGGGTTTTGCTTTCGATCCCGCATGGCTGAAACCGATCTTTGACTTCCGCTTTCCGGTGCGAGGCGAGCTCGCGATCGGTGAAGGATCCCTCCAGGTCCGCCAAGCCCTAGAGTCATTTCCGTTGATGGCTGAGGAGTCGCAGGGTCTTGCCACCGTTCGCAAGGTCGATAATTCCACGGATCGACTGGAGCTGAAGCTTTCGGACCCGAACCTGTTGAAGAACGGACATCTTCTCGTCAATGGGCAACGGATCGACTTTACTGAGGTTGGTGGTGAATCCGTCTGTGGAGTTCGCTACAAATGCGCCAGTGCTCACCCTGCCCTTCATCCCAATGTGCCGATCCAGTCACCGCTTCTTTTTGAGTGGGCGGATTCCGCGAGCAACACCGTGCTCGCCGCAGCCCGATATCACCACTGGCATCCAAAGAAGCCCGTTTATGACGGATTCCCCGATTCTATGAAGAAGGCATCCGCCCGGTGCAAGGCGCGCTGGATCCCTGCCCCGGAACGAGTGGGTGAACCGGGCGAAGGGACTCGGCCCTTACGTTCGCCGGAATACCAAGTGACAACAGATCTTCGACGTCAGTTGATTTAGCCTGTGGACATTTTGATCGAGGGGAGAAGCTGCGCAAATATTCCACGCTGTTCAGATTGAATTGCCTCGACAGGCCGAACACTCTAGAAATTACGACCGTGAATACTTCTATCCTCCTCATCACTATCAGCGGGAACGACCGTCCCGGTATCGTCCACGAAATCGCCAGCGTTGTCCATCGGCACGGTGGGAACTGGGAACAGAGCCAATTGATTCACCTATCCGGTAAATTTGTCGGATTGCTTCAGGTCATGGTCGAAGAGGAGAAGCGCGAGGCACTGCGTTTGGATCTTTTAAAAATCGCTGATCTAGAGCTCACGATCGCTGAGGGCAGCCACGAAGAGGAGCAAAAGGGCAACGTTTTCCAGGTCCGTCTTATCGGCGCCGACCACCCAGGAATTGTCAGTGAGATTTTTGGCGCAGCCGCCGAACTCGGTTTGAATGTGGAGTCGATGACCACCCACACTGAGGCAGCTGCCGATTCGGGGGTTCTCCTGTTCAAGGCCGAGTCTCGCTTATCGGCAGGCCCGAAGATCGATTCATTGCACATTGCCGAGCGATTCGAGCGCCTTGCCCCCGATTTACTTGTCGAAGTGACGGTCGACGATCAGGTGTAGACCGTAGAGCCTGGTTCTTTGCACAAAATAGCGTAGGTTGTTTCGCACCGGGGTTAGATCCTCAATTGTAGGCCAGAGAATCGTAAAAAATGAACGGATTTAACGTATAAAAAGTATGTCCACCTCGTTCGGAAGTCTATCGTTCCGGCATGGATACCTTATCGAAAAGTCCCGCGAGAAAAGTATTTTTGCGCGCTGACGATTTCGGTGCGAGTCCTGGAAGCAACGAGGCCATCATTGATGCAATCGATTGTCGGAGCATCTTGAACGTGGGAGTGATGGCGGTCGGGCCCTCTCTGGACCATTGCCTCGATGCGCTAATCGAACGGCAGGACGAAATTTGTATCGGAATGCACGCGACGATCAACAGCGAATGGACGACGACAAGATGGGGCCCGGTTGCACCTGTCGACACTGTCTCCTCTCTGGTAGCTGGCGACGACGCTTTCCTAAAGAACCCCAAGGAGAGCAACGAACGAATCCGCCTATCGGAGATGCAGATTGAATTGGAGGCTCAGCTGGCCTTTCTGAGAAAAAAGGGCTTGGAGCTCTCCTATCTCGATACGCACATGGGTTTTCAATGGATCGAGGGTGTGGACGAATGGCTCGCGGATTTTGCGGCTCGTGAATCTCTGATCTATACAGAGCTCCCGAAGTGGTCAAAGATCCGCTTTAAGAATACGCCGGACTTGAGACGGCTCCAAACCTCTGCACTGATCGAAAAGGTTGCAGCCGTGGCGGGCGACAACTCTATCTGGATCTCCCACCCCGCCTACCCTGAGCCTGTTACACGGAGCTTTGGGCAGGCTGTATCGGATCGCCGCGGACGCGAAGCGAAGATTCTTATTGATCCCGACTTTCAAGAGTCGCTGCAGAATTTCCAGCTATTGCTCGCTCGATTCGACGATTGATATCCTGTCACTTACGCTCTCGACCGTGACGGATTCAGGAGCATTCACCAAGGCCTCAATTTTACCAGGGGCAGCCTTCTTCCATTCCACCCGGATGGGTCCATCCCGATGCGCCAGCGCGCCTTTTGCGTGCTCGAATCGATCCGATACCCGCGGATCCAGCGTCCAGCGATTCGGATTGCCCGGCTCGGTTTGTCGTAACCCCAGAACAAAGCGATGGGAATAGATTGCCCCCGCCGACGCCCAAACGTGGCAAGCACTACCCTGGGCCCGATGAGCGCGACAAAAACATTCACATAGGGTCCCAAAGCCGAGCTCACGGAGAAAACCGTAGTGCTGCTCGATCATCTTCTCAGCAAGATCAATCTCTCCCAATTCGCCGAGCTTCGGCAAGACATAGAAGAGAAAGTATAGTTCTGCATGCCCCGACCACTGTCCCTCCTCGATACCCTGCTTGAAATTTTTGAGAAGACGGGGTTTCAAGTAAGCGAGTAACGATTCGGCAGGCGCGAGGTCGAAACGGAGAGCCAGAATATTCGCATGTAAGGCCGGACCCTCACCGTCCAAACTCGCCCGAAAGCAGCTCTTCTCCTGGTCCCATAGATGTTCGACCAAAGCACCCTTCACATCCGCAGCCTCTTTCTCGAAGCGATCAGATTCTTCCGATTTCCCGAGCACCCGCGCGAGATCCGCAGAGGCCCTCAAGGCTGCGTATCGGAACATATTGATGACCGCATTTGCCGTTCCCTCACGGTCGCTCTGATTGACCCCCCAGTCGATAAAAAGCCTTCGACCGCTGCTGTTCCAAAGACCTGACTCATGCTTATCCCACGGAGCCGACCAAATACCCAGCAAGGGTTTCCAGTTTTCTTCAACGAACTTGCGATTGCCCTCGATTGCCCAGAGGTCATAGACGCCAAGAATCCAAATATAAGTGAAATCCTCGTGAGCCTTTCTCAACCAAGAAGGCGCACACCCCGCGAGCTGGCCATCTGGCAGTGCCGCTTGGCCATATTTGGTGAAAGCCCGATAACCGACGGAGAGATCCGAGGAAACCATCTGGTGTAGAGCGACCGTGACCAGAGAGTCGCCGATGTAGGCACCTCGCTCTCGCCACGGACAATCGCAGTAAGACTCGTCGGTCGATGCCTGCAGTGTATTGACAGCCGCTCTCCAGGCGTAATTAAAATCCGCATCAGCCGTCTCGATATTCCCGACCACATCTGCCTCATTAATCGTCGTCCGCCTGCGAACGTAGACATCATGGAGAACAAGATCTGACTCAGAGCCTTGATGAGGCTGCCTTATCGTGACCTGTAGGTAGATTCCGCCCCGGGGATTTAACACTTCAATGCACTGCCTGCCTCCTCTCAGGATAAAACGATCAGCCGCGTCGGTAAATGGATTGGATCCGTAGAGGTTGACCGCTCCGTCGCTCCGCTTCCAATCATCGTAAGCGATATCGAGAATCGCTCCCTCGGGTGCCTCAACTTCGAGGAAAACCTGACCGTAGAACTCCCGCATGAAGCTCAGGCTCCAGCTTGCGGCCATGGCGTGAAAACGGTTGTGCGAGGAGAGGCCGGAGAAATCGGCACTTTCGATCTTGTGGTCACCGTCAAAGGTATCCCAAGCGACCACTCGGGCAGGCGTGAGAGGAGCAAGGGATCCATTCTCGATCGTCCAAGGCTTCGGCAACTGAAATTCGTCCTCCCGGTCTGATTTCTTGGGAAGGGTCACAGGACCGTGAGTGAAGGGAGATAGCCCGAAAACATCCGCGCAGGCTAAATCGGGAAGTGCGTGGGCACTCAAGCCACGGCCCTCGGGTAATCGCAGGAGGAAGGACCATGATTCGCTCAGCACTTCGAGTTCCGCTGCGAAAAGATTCCAGCCCTCCTTGAGCGAAGCTTCGACCTCCCCGTGATTGCCCAGCTCGGTCTCAGTTGAGAGCTCCACCGATTGGTCGTTGAGGAAATACTTAGCCCAAAAGCACCCGATTGCGACGGTCTGCTCCTGCGGCGAATAAATCCACGTAGCCATCCCCCGGTTGACTGTTTCGTCTCTCCCCTTTTGATACCCGGCGACAAAATTTTGAAATCCGAAGGTCTTCGAAGGAGCCAGCGGACCAGCCGCTTCAATCGTGCTCGGTGCATAAGCGGCGTAATCCGGATACGGTGCCGAGCGCGGTTCGAGCGTAAGCCACGGAACTTCGTCACCTCGGAGCACGCGCACCCCTCCTCGGCGACAATCATCATCAAGCTCGCATTTCAGCGTCCGAGTGTCACAAATCTCCGCCGGATTCTGAGCGAAACTGAAGGCCGGGGCGTTTTGATTCCAGGCCTCATGCACCCGGGCTTTCCAATCTCCCGGGGTCGCAAAATCGATCAATCCTTCTGCGTCTCCGCCCGCCGCAATCATACCGGGCTTGCCGTCGGGCATCGTCTGGAACGAGGAAGCACCATAGAAATTCACCTCCACACGCACGTTATTTTTGCCCTCATGGAGAAAGCGCAACACGTCATAGCGGTCGAACTCGGGATACTGAGTAACGAAGCGGCCGGGCCCATAAGCGACGAACTGCTCGTTGACCCACAAGCGAAACCGAGTGTCCGCAAAAAGATAAAGCCAAACTGGTGCCGCCCCCTCTCCCGTCGCTTGGAAAGAGAAAGCCTTTTCGAAACTCACGAAGGCATTACGGTCCGGGCTCTTCGCCTCTGACCAAATAAAATGGGACTTGCTGAAAACTGACATCCCCTAGATTAGTCTTCTTAAAATCAAAAGTCCAAACTGCAACAATGCTAAAACCGTTCAGTCGCTCGTTTCAGGATCGACGACCTGCAAAAAACGTGCGAAATCAGGTCCCTTGGAATCGACCGAACAAGACCATCCGAACCCCAGAGAAGAATATGGCATCAATAAATTTACCCCGCCCCGAGTATCCGCGGCCGCAATACCGCCGGGAAGAATGGTGCAATCTCAACGGCTCTTGGTCATTTGAGGAGGATCGGGAGCGCGTGGGCTTGGACCAACAATGGCTCAAACGCGACCTGGCCGAGATCATCCAGGTTCCCTTCTGCCGTGAATCCGAGCTCTCGGGTATCCATCGCGACGATCAAGTGCCCTGTGTCTGGTATCAGCGCGAGATCGTTGTCCCGAAAGATTGGAGTGGAGGTCGAACCCTGCTCCATTTCGGTGCCGCAGATTATCTGACTCACGTCTGGCTCGATGGGGCCGAAGTGGGACACCACCGTGGAGGCCACACCTCCTTCACCTTCGATCTGACTGAGCACATTCGGCCGGGATCCCGCCAGCGTCTTACGGTGCGATGTGAGGACGATCCCGCTCTGCCCAAGCCGCATGGGAAGCAGCGCCGTTACGGTGAGAATTCCGGCTGTCACTACGTTCAGACTACGGGCATCTGGCAAACCGTTTGGCTGGAACCAGTGCCGATGACCTATCTGGCGCGACCAAGGATCACGCCACTGGTTGACGCGGGTGCCTTCTTGCTCGAGCAGAAAATCCTTCATCCTACGGCGAATTATCGAGTGGAAGCCGTCGTCAAGAAAGACGGGCGGGTGATCAGCCGCTCATGCCTGCCCGTGGTTCACGAGAATACAGCCTCGATCTATCTTCCTTTGGATGAAGCGGACCGCCAGCTGTGGGAACCGGGGCGACCGTTTCTTTACGATATAGAGATTCGCCTATTGGACGAAGATTCTCAGGAGATCGATAAGGTAAGCAGCTACGCGGGTCTACGCTCGGTGGCGATTCGCGGCGACCGGGTCCTCATCAACGGCAAGTCGGTCTTCCAGCGCTTGATTCTGGATCAAGGCTACTACCCCGACGGCCTGCTCACGGCTCCCTCCGACGCCGCCTTGGTTGAAGACATCCAGATCGGGCTGCGTCACGGCTTCAACGGTGCCCGCCTCCATCAGAAAGTGTTCGAAGAACGCGCCCTTTATCATGCCGATCGCCTGGGTTATCTGGTCTGGGGAGAACTTCCCGACTGGGGCCCCGAGTTCCAGAGAGATGAGCCGAAAACTATCAACGCTCGCTGGATTGAAGAATGGCTGGAAGCCGTTGAGCGCGACTATTCTCATCCTTGCATCATCGGCTGGTGCCCGCTCAACGAGCAGGAAGGGCAGAACCCGCAGCACCTCGCCGAGTTGGAAACCGTTCAGCGTTCACTCGTCCTCGCCACCAAGTTGGCGGATCGCACGCGTCCCGTGCTCGATGCATCCGGATGGGTGCATCGCTGCCCGGAAAGCGATATCTACGACGATCATAATTACGAGCAAGACCCCGAAACCTTGGCGGCGACCTATTCCGACCTCAGCGATTTCAGCGGGACCAGCCGCGGTGCGCCGGATAATATTGGCTCCGCTGGCAAACCGTTTTTCCTGAGCGAACTCGGTGGCATGGTCTGGGTCGAGGGCCGGGATAAACCGGATGGTGCCTGGGGCTATGGGAAGGCACCCGTTTCCAAAGAAGAATACATCGACCGCTTCACCAAGCAGTGCCGAGTGTTCCTGAAGAACCCGGCTTGCTTCGGCTATTGCATCACTCAACTTACTGATGTCTTCCAGGAGATGAACGGACTGACCACCTTCGACCGAAGAGAGAAATTCGATTCGGAGATACTGAGAGCGGCACAGTCGATTCCTGCCGCTATCGAAGCCTGCGAAGAATAGCCTTCCAATCCATTGAGTCGCAAATTATGGGCCCAACAGAAAAAACAAAAACCGCTTTGATTTTCCTAGGTCAGATTGGTCAACGGGTCGCCCGCATGATCCCGATCTCCTTACGCTTATGCACCATTATCTACACCAGAACTGGACCTTACATCAGCAAGAGAAAGGGATCTCTTGTCCAGCCATCGTTCCCGGATCGGTCCACGACAGCCTGAAAAATACGGGGCTTATTCCCGACGCTCATCACGGTTATGCGGAGAAGGATCAAAAGTGGGTGGGCCGCGTGGATTGGACCTATGAGACCGAGTTCGAGGTGGCTCCCGACATGCTTCGCCATGAACGGATCGAGCTATGCTTTGAGGGGATTGATACCTATGCGACCATCTGGCTCAACGACATCGAGATCGGCAAGAGCTGCAGTATGTATCGCTCTTGGACCTTTGATGTGGCCAACGTCATCCGCCCCGGGAAAAATTCCTTACGCGTCGAAATCTCAAATGTTTATGACCGAATGCGTGCGGGAACGGAAGCCCGGCACCTGCCCGCATGGAATGAAATCGAGCACACCAAAGTTTGGGGTCCTACCGGGCGAGGTTATATCCGCAAGCAAGCTTGCCAGTTCGGTTGGGATTGGGGGCCGCAGTGTCCCTCCGCCGGAATCTGGCTACCCGTCTATTTAAACGCATGGTCAACGGACCGGATCGATGACTGGCGGTTGGAGCAGAGGCATCAGCCGGACGGCTCGGTCGACTTGGCAATCTCCCTCCGCCCGACCACAGGGAGGGACCTCAGCGTCGAGTCCCAGATCACCTTGGGCGATCAGATCGTCGCCGGGACCCGTGATGAGTTCTATGGCGGCTGGGAGTGGACTCCGAAAATCGAGAAGCCCCAGATATGGTGGCCCAACGGCATGGGGGCACAACCCCTCTACACCCTGACCATCATCCTGAGGGATCCGGAGGGGAAGGAGCTGGATCGGATCGAAAAACGAATCGGGCTGCGCACTCTGGAGCTCTGCCGCGAGCCGGACGAGTATGGCACCGCGTTCAGATTTATCGTGAATGGTCGGCCTTTCTTTAGCAAGGGATCGAATTGGATCCCTCTCGATGCCGATCCCAGTTCTCAAGACCTTGAGCGACGCTACCGCCGCGACCTCGAATCCGCCCGGGATGCGCACATGAATATGTTGCGGGTCTGGGGTGGCGGCTTCTTTGCTCATGATATTTTCTATGATCTTTGCGACGAATTCGGGATTCTAGTCTGGCAGGATTTCATGTTTGGCTGCGGCACCTACCCGGTCTGGGACCGTGATTTTCGGCAGACCGTATGGGAGGAAGTGGTAGATATCGCCACTCGGCTGCGCCACCGCGCTTGCCTCGCTTGCTGGTGTGGAAACAATGAGCTGGAAATGGGCTTCACGGGCGAACGCTGGAAGCCCAACGAAGGCGACGAGATGGGTGATATGGCTTGGAGCAGTTATCTGGATTTATTCGAACGGATCCTGCCCTCCGCACTCGCTTTGGCCGATCCAGACACGCCTTACATCCCCGGCAGCCCGCACAGCGCTGAGGCCGAGCGCCGGGAGCAAGCGTCCCCGAAAAGTGGAGACCTGCACCTTTGGGAAGTATGGTTTTCCGATGCAGACTTCGAGAACTACCGCAATTACCCGCATCGATTCCTGAGCGAGTTTGGCTTCCAGTCCTTTCCAGACATTCGCACCCTGCGGGAGTTTGCACCGGATGAGGCGGCCTTATCGGTTCACTCTGAGTGGATGAATTTTCGCCAGCGCAGCCAGCCGGGCAATGCCCGGATCGAGGAGATCACAAAACGTTGGTTCGGGGGAAAGGCGGCTGATGATTTCGCAAGGTTTTGTACGCTGAGCCAGATCGTGCAGGGCGAAGGACTGCGGATTGGCATCGAATACTGGCGTAGCAAATTCCCTCAGGTAAACGGAGCCACTTACTGGCAGATCAATGATCGCTGGGCCGCTCCCACCTGGGCGACCCTTGATGTTCTGGGGCACTACAAAGCGAGTCACTACATTGTGAAACGGTTTTTCTCTCCCGTGCGGGTAACCGCTCTGGAAAATGTAGATCGAGGGATCCTTGATATTTCCGTGATCAATGATCTTCCACACGCCCTTTCTGGCCAAGTGGTTCTCACCGTTTTTTCGACCTCCGGCGAGGTCATGCATAAAAAGACGCATTGCCTAGAGGCCCGCGGCGAATCGGCCTCTTCATCCCTACCCACTACAAACCTTAAGGAGATTCTTGGAGACGATTGGGTGCCCGAGAAAATTATTTGTTGGCTCACTTTCCACCCCGATGACCCACAACAGCCCGGCAGCGAAAACATGATGCTGTTTACCCGCCCGGGGCGGTTGGAAGGTTTGTCTCGAGCAGAATTCGATTGGGATCTGAGGGAAGAACGCGACGGCCCGGAGCCGCGAACTTGCCTGACGATTCGCAATGGGGATCACCCCGCCCTCTGGACTTATGCCGATCATCCCGATCTCCGTTTCCGGGCCGATGATCAGTTTTTCCACATGCGCCCGCGCGAAGAGCGCACGATCATTCTGAACCTACCTCTCACCGAATCGCTCGAAAAGTCTTTGTCGATTCAGGCCGCTTTGTAAGCGAGGTGGTCTTTGAGTATACCTGATCTCTCCCCCAAAAGGACTCAGGCAAAGGCCCAGACTAAAGCAC
>JGI12210J13797_10222851_pt1 | contig 16500 bp, 13 predicted proteins | sample ElkSlonscriptome_3_FD_13797 | JGI IMG/M metagenome (IMG submission 13797)
TCCACGCCAATACCAAGCAGTTCCGCGAGGGCATGACAAAGGCTGGCTTCGACATCAAGGCAGGCGACCACCCGATCGTCCCGGTCATGATCGGCGACGCCAAGCTCGCCACCAACCTCGCCGACGGCCTCCTCGACGAAGGCATCTATGTCATCGGCTTCTCCTACCCGGTCGTCCCCAAGGGCGAGGCACGCGTGCGCGTCCAACTCAGCGCCGCCCACAGCTCCGACGACGTGGCCAAGGCCATCGATGCCTTCACCAAAGTCGGCCGAGCCAACGGTTTGCTCGCCTAAAGGCCGACCGACAAGACCAGCACGTCCGCCGAGTTCATGGCCGGGCTCAGCACGTTGTTCTCCACGACGATGGAGCTGTCGAATTCGCCCACCAAGACCACCCCATCGTTGGTCCTCGCTAATCCCGCAGGGGGCAGCTCTGGGGACGCTGACCCAAAGGTTCGCTGCCACCTGAGTGTAGAGAGATCGTCCGATATCCGCGCCAAGAAGAAGTCGACGTCACCATTGGTCGACAGGGGCGTGCCGAGGAGAGAGGCTCCGGAGCCAAACCATCCTGCGACCATCCAGTCGCCCCCTGGGACCTCGACTGCACCCGTCATGCCGCCAAAAGTGGATCCCTTTACATACGTACGTGCCTCCACCAACCCATCAGACTGAAGTCGCGCAATGACTCCCCAAGTACCGACGCTTCCCGTCAAGACGAATCGCCCCTCCGCGTCGACGGCAATCGAATTGCACTCGGCTCCGGCGTCGTCCTGAATCCGACGCACCCAAACGATGTTGCCCGAGGTGTCGACTTTTCTGATGAACAGGTCACCATTTCCTGAGCTCAAGGGCCCAGTTCCAAGGTCCGCCCCATCTCCATAGTTGCCACAAGTGACGCTCGAGCCGTCGCTCAAGGCTATCACCGCCTGAGCGTTGGATGACCCGGTTCCTGCTGATGACTCCGCCCAGATGCGCGAGATATCCTGGTCCAACCGAAGAAAGAAGGCGTTGTGCTGAGCCCCCTCTTCCAGCACGACCCCGTCGACGACAATCGAGCCTCGATACGTTCCGGCAACGAGCAACTCTCCCGTCGGCGCCACCGCTACAGACTCAACACTTCGAGAGGTTCCGTTGCTCGTCTTCCGATTGTATCGCCGACTAGCAACATGACTTCCCTCTGAGTCCAACTTGAGCACGAAGGCGTCCACACCAAGGCTGGTTTCGTAGCCTTCTAGGTATCCTCCCCCAAAGTTGATATTGGCGCCTATTCGACCGCCGACAAAGATGTGACCACTCACCTGGTCTACTGCCACCGCTTGGGCGGCATCCGTGCTCGAGAAGTCCTGATGAGGCCAAGGCGCTTCCGAGAAGGTACGTGACCAGACATGGGTCCCCTCCTCGTCCAGCTTGAGGACGAAGATGTCGGAGCCGTTGCTCGCTGTACGAGGACCATTCCCGAAGTTGACGGTTCCGCGAAAGCCACCGACGACGACGAGTCCCCCATCAGGCGTTTGAGCCACATCGCCGACGAACTCGTCGTCGGCGCCGCCAAAACGCCTTGCCCATAGGAGACGACCGGAGTCACACATGACGGCCCCATTGCATACAGCACCTGCACACTCCCCCTCCGGATCCGTCCCCTCGTCATGAGGCTGGCAGCTACCCGCGGCGTCGCAGGCCTCGCATACACCGTCGCAGGCGGCCTCACAGCACAGGCTGTCGGTGCAGAAGCCGCTTTGACACTCACCGCCGGCGTTGCAGGTGGCGCCTAGCTCGAGGGTACCGGTTCCTTCGCCTCCGCTTCCGTTGCCTCCGGATGGGCCATTGCCCCCGTTGGGGCCGACGTTGCACGTGAGGGTCTCCTCGCAAGGGGCATCGCCGCAGGCGGCGGCCGCCAGCAAGCCGCTGGGAACCAGAACGGTGAGGGCCAGGAGGGAAGTCTTCGTGGTCACACCGAAGAGGCTATCAAAGTGCGACCGCGGTGTCTGTCCCCTGGGACACGCGCTTCTCTACGGACCCCAGGACCCGACATAGACATCCGTGACGCCTGCGTTGGCTATCGGATTTCCCCCTAGGCTCAGCTCGGAGGCCAACGTTCCGGTGATCACCACGTCTCCCGTAGAACTCGTGGAGAGGCCGACCGGCGGCATGTCTGCGCCCGCACCGCCGTAGCGTCGGGCCCAGACGGCGGCGCCAGTGCTCTCGAGGAAGCGAGCGACGAAGATGTCGGAGGGGCCCTCGGCCGTGAGGAAGTCGGCCCCCGTGGAGAGCGTCGCGGCGAAGCCGCCTGAGACCAGGACCGAATCCTGTGACCCGCGCGCGACGCTGAACGCCTCATCCGACCCAGGGCCGCGAAGCGCTTTGGACCATACCTCATTCCCCGCTCCCGTCAGTCTCACGACGAAGGCGTCGGAGCCACCGAGGCTCACCAGATCGGCCCCACCGAAGCTCACCGTGTCTTCGAAGGAGCCAACCATGGCCACGTCGCCGCCATTCAGCGCCACGAGACCTCGACATCGGTCGGCGCCGAGACCGCCCAATCGCTTCGCCCACAAGGCATTGCCATTGGTGTCGAAGCGGGCCAGAAACGCGTCTCGTGGGCCCGTCGTAGTAAGGTTGATAGCGCCAAAGGACATGCTCCCCGTCATGCTTCCGCAGACCACAACCTCGTTGTTGACGCTCGCCACGATGGCTCGCCCAATGTCTTCGCTCCCCGAAGACCCGTGGGAGCCTGCCCACAGCGTCGTCAACGACGGGTTCAGCTTGACCACGAACGTACTTCGATTAGCCCCTATCGCACCGTCGTCGACGACGGTGCCATCGAAGTTGATGTCTCCAGTGAACATGCCGGTCACGAGCACGTTGCCAGATGCGTCGACAGCGATATCGTTTCCTATGCGCTGCGTGCCATTGGGACTGGAGGCGTAGAACACCTTGCTTTGAACGTAGTCACCGTTCTCGTCGAGCTCCACGATGAAGAGGTCGAGCGAATTGGCCTCCAGTGTTGGCCCTCCGAAAGTGATGTCTTGTGAGAAGACGCCAGTGATGAAGATGTGTCCAGTCGACGAGAGCGTGACCGCGCCGGGGAACTGGCTGCCGAAGAACCCGCTGGGATTCATGTCGACGTTGCCGAAGGATTTGCTCCAGACGTGGTTGCCTAGGGCATCGAGCTTGGCCACGTAGATGTCTTGGCCGATGGTGGCCGTAAGGGGACCGCCGCCGAAGTCGATGGTGCCGTAATAGGAGCCAACGAGGACGACCTCACCATTGGGGCCGACCGCAACGTCCCCAGCCTGCTCTTCGACCAGGTCGCCGAAGCCCCGGCTCCAGCGGTGGGCGGCGTAGTCGCAGGCCTTGGCTCCGTCGCAGGTGGCGCCAAGGCATTCCTGCTCGGGGTCCATACCCGCGGGGTGGCCCACGCACTGACCACTCCCATCGCAGGTGGCGCAAATGGCAGTGCATTCGCTCGCGCAGCACACGCCGTCAGCGCAGAAGCCACTGTCGCAGGCGGTGCCGTCGTCGCACGCGCTCCCCAGCTCGCCGGAGGACCCACCTTCGCCTCCTGCACCGCCCGAGGCACCGCCGACCGAGCTACTCGCGCTGGTCGCACCGCCGGTACCCGTGGGGTCGGGCGGGTCTACCTTGTTCCCCGTGGCACAGGCCACGACCGCGGTTGCAAAGAAACCTCCCCAGATAAGCCAACGCACATCGCCAATGTAGCGCACTTGTCCGCTCGAGCCCCGCAACAGAGCACGACCGCGCGGGGGAGGCGCCCCCTCCTTGGAGACGCCTACTACTTCTTACGCTTGATCTTGATGGTCCCCTTCGTGGGGTCGCCGCTTGGCGGGGGGGGCGGAGGCGGAGGCGGCGGAGGGTCGGCTGGCGGAGGCGGAGGTGGAGGTGGTGGCGGCTCTGGGTTGGGAGTCGGCGTCGGGGTCGGGGTAGGCGTCGGCGTCGGCGTAGGCGTAGGCGTCGGCGTCGGGGTAGGCTGGGTTCTCGGCTCCGGCGAGGGATCAGGGCTTGGCTCTGGCTGGGGATCCGGTTCCGGCTCCTTGTTCTCGTCCTCGGCCTTCGCGCCGCCAGCGCCGTCGTCCGTCTCTTCCTCTTTGGCCTCTTCCTCTTCCTCGATCTCTTCCTCTTCCTCTTCTGCCTCGTCCTCGTCCTTCTCCTCTTCCTCTTCCTCGTCGTCGTCGTCCTTCTTCTTTTTCTTCTTCGTCTTCGACGACGAGCTGTCCGAGCTGAGGCCAGGGATCTTGTCGCAACCGGTGGTCACGGTCGTGCTCCCGAACGCGACCGCCAAGGCCATGATCGGCCACCATCCACGCTTCACCTGCATGCCATCACCTCTTCGCTCGGACGCTAGTCGCGACCATGGCCCTACCGCAAGCAGGACGGGCACTAGCTCCCTACCAGAGCAGGTTCTCGCGGCCTACGACCCTCAGAGTGGGTTCTTCGGCGGGGGAGGCGTGCTGTCGGCCACCGACGGGCGCTCACGCATGCACTTGGACAGCGCCGTCTTGAGCTCGGGCGTCGCCCCATCAGGTAGCTTGGGCGCCCCCATGACGTTCACGCCGAGTCGCTCGGGGGCCAGGCGGGTGGATTGATCCCAACTGAACCATACGAACATCGCCCGGCCCTTGATGTTTTCGAAAGGTACGCCCGCGCCTAGTCCGCCGCGCCACATGCGTGAGTCGTGGCTGTTGTTGCGGTTGTCGCCCATGACCCATGCCTCGGCTTCCTTCACCCGGAAGGGGCCCTGGAGCAGGCCGCAAGCGCCACCGCGACACGAGCCGCCACGCGGGCACTGCGAATCCCGTTTGCACGGATTGGACGGAAGCTTCTTGTTGAAGAGCGTGAGGTAGGTCGCCTCGCCGAGGTACTCGACATAGAGATGACCCGTCGCTTTGACCTCATCGATCTTGCCCACGTAGCAGTTGGGTACGAGCCAATCGTTGATGACCGGTCGGCCGTCGACCACCTCGAGCTTGTCGCCTGGTAGGGCGATGACCCGCTTGATGAAGTCCTGCTGCTTCTTCTCCGGGTACTTGAACACCATCACGTCGCCCCGAGCGGGCGGCAGGTTGTTGTAGAGCCGGGTGTCGCTCCGCGGCAGAAGCGGGCCGTAGGCGTACTTGGCCACGAAGATGTGGTCACCGATCATCAGCGTGGGGATCATCGAGCCGCTGGGGATCTTGAAGGCCTCGATGACGAAGAACCTCAAAATCAGCGCGACCGCCACCGCGACCCCGATCGACTCGCCGTACTCTCGGAGCTCGCCCTTGCGCCACCTCCCCAAGTGCTCGTCGACGAGCTGGGTGGCCCTGGCGTGGGCCGAGAGGAACTCGGATTCGTCGATCTCCTCGGCGTGAATGGCGTCGTCGAGCTTGTCGAGTGCGCCCTCCAACGCATCGCGCTGCGATGGCTTGAGGTAGCGCTTCAACTCGGACTTCCGCTCCAGCATGATCCGGCGCGCCTCGACGAGGAGCTGCTGCCCATCGTCGAACTTGGCTCGGAGCTTGGGGGGCACGTCGGAGCGCCCGACCAGCCCCAGCGACGCCGAGAAAGGCAGCGCGTAACGCAGCCGCCAGAGGAGCATGGCGAAGACGGTGAAGAACATGATCACCGCCGGCACCTGCTGCTCCCCGATGAAGGTCCGAATCGGTCCCGCGTCGAGGTCGAAGGGCTCGGGCTCGAGCAGGCGAACCATGCCGATGGCCAGCGCCGAGGGCACCGCAAAGAGCCACACGACGTAGAAGAGCCACTTCAGCAGTACAGGGGGGCGGTCGGGGGTGCGACGCGCCCGCTTGACCCCGTCGGCTGCCGCTTCTTCCGCCTCTGTGCCCTCGTCATCCCGTGAGGTCTCGCCCTCGTCGAGTTCGGACTCGGGGGGGGGCTCCTCACGTTCCGGCTTCGAGCGTGCCTTCTTCGATTTCGACGACAAGGGATGATGAACGTGTCAGAGGGTCAGGCCAGAGTGTTGACCCGGGGGACGGCTAGTCAAGGCGGGTCTCCGAGCTGTACCGCGTAGCTCACCAGCGCCGCGCGGTCATCCATCGGCTGCACCACCGGCGAGGTGGGTCCTGCCACGCCCGAGTGGTCGAAGACGATGACGTACTCACCGGCAGGGAGCCTCAGTGGCGCACGAAAGGGAAAGACTTTGCCCGTCGGCGCCGCCTGAATGGCTTGCTGAAAGACCGGTGGAGGCATCGGTGGGGGCGCCGCGTTGGCCTGGCGTTCGTAGGCCGACACCCAGGGCATGGCCGCCATCTTTGCGTAGACGAGCACGTCGACCGCCGGCGCCCCTTCGACCAGGGCCGTGAGCCAGAGCGCATCGCCATCCTCCACGGTGAAGGGACCGACGAAGTCCGCCTGACCCGTATGGAGCTCCGTGCGGTCGTTGACCAAGACCGGCCAGCTTGCGTCGGACGTGTCGTAGGGCTCGAAGGGCTGCTCGCCCACCGGTAAGACACCGACCGCGACCCGCGTCTTGCCGTTCGGCTCACGGACGACGGTGAACCCGCGGCCGAGTTGACCCCTCAACACCTCATCACCGATCTGCTTCGCGGCTGTGGCCATGTCGGTACCGAGCATCTGCACCACCTGGGACGGCGGCTCCGAGGCACGCTCGACCAACAGTGGCGTGAACGTAGACGTCTGCACGTGCCGGCGACGGAAATAGATGTACATGGTCGCGCCATCGAGCAGGAAGTCGTGCTCGAACTCGACCTTGGCCTGGGCCTCGAAGCCGAGCCGCCCCGTCACGCCATTCCAGGCGTAGCCATGTCCCTCGAGCTGGACGAAGAGGTTCTTCTCGTTGCCGAGCTCTGTCACTTCGCAGGCGGTCGGGAAGAACCGGCCGGTGCTGGGATCTGCGCCGCGGAGCTTGAGCGGGATCGTCTGCCGCAGGAGTTGCGGGCAGATCTCATCCATGGCGAAGCGCAAGAAGTCACGCCTCAACGTCCGATGCTCCCCGTCGTTGAAGATCCCGGGCATGATGGCGAGGCTTCGCTGCCCGCACGACGCCCCGCAGGACGAGAGTCCCAGAGCCACGAGTCCAAGCCGGTGCCACCACCGCATAGGCGCGGACCTTAGCCGCTCCGCCCGCGGCGTACACCTTTCGTTCCCGCCAGGCTAAAGTCGGCCCATGACGAAGGTCGCCGTGATGGGAAGTGGGTCCTTCGGGTCCGCGCTGGCCAAGGTTCTCGCCGATCAGGGCAACCCGACCCGTATCTGGGCGCGACGCCCCGAGCTGGCCGAATCCATCAACGAGACGCGCAAGAACGAGCGCTACCTGGGTGACCTCACCTTCCCCCCCGAACTCTCGGCGACCAGCGACGTGGCCGAAGCCGTCGATGGCGCCGAGCTGGTCCTCTTCGTCGTACCCTCCCACGCTACGCGGGCCGTGGCCGAGCAGGCTCGCGATCACGTCACCAGCGATGCCCTCATCTGCAGCGCCACCAAGGGCATCGAGAATGATTCCCTCATGCTCATGAGCGAGGTGATGCTCGACGTCTTCGGCGAAGCAGCCAAGCCCCGGCTCACCTACTTCTCGGGCCCGAGCTTCGCCAAGGAGATCGCCGCCGGCGTCCCCACCGCGGTTACCGTCGCCGGAGAGACCGCAGAGGCCGCAGAGCGCGTGCAGAAGGAGTTCGCGACCGCGAACCTGCGCATGTACTACACCCACGACGTCGTAGGCGTGGAGATGGGTGGCGCTCTCAAGAACGTCATCGCCATCGCAGCCGGTGCCGCCGATGGTCTCGGCTTCGGGCTCAACACCCGCGCCGCTCTGATCACGCGCGGCCTCGCCGAGATCGCCCGACTCGCCGTTCACAAGGGCGCCGATCCGCTCACCATGGCTGGGCTCGCGGGCATGGGCGATCTCGTCCTCACCTGCACCGGCAGTCTCTCCCGCAACCGAACCGTGGGCTTCGAGTTGGGCAAGGGGCGCACCCTCCAGGAGGTGCTGGACACCCTGGGCCACGTGGCCGAAGGCGTGAAGACGACCAAGAGCGCCCATGAGCTCGGCAAGAAGATGGGCGTTCAGATGCCCATCACCGACGAGGTCTACCGGGTTCTTTATGAAAACAAGCCGGCCAAACAGGCGGTCTTCGACCTCATGACCCGCCCCCTCAAGCACGAGCAGCGCTGACGCTCGAGCGCCGCGGTACTGCCCTGGTCGAGCGTCGCCCGAACAATGGAGTAAGCTCCGCGAGATGTCGGTTGGCTCCCGTGCATGGCTGGGCTCAGCCCTAGCGCTGGGTCTGTTTTTCGCAGCCTCCTCGGCGCAGGCCGATGGGTCTGGCGACGACCTGGAGGAGGTCGGCGTTGGGCATCCTCCCATCGAGGTGATCCCACCAGATGTGGAGGAGATGATCGTGGGTACACCCTACGACGTCGCTCAATATCCACCCCCACCTGGTACCCGCCCGGCGCCGGGCTACGCACCGGGTTACCGTCCCCCTGCCCCTGGCTTTGGGGTGCAACGACGACGCCCCGTCTCCTCCGGTCTCGAGATCGGCTTCCTCTACGCCACGGCTGCGGCCTACGGCATCGGCACCGGGATCTGGGTGAACGAGGAAGCCAAAGTGAGAGACCCGGGGATCTACGTCATCGCGCCCGCCGCCTTCGGCGCTGCCTTCCCGCTCACCGTCTTCCTCATCGACCGCTTCGCCTATACCCGCGGCATGCCGGAGGGCCTCCCTTCGGCCATCGCATCGGGCGCCATCATCGGCGCCGCCGCCGGCGTGGGGATCTCGACCTACCAATGGGCCTCCTCCACCAAAGAGAACGAGTGGGGCTTTCTCGGCGTGGCGCGGGCCGAGTTCGTCGGTGCCACCCTCGGCGCCGGTGCCGGGGTCGGGCTCTACTACCTCATCAAGCCTCGGCCCGAGCACAACATGCTGCTCATGTCGAGCGTGGTCTGGGGCGCTGGCATCGGGGCCGCCTTCGGCGGAGGCGCATCCAAGTCCTTCGGCACCTGGGGCGAAACCAACGACGCCGTCACCCTCGGCGCGAACATCGGCATGGGCGTGTCATTGGCAGGAGCAGTCACGGCCAGCATCCTCTGGACCCCTTCTTGGGAGGGGCTCGGCTGGATGTACGCCGGCTATGGACTCGGTACCGTCGCCTCCTTGCCCATCTACTTCGCCTACATCGGCAGCGACCGCGACCCGCGCCGCGGTCTCATCGCGCAAGGTATAGGTGCCATCCTCGGTGTTGGCCTGGCCGCCGTCCTCGCCCCCAAGTATCGCTATCCGGGCTACGCCGAGAACGAGACCCACGATCCCGATTGGATCAAGGTCCGCGGCGTGAGCTTGATGCCGCTCGAGCGGGGCCTGGGCGCCCAGATGACGGGCCAGCTCTGGTAGCGCCCCGCGGTTGGAGTATGCTCCCTGGCGCATGCCCACGCTGAAATACTTTTCGGAGAAAGGTACGCCACGTCAGTACAGCGTCCACAAGCCGGTCACGACGGTGGGCAAGGCGCAGGGAAACGACGTGGTCATTCGTGGGGAGAACATTCTCCCCAACCACCTCCAGCTCAATTTCGACGGCCGCGACTTCGTGATCGAAGAGGTCGAGCGCGTCGGCGCACTCCGCATCAACGGAAAGAAGAAGCGCCGCGCCCGACTCGTCCACGGCGACCGCATCCAGGTCGGTGAGGACGCCGAGCTGGGCTTCTCGATGTTTGCCGAAACGCTCAAGCAGAGCCGTCCCAAGCCCGAGGGCGCACCCACGGGCACGCAGATGACGCAGCTAGGCGGTCACGAGATCGCCGGGGTTCGCAAGCTCTACGCCTTCAACGAGAAACTCAGCAAGATCCGCGACGTCAACGAGCTGCTCGACGCCATGCTCGACAGCGTCATCGAGCTCAGCCGTGCCCAGCGCGGGTTCGTCCTGCTGCTCGAGTCGACCTTCGACGGGGCGATGAGCTCTGGTGCCACCGGAGGAAGCGGCGAGCACAAATGGGTGGTCCGCGCCTCGCGCGGGGTCGACCAAGCGGCCATCGCCGACCCCGAGGGCAAGGTGAGCGACAGCATCGTTCAGAGGGTGGTCGAGGAGGGGAAGGCCATCATCGTCTCCGACGCCCTCAATGACACCACTTTCGGCAGCAGCGAGAGCGTGGTGGCCATGCAGCTCTCGAGCGTGATGTGCGCACCCTTGCACTCCCAGGGTGAGATCATCGGCGCCCTCTACGTGGGCAACGACAAGGTGAAGGAGCTCTTTCGCAAGCCTCAGCTCGACCTCCTCAGCATCTTCGCCGGCCAGGCCTCCCTCATCCTCCAGAACGCGATGCTCGTAGCCGCGCTTCGCGAGGACAAAGCCAAGCTTCAGGGCGAGCTACGAGACAAACGCTTCGGCGAGATCATCGGTGCCTGCGCCTCCATGCGCGAGGTCTTCCGCAAGCTCGAGAAGGTCGCCGGCACCGACATCGGCGTGCTCATCACCGGTGAGACCGGAACCGGTAAAGAGCTGGTCGCCCGCGAGATCCATCGCTGCTCGACGCGCGTCGACGGGCCCTTCGTCACCATCAACTGTGGCGCGATCCCCGAGAATCTCATCGAGAGCGAGCTCTTCGGCCATGTGAAGGGCGCCTTCACGGGGGCGGTCATGGAGCGTCCCGGCAAGTTCCACGTCGCCAATGGCGGCACCATGTTCCTCGACGAGATCGGCGAGCTGCCGCTCAACCTGCAGGTCAAGCTCCTGCGGGTCTTGCAGGAGCGGGTCGTGATGCGTGTCGGCTCTTCCAAGCCGGAGAAGGTCGACATCCGGATCGTTGCAGCCACCAACCGCGACCTCGAAGCCATGACAAAGGAAGGCACCTTCCGCGAGGACCTCTACTATCGACTCAACGTCGTCAATCTCTGGCTTCCTCCCTTGCGCGATCGCGGCGACGACGTTCTCATCATCGCCAAGTCCTTGCTGAGCAAGTACGCCGAGGAGCTGTCGAGTCCGGTGCGCGGCTTCAGCCCGGCCGCCATCGCCTCGATCAAGAAGCACGACTGGCCGGGCAACATCCGGCAGCTGCAGAACCGGATCAAGAAGGCCCTCGTGCTCTGCGAGAACAAGCTCCTCGGCCCCGACGACCTCGACCTCGGCGCCTCGGCCGAGAACAAGATCTTGCCCCTCGAGAAAGCCAAGGAAGACTTCCAGCGCCGCTACGTCCTCGAAGTCCTCGAGCGCAACGGCGGCAACCGCACGCAAACCGCTCGCGACCTCGGCGTCGACCCCCGAACCATCTTCCGGTATCTCGAAAAGGAGTCCAAACTCGCCTGATCACGAGGGTTTCGTCCCGGGAGCGATCTTTTTTCGCAACCCCGAGACGTCTCTCGTCGAGCAGGGAGCATGAACGCACTTCGAAACCTCTCCCTCCTCGGCATCAACCTGGTCCTCGTCACCGCCGCCTGTGCCGGTGACGACCCCGTCGCTCCCACAGGAGCAGGCGGCGGCGACGTGAGCTCGTCATCCGGCGACACGACCACCACATCGAGTGGCATGGGCGGAGACGCGTCGACCACGTCCGGCTCGACGATGGTCACGAGCTCTTCCACCGGAGGCGCGGGTGGCACCGGGGGCGGAGACACCACCTCGCCTACCGTCGTGTCGGTCATGCCCGCCGACGGCGCCACCGGCATCGAGGACGACGAGGTCATCGTCATCACCTTCAGCGAAGCCATGGACAAGCCCAGTGCCCAGGCAGCCTTCCAGTCGTCGAACCTCGGCCCTGTCACCTTCAACTGGTCCGACGACACGACCTTGGAGATCACGCCGGCGGGTCTCGCCTACGCCCAGGGAGGCCCGAGCGTGATGGCCAACGTCTACGACTATACCCTCACCACCGTCGCCACCGACCTCGCAGGCAACGGCCTCGACGCCAATCGAGCCAGCAGCTTCTCCACCCTCCGAGAGATCACCGACCACATGCCAGAGACCCAGGAGGTCTCAGTCAAGGCCAATGGCACCTACTGCTCAGACATCGTCGTCGGCATTGTCGTGGAGAACAACCTCTCGACAGACTGCCGACTTCTGGTCAGCTATGACCTCGCCTCAATCCCGGCGGCTGCACAGCTTCAGTCCGCCAATCTCAGTTGTGATTATGCCTACTACGTCGGTCCCAAACCCGCCGGCCAGACGCGACTAGAACATGTCGCTTTCGACCCGACCAACCTCGCGGCGGGGTGGAGCGCTTCCTCACTCGAGACGTACAATGACCCCTTCAGCTTCGCCTCCTTCATCACCACGAACCCGTTCGACATCGACCCCGTCAACGCCATGATCAACGAGCTTGGGGGCCAGACGCCTACGTCGGTCCAATTTCGACTCACCGTCGTGAGCCAAAGCCTTGAGACGCAGGACAATCACCTGGTTTGGCGCAACCCGCAGAGCCCCAACACCGGATGCGACAACAACGATGCCCTTGAGGTCACCTATCTCGTCCCGTAGGCATAGCCCCCCCTCTAGAATAAATAGGACACGCAGCGCGCGGTCTCTTCGCGGCAGCTCCGACTAGAAGAAAACCAGACCCATCATGCTACGCTCTCATCTCCAACTACCCATGTCGCCATGATCCAATGTACCGCTTTGAAAACGCTCCCCCATCTTACCATTGGATTCACCATCCTGGTCACCGGCTGCGGAGATAGGCCATGCGATGAGACGCTCACCTGCGACGTACCCGGTGCTGCCGGCACGGGGGGCAGTGGGGCAACCACAACCGGGTCGCAGGGGCCAAGCACAGGCGGCAGTGGTACCGGCGGTGGAGCAGGCCCCGATACGGAGGCGCCCACCGTCGTCTCCGTATCCCCGCCCAACGGCGCCACCGGGGTCACCGATGACGCGACGATCCTCATCACCTTCAGCGAGCCGATGGACCGCTCCTCGACCCAAAACGCGCTTCAGGCTTCGAGCCTGGGGGGCGTGACCTTCAACTGGCCCGACGACCGAACGCTCGAGATCATCCCGACCGGCCTATCCTATGCTCAGGGCGGCCACGACGTCGTGTCGAACCAGTACCAATATGGCCTAACCACATTCGCAACGGACCTCGCGGGAAACCCTCTTGCCAATGACGAAACATGGGCCTTCTCGACCCTGCGGAGAGTATCCGATCTTCTCAGCATCTCTCAGCTGTCGGCTAGCGGCAGCGGCGCTCTCATGCCATGCACGGGGACCAGCATACGCGTTGGCCAGGCGGATGCGACGACATGCAGACTCTTGATGCAGATCAGTCTAGCTCCGGTGCCTATCGATGCGCAAATCGAGAACGCTCGGCTCTCCTGTCAGTACTTTTCAGCCGTAGGCGAGCTGCCGCTCTCGAGCACCCTCGATCATATAACGTACGCCCCCGGCGACCCCTCGATGGGCTACTATGCTACGGCGCTCAGCAGCTTCCCAGACCCTTTCAACTTCGGACAAGCTGGCCCGCCAAGTAACCCCTTCTCGGTCGATGTTACGCCAGCAATTGCCTCCGAGCTAAAAGGTACGACGCCAGCATACCTCCAGATGCGCTTTTCCATCGATGTTCCTCCTACTTTTGCTGATCGCTACCTCCACTGGGGGACTGCGCTCAACAGCGGATGCAAGGATGGAGCGTCCATAGTCTACTTATCTCCGTAGCTCTGCCTACATCGGTCCACGACACCGTCGTGGCCATTTGATGCCGCCGATGCGCTACATAGAAGTCGCGAAGCGACAACTGCCAGTGGACATGCGAAGACAACGGGCCTTGGGACGCCGCATACTGTTACTCCTTCCCGCCGGGCAGCGGATACCAAAGGGAATGCCTAAACTACGGGGGGTCGTGCTGCGTCGATGATGGCACGAGCCGCTGCCGCTATCTCGAAGAGGATAAGAATAACTGCGGCGAGTGCGGAAGAAAATGTGGCACCGACGAATCCTGCGTGGGCGGCACTCGTTGGAGCGACCCGCTATAGCCGGCCACTCTGGTCCGTAGATACGCGCCGATGGTTCGGCCAGAAGGCTCGCTGCCGGAGTCGGTCGGGGCGAGGTTTCGCCGGCTATGAACGAGAAGGAACCTGGTTTGGATTGGCGGCCGGCCCATGTACTCGAGTGCTTCCTCAGAAGTAGTCGCTGAGACCTTCGCCCATGAGGGGGCACGTATCCAAATGTTGGCGTCGCGTTTCCTTGGAGTGGCGTCAGAAGAGGTGTCGCTGGTGCGGTGAGCAGTTTTGGGTGTGCCTGGCGCGGCACGTAATCCGGGTCACCGCAGCGTTACGGCCGCTCGGCAACGGGGGTGGCCTGCAGACCAAGCGGAAAGCGCTGCCAGTCTCCCCCGAAGGCCGGGCGAATCACCCCGATGAGTGGCCGTCGAGTCCCTGGGCCTCCGTCTGTCGGAAGAGCGCCTCGGGGCATCGTTCAACTCATTGGTCGTCTCCCGCGTCCCGAATGAGGAACGTCGCCTCCGTGCAGAATGGACGGTGCCATTCGATTGGTGGCTCCAACACTGCGCGATCGTCGCCCACAGATGGGGGGCGCCGCGCCTCGTTGGCTTCGGAGGAGAGGGACAGGAGCTTGGGGCGGGACGCTGATCTGGCCCTCGAGCTCTCAGCAAGAATTGCCGAAAGCCTCTACGAGCGGCTTAGCTCTTCCGCAATGCGGTCGAGGACGCCGTTGACGAAAACACTCGAATTCTCGGTTCCGTAGCGCTTGGCCAGCTCGACCGCCTCGTCGATGATGACCGCACGAGGCACATCGCCGCCCCCGCTCAGCTCGTAGACACCGATTCGGAGGATGTTCCTGTCGACCCGGGCCATCCGCGCCAGCCGCCAGTTCTTACTCGCGCTCGAGATGCGCTCGTCGATGCCGGCGAGGTCTTCGGCGACCTTGGTGACGAGGTCGTCGGCGAAGGTGCGACCCTCCACGTCGCCCGGGACCTCTCGCCAATAGTCGCGGATCACGGTGGCCGCATCCTTGGCCTCGTTCACGTCGAGAGCGAAGAGCATCTGAAGTGCGGCCTCGCGGCCGCTGGTACGGGCACCCATCGTCTCTCCTAGAGTTGCTGCATCACGGAGGCCATCTCGATGGCCGCCATGGCAGCCTCCGCGCCCTTGTTGCCGGCTTTGGTACCGGCGCGCTCGATGGCCTGCTCGATGGTGTCGGTGGTCAAAACCCCGAAGATCGCGGGCACGCCGGAGTCGAGTGCCGCCTGGCTGACGCCGCTCGAGACCTGACCCGAGATATACTCGAAGTGAGCCGTCGCGCCGCGTATGAGGGCTCCTAGGGCGATGACGCCACGGTAGCTACCGCTATCGCAGAGCCGCTTGACCACCAGGGGGATCTCCCAGCTTCCGGGGACCTTCACCAGGGTGATCCTCTTCTCCTTGGCACCGTGACGCACCAGGCAGTCGACGGCCCCCTCGACGAGCCGATCGACGATGAATTCGTTGAAGCGCGCCGCCACGATGGCGTAGGCGTCGTCGGCTCCGACCGACAGCTGACCCTCGATCCGCTTGATGTTCATGCTGCCCCGATGCTTAGCCGGTCTCTGCCGTCAGATCGACAGGCACGTGCTCGACGACGTGTAGCCCGTAAGCCGAGATCCCCGCGATGCGTCGCTGGCTGTTGCTCATGAGGCGCAGCTGCCGGATTCCGAGGTCAGCGAGCATCTGCGCACCCAACCCGAATCTGCGGAGAATGGTTCGTGCTTGGTCACTGGTCCGCTCGACCGGCGGTTGGTCACCGCCCATCGAGCCAGCGACCGAGTCGGCCGGGGGGGGAATGCGGCCGAAGGTGCGTGCGATCTCGTTGGCGAGTGACTGTCGCGGCTCGAGATAGAGCACGACGCCACATCCCTCTTCTTCGATGCGACGTATGGCAGCGCGAAGCACCTCTCCGCCGCTGCCCTTGCGAGAGCAGAAGAGGTCAGACACCAGGCTTCCCGCGTGCACCCGACACAAGACCGGCTCGTCGCCGGCGACGTCGCCCTTCACGAGGGCGATGGCTTGGCGACTCTCGACCGGTAGCTCGAATACGACGCAGCGCCAGGTGGTGCCCGTCTGGTCGAGTATCATGTCGTGCTCGGCCCGGCGCTCGACGAGCGTCTCGGTCTGGAGCCGGTACTGAATGAGGTCGGCCACCGAGAGGATGCGCATGCCGTGCTCTTCGCCGAACCGCTCGAGGTCGGGCATGCGCGCCATGGTGCCGTCGTCCTTCATGATCTCGCAGATCACCCCGGCCGGGCGAAGCCCGGCGAGTCGCGCGAGGTCGACCGAGCCTTCGGTTTGGCCGGTGCGGACCAATACCCCGCCCGTTCGGGCCTTGAGCGGGAAAACGTGCCCTGGCGTCACCACGTCGGCGGGCTCGGCTTCGGGCGAGCATGCCACGCGGATGGTATGCGCGCGGTCGGCAGCGCTGATCCCCGTGGTGACGCCGCGCGCGGCCTCGATGCTCACGGTGAAGGCGGTGCCCAGGGAGGGTCCCCCGCGGCCGGGAACACGCATCATGGGCAGGTCGAGCTTGGCCACCTGGGCCTCGTCGAGCGCGA
>JGI12210J13797_11493569_pt1 | contig 16484 bp, 13 predicted proteins | sample ElkSlonscriptome_3_FD_13797 | JGI IMG/M metagenome (IMG submission 13797)
GGGGTTGATCGCAGCATCGACCCCAGCGTGGACCGGACTCCTCTGGGGGATTATCGCCCTCGGAGGAGGAACGGCTCCTCAGACGCAGCCGTCCGGTGTCGTGGTCGACTCGATGGTCGGGCCTGGCGATGCGGTGCCCTACGTCGCCCAGACTCCGCTGCTCTGCGGCGGGGCGGCGGCGGCGATGGTGCAGCGGCATCTGGGCGCACGCGGTGTTCACGGACGTGACTTCGCGTACCTCGTGCGTCCGGACGAGGGCGGAATCCGCACGTCCGAGCTCGTGGAGGCGCTCACCGGACGGGGCTACCCCACCCGGGTGACACAAGACGACCCCGGCGCTGCGCGGGCGGCACTCGAGGTCGGCCTCGCTCCGATCCTCCTGCTGGAGAGCGCCGGGCCCGAGCTGCACTACGTGGTGCTCGTCGGGATGGACTCCGCCCGTGTCTGGTACCACGACCCCAACTGGGGCCCCAACCGGTCCCTGCCCGTCGACGAACTCGTCGACCGCTGGTCCCACTCCGGGTTCTGGATGGCCACGACCCACGGTGCTCCCGATGTGACGGCGCGGGATATCGAAGCCGGCCGCACGTCGACGCCCTCGGAGGTGGACTCCGCCATGGCCCTGCTTCGGGCCGGTGACTTCCCGGCCGCGCGGGACGCGGTCGCACCGCTCCGGACCACGCCGCACCGGGACACCACCTCCGAGGTCGGACGTCTCGCATGGCGGATCACGGCGACCGCACACTACCTGGATGGAGACGAAGCCTCTGCGGTTCGCGCCTGGAACCACCTGGGAGAGCCCCCCGTGGACCTCGTCCGTATCGACGGCCTCCGGCATACTCGCTATCACGCGGCTCGCCGGCGCATCGGAGTCGACGACGGAGAGGTTCTGCGGCCCCACGATCTGATGCTTGCGCGTCGGCGGCTCGCCTCGCTGCCCTCGATCGGCGACTCGAGGGTGTCCATCCAGCCTCTTGGAGATGGCGATGTCGAACTCCGGGCGGCGGTCGTGGAGCGGTCCCGCTGGCCCGGCGGGTGGGAATCGGGAGCTGCACTCGGAACCGCACTCTTCCTCAGCGAGGCCGATGTCGAGGTCGGTCCGCTGTTCAGCGGGGGGGACAGGTGGATCGCGAGAGCCGCTTGGCACCCCGCCCGCGATCTGGCTGTCGTCGAAGCCGCCATGCCGGCCCCGCCGATGCCGGGGATCGTCACGGTCGGACTCGACTGGAGGAGCGAAGTGCACGCTGCACTACCCGACCGCCAGGAGCGGCTGCGGGGCGAACTCGCCCTCTCGGAATGGGTCGTCCCGAGTGTCCGAGTAGAGGGGTCCGCGGGCGTCGAATCGTGGTCGGACGGCCCACGCCGATTCTCTCTGGGTGGGCAGATCCACTGGGTGCCGTGGGGGGACCGCCTGCGTGTCGATGTCGGGGGAGCCCGATGGACGGGGGACGGAAGCGACTTCGGACGGGCGCAGGGCTCGGCCCGCGTTCGGCTCCCGCTCGCGGACCACCGCGAAGCACGGCTGCGCGTCGGCTGGTCCACGGTGTCCGAGTCGGCCCCGCCGCTGCTCAGACCCGGCGCCGGGATCGGTCCATTCCGCGACGTGCTGCTCCGCGCCCACTCGGTAGAGAGCGAGGGCTCGCTCGGAGGCCCGACGCTGGCACCCCGGCTGGGCCATGCCGGCCTCGAACTCCGCGAGTACCGGAGGATCGGTCCAGTCCGTGTCGGAGGTATGGTGTTCGCCGACGCGGTCACGGTGCCGGGGTTCGAGGGCGCCCTGCGCAGTCGCGGGTTCGTCGACGTCGGGCTCGGAGCGGTCCTCGACATGACGGGGCAGGAGGCGCAGATCACACTGGGCCACGGAGAGGCCGGGTGGCGTCTCTCCGCGAGGCTGTCGAGCGAGGCGATCCGTTAGCTGCCATGCGCGACCCCGGATCGTGCACCGATCGGACCGCAGACACATCGGGGGCGCCTCGCCTGCTCCGCCGTACATCCGCACACGCAGCCTCGGGAACGCGCCATGACCCCATCCACATCGTCGTCCAGCGCGACACCCTCGAGCCGCCCGTGGTACCGTCGGCCCCGCCGCGTCGCGCTCGTCCTCGTGCTCCTGCCCGTCGGATGGTGGGTCGCGTGTCTGATCGGACTCGTCTACCTGCGCGTGCTGCCCCCCCTCGCCACCGGCGTCCAGCTGCAGCGGGTCGTGGAGCGCTCGCTCGCCGGCGAAGATCCGGTGCGAGCGGCCTCGTGGCGGTCCCTGGACGAAATCTCCCAACATCTGCCCCACGCCGTGGTCGCGGCAGAGGATGCCCGCTTCTTCAGCCATGGAGGGTTCGACTGGGAGGAGATTCAGGCCGCGCGTGAGGAGGCGCAGCGCGAGGGGGTGCCGATGCGTGGCGCCTCGACCCTCACCCATCAGCTGATCAAGAATCTGTTCTTCACGACCCACCGGAATCCGGTCCGGAAGCTCTACGAGTGGACGCTGACGCCCCCGACCGAGTGGATCCTCGGCAAGGACCGGATCCTCGAACTCTATCTGAATGTCGTGGAGTTCGGTCCGGGCCGATTCGGAGCGGAGGCGGCCGCGCGCCATCACTTCGACGTCTCGGCGTCCGACCTCACCCGTCGCCAGGCGATGGGTCTCGCAGCGATCCTTCCTGCTCCCCTCCGGCGGCGCCCCGCCGAGATGGGCTGGTACGTGGACATCATCGATGGGCGGATGCGCCAAATGGGGTGGTGACCCGCCGCCGGGAAGACGAGCGGTTCGACTGGAGGGGCTGTTCGACCCGAGCGCACTCGCCGCGACCGAACAGACTCCGGGTTCCGAACAGCGCGCCGTCGATCAGGGAGAAGACCATCGCCAGAAACGCGATTCCGTGATCTTGCGACTCCAACTCAACTCGCTTCGGCGATGAGTCGATCGGCCGACATGGAGCCCGTGCCCGTGATCAGGTGAGCGAAACCGAGAAGTGCAACGGGCTCCAAGTGCTCCCCCGCTCACGCGGGGACCACACCGGACTGTCGGGTGAGACCGATGTCGTCGTGGGCCGACCCCCGCTCACGCGGGACCACTCGTCATCAACAATGCGTGTCAGACGGTGCGCCGCCCTCCCGAGTTCTACGCGCACTTGCTGACCGATGAGGCCGAGACTCGCAGACAGCTGTCCGCGAAGGTCCGCGACGCGCTGTTGGCTCCCACGCCGGCCGAGGCCCCGGGACTGACCCACACCGCCGAGCTGTCGCAGCTTCCGCTGCTGATCGAGCAGCGGGAAAAGCGCCACCAGCTCTTCTCCGCGGGCCAGCTCGACCAGGACGTGCAGCAGGCCGATCTGCGCGAGACCAAATCGTGGCGGATTCTCGTGGCGGAGTTGCCAACGGTCGAACTTCTCGAGGTGCATCTGTTCAACGCCGTTGCGCCCTTCGTGCTGAATGCGCGCTTCGATCTTCCCATGCTGCGCACGGACACCCGCGACAAGCTCATCGTGAATGTGCCGGCGGTGGAGGGGCCGTTCTACCGCCGCGCCAGGACCACCTGGCACCGCCGCCTCGGATTACCACAACGACGGCAGCCGCATGAACGCCGTCGATCCGGGGTGGGTGACCGACGAAGACCCGACCGCGATCGCGGAACGGAAGCCCGAGATCCACGGCTTGCATCACCCACTGGAGATCGTCGACGGCGCCGCGCGTATCGTCGACCCGATTATCAGCGGCATGAACAGCGGCGAGCACGTCTGGGGGAGTTCCTGAAAGACTACATGCCGACCGACTGGTAGAGCCGGGCGAGGGATCCGACTATCCCGCACGCATCACGCATCGGGGTCGAGAGCGTGTCCCGAGCCCCCGACCCTGCCCGATCGCGGAGCGGCCCGCCCCCGGGTCGGGGACGGGCCGCTGGACTTCCGCTGCTGCTGCGTCCGCCTACGGCGTGATCGTACCCAGGCGGGTGGCGGTGGCGATGTTCAGCCCTGCGGTGAGCGTGGCCGGCACCAATGCCCCCTCGGCGTCCCAGCCCGAGGTCACGACGGCGTAGGTAATCTCGCCCGTGGTCTGCAACCCCCAGTCGTTCATCCATCCGGCGACACCGGAGAAGTCGGGCACCGTGTAGTCGATGTCCGCGCCACCCTGGAAGCCATCCGTGATGTAGACCTGCACCTCCCGGTCGCCCTGCTGGTACGACACGAACCAGTACTTGTCGTACTCCGCCTGTCGGGTGTACTGCACCCGTGGCCGCACGTACGGCGCCGTCTCCGTCGTGGTGATCGTCGTGGCTCCGATCCTGGGACCGAAATCGACCTCCTGGTCCTCGATCGTCCTGAAGTAGAGCGATGCCGAACGGAAGTCGCCGAGCGTCTCTTCCGACGGCGCTGTCGTCAGCGTCGCGAGGTGGAAGTCCTCCGCCCCCTGCCGAGCATCGGGCACACCGTAGTACGTCCAGGACGGGCCCGTAGTGAATCCGCTCTCCGTGAAGATCACCCCCTGCGTACCCGCCGTGCGGTACACCATCGAGAGAAGTGCGGGCTCACCGAGGTTGGTGGCACCGAGGTTCTGGACCTGCGGGTCGAAGCTCAGGCCGCCGGTGAAATCGACGTCCACCGTGCTGCCGTCGGCCGGCTCGAGATCACGGTCGATGAAGAACCGGTTCGGGGTGGTCGTCACCGCGCTCCCGTCGAGCGCGATCTCCGTCCGCGCTCCGAAAACGTCGATCACGCCATCGGCCACATTCGAGACCGAGAACGTCCCATTGTTCGCACCCGTGACGAACGCGGTTGACCCACCCACGGTGATGAACGCCTGGTCCGTGGCCGCCACTCCGGTCACGGTGCCGTTCAGCATCTTGGGTCCTGTGCAGTAGCTCTGGCCGAAGGCCTCGATCTCGTCCTTCTGCAGATAGTTGATGGTCGTCGTCGGCGACCCGGACTCGTTCGTCGCGAACGCGATCCCGACCGTATTCCCCGTCACTTCGAAGTTCGCGCTGCCGGATGTCACCGGAACCGAGGTCCACGGACCGCCTTCATTCTGGACCGCGAACCAGACCGGCGAGGTCGGGCAGAAGGTCCAGGTGAATGCGTCCCCGGGGGGAGGAGGAGGCGCGGAGGTGACCGTAAGCGCGACCGACGCCGATGCATCCGGGACGCCGTCGGCCGTGGCCGATACGTCGAGCGTGTACGAGCCGGGGGCGGCGGAGCCGGATGTGGAGATGGCGATCGTGGCCGAGCCACCCGCGATCGGTACCATCGACGGCGCGCCCGTGGATTCGGTTACGGTCGCGGCGACGCCCGCAGGCGCTCCGGACACCGCGATGTCCACCGCGCCGGCAAACCCTCCGTTCCGCGTGATCGTCACGCCGATTGTCCCATCCTCACCCTGTTCCAGCGAGAGCGAGCCGGACGACAGCGCGATTCCCACCGACTGGACCGGCGCCGCCGTGACCGTGAGCGGCACCTGCGCAGTGGCGCTCGGCACGCCGACACCGGATCCGGTGACCGTGACGGAGGTCTCACCGACCGCGGCGTCGATGGCTGCGACAATCGTGACGTCACCCGTCGTGGCTCCGGCGGCCAGCGTGACCGGTGCCACGGTTACCCCCGCCGGGAGGTCCGAAACGGTGACGTTGATGGCCCCCTCGAAGTTCGTGCGGACCACATTGACGGTGAACGTCGTCGTCTGGCCCTGCTGGACTGAAAAGGTCGTCGGAGACACCGAAGCCACGATACTCGGGTCCGGATCGGGGCCGGTCCCCGAGTCCGAACTGCTGCACGCCGGGAGGACGAGCAGCGCCGCGGCCATGATGCCGAGCGATAGAGAGCGGGGGCGAGAGAGTGACACAGAACGACTCCTTGGCGGTGAGACCGGGAATGGATGTGCGCCGCGGTCCGAACGGCAGGTCCAGCCGGAGCCAGGCACGAAATCGGACACAACCTGCGGAGGTGTGGTTACGCTGCGCAAGATCCCCGAGTTGGGCCAACCGGGATCGAACCGGTGACCCCTGGCCGGCGGGAGTGTGCTGACTTCTGTGTAGATGGCCATGGTGCTGATCTCTCAATGAAGGAGAAGCGACATGGCTGTGGAGCAGAACGACGTGTACGCGATGCTGGACCGCCTGCTGGAGGGCAGGCGTCCGGAGGCGGTCGGTGGCGCTTCGAGCCGCAGCTCGGGCCGAAGGGTCAGCGACGGCTTCCGGGCTTCGACAAGAAGGGGATCGCGGTCTATTGATGACGCGCGAGGTCCAGGGCCCTCTGAAGGAACTCTACAGGGGCGAGGTGTCGCCGAGCCTGATCTCGACGGTCACCGACGCGGTGCTGGAGGACGTGGAGGCGTGGCAGCGCCGCCCGCTGGAGGCGGCCGAGACGGCGCTCGAGGTCTTCGATGAACGAACAGCTCCGGAATGTCACCAAGAAGAGCGGGGCGTTTCCCGGACCGGACGCCGTGAGAAAGGTGCTCTGCCTCGCAACGGCGGAAGGAGAGGGACCGATGGACCCCGCCCCCCAGAACTGGCTCTCTGCACTGAACCACTTCGCGCTGGTCTTCGCCGACCGTGTGCCGGCGTGACGACCCGGCCATGTACGCAGGAAATCGTGCACTCCCTGGCGGCCGCTTCACCGTCACGACGGTGCCGCGCAAGACGGGCGAGACGCCGCCCGCCCTGGTCGATCGCGACTTCCGGGCGAACCGCCAGAACGACCTCCGTGTTTCCGACCTGACCTACGTCGCGACGTGGCAGGGCTTCGTCGATGTGGCCTTGGTGATCGACGTCTTCGCCCGTCGGATCGTCGGCTGGCGCGTCTCCCGGTCGCTTCGCAGCGACGTGACGCTCGACGCGCTCGAGAAGGCGACCCACGGACGTCCGACCCCACTCCCGAAGTCGGCAGTCCAACATCAACCTGTTGCACGGACCCCCTCGACTCGGGCAGTACCTGTCCATTCGCCATACTGAACGCCTCGCAGAAGGCAGGGGTCGAGCCGTCTTCGGGAAGTCGCGGCGACTCGTGCGATGCGCCCTCGCCGCGAGCGGGATCTGGCCTCTACAAGACCGAGGTCATCCATCGCAACGGTCCGTGGCGGGGCCATGAGGACGTCGAATCCACGACTCTCGAATGGGTCTGGTGGCCCGACGACCATCGCCGCCTCGAACCGCTCGGCCACGTCCCTCCGGCCGAGCACGAGGAGCACTCTCCCCGCGGGCTTTCGAGTCACACCGAACCGCCCTCACTCACACACATCGGTCTCTGGTGAAGCCGGCGCGATTCGATGGATCGCTGATGCGGTGTGCCTGCCGAACGGTCAGACGAGCACGGGCGCCCAGCGCTCAATCGACACACGCTTCAGGTTCGGCAGACAGGAACCCGGCGAGGATTCGGCGCGCTGCCTCGGCGCGGTCGGCATTCGGATAGTTCCTGTTGGCGAGCATGACCAGTGCGAACTCCTCCTCGGGCACGACGAGAACGTAGGCGCCGAAGCCCCCTGTCGATCCGGTCTTGCTGAGCGCGAAGGGCTCGGTCGGCTCGGTGACGCGCTCGACCGGTGCCGGACGGAAGATCATCGCATTCGCATTTCCGGCTCTCAGAGCGCAGGGGTCCAGGGGGTACGGATATCGCTCCCAGACGAGCGCCTGTTGAAACGGCCCGACCTCGAAGAGAGGATCGTGCGTCCTTCGGATCGACCTCGAGAGTGCGTCGTCGCGGGCCGCGGCACGAAGGTTCGCCTTGAGAAAGCGCAGCAAGTCTGCGCTGGTCGTCTTCAGTCCGTATGCTTCGTCGGCGAGCAGGCCCGGATTGACCCGCACCCGGTTTTCCTGGCGATCAACGCCCCATGCGTAGTCGTCCGCCATGGCGGGTGGCACCGAGACGAAGCTGCTTCTCATCTCCAGTTCGGGGAGGAGATGCTCCTCCATGATCGCTTCGAAGCTCGTCCCCTCGACGTTCGAGACCAGCACGCCAAGCAGCCCGATGCTGGGGTTGGCGTAGTGGCGCCACGTGCCCGGCGAATTCTCAGGTGTCCAGTCCTGGAAATACCGGATCAGGCTGGTACGGTCGGTGACCTCCTCCGGCACCTGCAGCGGAAACCCACCAGCGGTGTGGGTTGCGAGATGGAAGATGGGCAGGCGACCGAGTGGCGTCCCCGAAAGCGCTGGAAGGTAGGCCGCGACCGAATCGGCCAGGGACAACTCTGCCCGCTCCTCTGCCCAGGAGGCCGCGGTAACCGTCAGGAGTTTGGTGATCGACCCGACCTCGAAGATCGTCGAAGCAGTGACCGGACGATCGCCCTTCGGCTCCATGACGCCGAAGTTGAAGAGGTAGTCGCGACCTCTGTGTGAGATGGCCACCGCCATGCCCGGTAGCCGATGCTCGCGCATGAGTGCGGCGGTCTCGACGGCTACCACTGCCTCAGCATCCGCATCCGTGAGCGAGGGCTCAGTGGAGATACACGAGGCGCCCGCCAGGCCGGCAAGCAGCAGGATAAGACGGACTCCGACGTTCGGCCTGACCACGGTGGTCTGCGAGCGGCGCAGGCGGACCCGGCGTCGTGCCTCGTCCGGAGAGACACCTTGGCCCACGAGATCGGCCTCCGCCTCCGTCATGAAATGGGCCACTTCTTCATCGACCTCGGCATCCCGCTTCCGCTGGCCACGCAAGACCTTCACGCCGTCGAGGAGGGGGCGCAGGAGGCCAGACAGACGTCTGTGCCCGGGTGTCCTCCAGCCGTCTTCGATTCCCCGGCCCGCGACCCGGGAGCAGCCGTCGCGACACGCTGCTCCTGTCTCCGGGCCTCGATCCGCGACGAGCCGTCGCCTCGGGATGGACCCGGCGTAGATCGGATGCCACGCGTACAGAGGACCCCCGCGAGCACGCGGCCCACGGGGGTCTGGTACGTTCGCCGAGGTCCGAGCGTCACCCCCGGGTCCCCGTGTCGACAGCTTCAGCCCACGATCCAGAAGCCTCCCGGGCACTGGCTGGCGGCCAGGGCCCGGTCATCGTCCGAGAATCCCAGGGCGTCGCTGAGTTGAGGGACCTCGCCGCCATCCAGAGAGAAACTGCCTCCGATGACCCCCACCCGAGCACCCTGATCATCGTGAACGACCCTGTCGGATCCCTCGCTGCGAACGCCGTAGCCCACCGGCCAGATGACGGTTGGGGCATCGCCCGAGGCCAGGCGGATACATCCGGCCCCATCGAGGGTCACATCTCCCTCGAACAGGGCATCCATCGTCACCTGCGGCACCACGTTCTGCGTAAGGACCACGACATCCTCCTGAACAGTTACCTGCAGGGCAGCCGGTGGGACGGGAAGGGTCGGGGACGAGGCATCGGAGGAGCAGGCACCGGTCAGGACCAGGGCCATGAGGGCAGGAACACGGAACGGAGATCGGAGGCTCATGATTTCATCAGGTGAAAGGTTCGCAGGTCCGGGTACAGCCCGACGACGGGCAGTGCCCCGAAGCTTCACCGTACGAACGAACGAGGGCGCCTGATGGTGACACCCTGGACCCCGAACGGCACTGCGGGACCCTGGCGGCGACCCACCTACGCGCCCGGACGAGAGTTCCGGCCAGGCGATCTGTCACAGATCGTGCGCCCCACTCGTTCGTCAGATGACAACCCGCCAGGTCCATCGACCCCCCGCAGACGCCCGAAGGAGGCGATGAGCGAGATCGAGGCCACCACCGGCACGCGTCACCAGCGCACATTTCAGGATGTCTATCCCTCTCTCTTCCGGTACTGCTTCCGCCTCACGGGTGACGCGGATGCCGCAGAGGATGCGGCGCAGGAGGCCTTTGTACGCCTCTTCGAGCGCAAGCCCACGGAGGAGAGCCGATCGGTTCGCGTCTGGCTCTTTCGGGTGGCGACCAACGTCATCCGAGACCGAGCGCGCGTCCAAAGCGGCCGCCGGGACCTGCTGGAGCGCCACGGTGAGTCCGGCCGCACCGCTCCGTCTCCGGAGGGCCAGTTCGAGCGTCGAGAGACGCGAGCCCTGGTTCGACGGGTGCTGGACCGGATCCCCGAACGCGATCGGCGAATCCTCCTGATGCGGGAAGAGGGTTTCCGCTACCGGGAGATCGCGGAGACGGTGGGAGTCAAGAGCACTTCGGTGGGCACGCTACTGGCCCGGGCTGAGCGACGCTTCGTCCGGGCCCACGCCGTCGAGACCGGGAGGAAGGACCGATGAGGAGATCACGCGGGATGATGCAGGCGTACCTGGACGGTGAGCTGACGGAGCGGGAACGGGCAGCCTTCGAAAGGGAGGTTGGAGCCGGGCGCCCCTCACGGCTGGCAGAGGCCCGCGAACGCAGCCTGTTCGTCCGGCAGACGCTCGCCGCCGGCTCCATCCCGGAGGTGGACACGGAGCGGGCTCTGGAGCAGGTCACGGCACGCCTGGCCCGACACGGAGACGGGGGGCCGCGGCATGAAACGGGTCACCGAAGCGGAAGGCGACAGGCCACGAGAGTCCGCCTGGCATGGGCCGCCTCGATCACGCTCTTCCTCTCGGGTGCCGCGGCGGTGGCCGCGATCCCCGGCTCTCCGGTCCGGGCCTGGCTCGAGCGGGCCCTTGCCGCGCCGAGCGTGGAGCTGGAAGGGGGACCGGCCGCCGAGTCCGCTCCGGCGCCGACCGCCGCCGCCCGGGTCGTGCCTTCGGGAGAGCGGTTCGTCGTCGTCGTCCGGGACCTCCCCCGGTCCGGAGAGATCCAGGTCCGGGTCGTCGCCGATCGAAGGGTCTCCATCGAGGCGCCGGCCGGGAGCCGTTTCACGTCGGGATCGGACCGGATCGACGTTCGACCCACCTCGGGGGTCGTCCGGGTCTCGCTGCCGCGGGACCTGCCCCAGGCGGTCCTTCGTCTGGGTGACCAGGTCGTCCTCGAACGGGTCGACGGGCAGGTTCGGACCCCCGGAGCTCTGGCGGAGGCGCAGGAAGACGGATGGGTCATCTCCCAGGGCGGCCCGTGAGGAGCCGCAATCCGTCGACCCTTCGAACCCTCCGGGCAGCGGCTCTCGCGGCGGTACTCCTCCCTGCCCTTCCCCTGGCCGGAGCCGCACAGGTCGAGGATGGGGCCCAACTCGGCGGCAAGGTCTTCGTCCGGCCCGAGGACGGTGGGGGCGTGCTCGCCGGTGTCCGGGTGAAGGTCCAGGCTGCGACGGGCCGCATCTTCCTTGCCTTCACCGACGACGACGGTACCTACCGGATCCAGGGGCTTCCCCCCGGCATCGTGGAAATCATGGTGACCCGGGTCGGGTTCCGACCGCATGCGATCCAAGTTCGCCTGCCCCCCGGTGGCGACCTGTCGCTGGATGTGGAGATGGCGGCCAGCCCCATCGAGATGCCGGGGCTCATGGTCCGGGGCGCCACGGACCCGGACGCTCCCCCGGGCAGCTCGGACCCCGGCGACGTCGCCGCCGAGCTCGGGACCGCGTCGGTGAGCCGCCGAGTCCTCGAGGTCACCCCCGGCCTCGCGGAGACGCTGACGGTCACCAGCACGCCCGGTGCCGACGTGAGCGCCCCCACCGTCGCCGGTCTCTACGCCCGGAGTGCCGGGGCGAATCCCGGGCTGGTCATGCTGGACGGGGGACCGGTGCGGACCCCGTTCTCGCTCACCGGCGTGCTCCCCGCCGTCGACACCACCCTGTTCCGACGGTCGCGGGAGCACGAGGGAGGAGCCCCCGCTCGGTACGATGGAGGCCTCTCTCACGTGCTGGAGCTTCGGAGCCGCCGGCCCGGGAACGAATTGCAGGGTCGGGTCTCCCTCGACGCGGTTTCGGCGGCCGGATCGGTGGGGGGGCCTCTCTGGAACGGTGCGAGCTTCGCCCTCTCCGGGCGGGCCCTGCACGACCACGGTCCGGCCCTGATCGGTGGCGGGATCCTGCCTGTGGGCTACGGTGAGGGACTGCTGCGGCTGGAGTCGGCAGTGGGGGGCTCCACGCTGGCGCTGACGGCCTTCCGGAACCGGGAACGGACACGCTTCGACACCCCGTCTTCGGGTGGCGGGGCCGCCGGGGGCGCCGACGCCGAGTGGGGAAACGAAGTCGTCGTCACGCGCTGGCGAGGGAGCCCGGGGGGCGTGGACGCCCGAGTGGTCGCCTCGTGGAGCCGCTACCACGCCGGGCTCTCCCCGGCAGCCGGGGCCACTTCTCGTACCGACCGCAGCCGGGCCAGCATCGAGGTGGCCATACCCACGGTGCCCGGTGTCCGGGCGGCCGGCTTCGTCGCCGAGCGGATCGAGCTCCGGCCACCCTCCTCGTCCGATGCCACCGGCACGATGGCCAGCGCGGCCATGAGCAGCACGCTGGGCGGTTTCGTGGAGGGTGGCTGGGGGGGCCGCGAGTTGGCCGTCGACTGGGGCCTGCGGCTCGATGGCTTTCGTCCTGGCGGCACGCGTGCGGCGGTGCGGGGCCGGGTGGCGTGGGCCCCACCGGGGGAGAGCACCGTCGTCTCGCTCGGGATCGGTCGATACCACCAGGTGGGCCAGGGCTTGTGGGACGGCCCGGGCCTGGAGCTGGGCGGGGCGGCGAACCCGGAGTTCTTCCTGGCTCCGGAGACGGGGACGGCGCTCCCGGAGATCGGCGTGTCCACGGCCGACCATGTGGTGGCGGGGCTGGAGCAGGTGATCGGGGAGGTCGTCGCCATCTCCACGCGTCTCCACTTCAAGCGGTACCGGGGTCTTGCGGGTCCCGGATCGGACCGGGTCGCCTCGTCCGGAGCCGACGTCCGGGTCGGGTGGGCCTCCCGGGGCAGGTCGCTGAACGTGGGCTACGCCCTCACCTGGACGTGGGACCAGGAGGGCGATCCCCCCCGCTTCGACGAGCGCCATATCCTCACCGCCCGCGGACGCACTCCGCTGCCCGGACCCTTCGACCTGCGCCTGGCCGCCTCCTGGGGAGACGGGCTCCCTCTCTCGGCCATCCGGCTGGAGCCTCCCGTCGACCCCGAACAGCCGGGAGGGCAGCCCCCTCGCTCTTCGGTAGACGACGGCTTCCTGCGCCTGAACGTGGAGGTCTCGGCAGATTGGACCGACCAGGCCGGTGATCGAAGGCTCCGCCTCCGCCCCTACCTCCGGCTCCTGAACCGCCTGGATTCGCGGGACACCCTCTTCCGGTACATCGACCCGGATGGAGACGCCGTTCCCGGGAGTGTGGCCGGGCGCTCCCTCGTTCCGGTCCTGGGCCTGGAGATGTCGTTCTGACGGAACGGGGCGCTGCGTCAGCGGGGCCGGAAGAGACCGACTTCAGTACCTCCAGAACCCCATCGAACTCGAACTTCGGTGCGTACCTCTTCTCGTTCCTGCGACCGATCCGGGATCTCTCTCTGGACCTGGAGCGAACCTCCCGCAGGCTCAGCCTCGGCATGGCAGTGCCGCTGGGTCGAACTCAGGGGCGCAGTTCCCACCGGATCCTGCGGAGACGGCTCACGACCCTACCCTTTCGTGAAAATACATTTTTCTGTAAGGTAAATCATGACGAATCCTGAACCTGAACAGCTGCTGCCCCTCGGCGTCCCCGTGCTCCACGTGCTCCTGGCGCTGGGACACGATCGACGACATGGGTATGGGATCATGCTCACGATCGAGGAGAAGTCCGACGGTGAGGCGACGATTCTCCCGGGGACTCTCTACACGACCCTGAGCCGGATGGCGAAATCAGGGCTCATCGAGGAAGTCGACGCCTCCGTCGACGACCCCGATTACGACCGGCGGCGCACATACTACCGGGCGACGGACTTCGGCCTGGACGTGCTCGAAGCCGAGACGCGACGGCTCTCGACCCTCGTCCGGATCGCCGAGCATCAGCTCGGGTCGCGCTGACGTGAAGCTCTTCAGGCTACTGCTGCGGCTCTATCCGAAGCGGTTCCGGGCAGAGTTCGGACAGGACATGGAAGATCATTTCCGTCGTCTGCGGGCGCGAACGCGCGCCTCGGGCGGGAGCGGGGCGCTGGTGGTGCTGTGGCTTCGAACGGTGATCGACATCTTCGGGTCGGCGGCATCGGCACGAATTGCACTCTGGGCCGAGACATGGGGAGGGTGGATGACCGGATGGAGATTCCGTCTCGGGACGGCAGTTCGGCAGCTGGTCAGGACGCCTGGATACTCGGTGGCCTTCGCGATCACTCTGGGCGTGGCGGTAGGCGTGAACAGCGCCGTCTTCAGCGTCGTACACGGAGCCGTCTTGAGTCCGCTCCCCTTCGACGACGCGGACCGCGTCGTGTACCTGAAGCAGTCGATCGGTGCGTCGGGTGTTGGCAATACGTCGTTCTCCTTCATCGAGGTGGACGACTTCCGTTCGGCGAGCCGTACCGTCGGAGAATTCGTCGAGTATGGGGACTGGGAGTTCACGGTCCTGAAGGACGGCCAGCCACACCGCGGTGTCGGGGGCCTCGTCACGTCGAATTTCTTCGATGTCCTCGGGATGCGTCCTGCCGCCGGTCGACTGCTCGAGGCAGCGGATGACGCGGTGGGCTCGGAACCGGTGATGGTCCTCACCTGGTCGTACTGGGAGCAGGAGTACGGAGAGGACCCGGGTGTCGTCGGTCGGTTCGTGGAGCTGGAGAACCTCGACCAACCGTTCGTCCGAGCCCGAATCATCGGCGTTCTCGAGCCGGGGGTGCACTACACGGGGTCGCGCCGCCCGGACTTCTATGTGAACTACGCCGCCAACGACCACTACCAGAGTGCGGCCATGCGGGACTCCCGAAGTCACCGCATGACGGATCTGTTCGCGCGCGTCGCTCCGGGTGCGTCGATCGCCGACGCACGTGGCGAACTCCGGTCGATCGCGGGGGAAATGTACTCCGAACATGCGGACGTTTACCCCGCGGACATGGGCTACGACCTGGAGGTCGTCCCATGGGAAGCCGAACTGTCTCGAGACGGCCGGGCCATATTCTTCACGCTCATGGGCACCGTCGGCATCGTCTTGCTGCTCGCAGCCTTCAACGTCGCCAATCTCGTTCTCACCCGCCTCGTGAGACGGGAACGAAGCCTCCGGATACGTGCCGCGCTGGGTGCGACCGGCTGGGAACTTCGTCTCCAACTCACCGTCGAGAACGTGATCCTCGGTCTCACGGGCGGGGTGCTCGGAATCGCGCTTGCGGTTCTGAGTCGCGACCTGCTCGTCTCCTACGCCTCGCGGTTCACCGTGCGCGCGGACGAGATCGCCGTGGACGGGGTCGTACTCGGCGTAACGCTCGCTGTCGCGGTGGGCGTATCGGCACTCCTCGCCTGGCTGCCCGGACTCCCGATCAGCCCCGGCACGGAGGGCGCCGCAGCAGCGCAACGTGCTACTGATTCTCGGTGGCGACGGCGCGTCCAGCGGGGGCTTGTCGTCGGGCAGCTCGCCCTGTCGTTCGCGCTTCTGAACGGTAGCGTGTTGCTGGTGCGGAGCATGATCGAGCTCGCGGCCGTCGACCCTGGATTCGAGACCGAGAACACCGTGTCGGTCCGGGTCCCGACGGGCCCATCCGGCGTTCCTCTGCCCGTAGGCGAGCAACCCGAATGGAAACCGACGTTGGCCGAGATCGAGGCACACCCCGCGGTGGTCTCCGTCGCGACGGCGACGTGGGCGCCGCTCGGGAATGTGCGACCGACCGCGCTCGGGGTCCGGATCGATGGTTCGTCGGACGAGTTCCGCGGCAACCTGACCGCTGCGAACAACGTATCCCTGGGCTACTTCGACGTATTGGACATCCCACTGCTCGCGGGACGCAGGTTCACGCAGAACGATGCCTCGGACGCGCCTCCGGTCGTGATTCTCAGCGCGTCGATGGCTCGAACTCACTTCGGGACGGACGACCCCGTCGGACGCAGCATCACATTCACCCCGGACCTTCAGAACGAGTTCTTCGAACGCGAGTACCAGATCGTGGGGGTCGTGGGTGACGTGACGGTCCGCGCTCCGGGGTCAGACCGGGTGGATACCTATTATCGGCCGGCCGCTCAGACCGGCTATGGACCGGAGATCGTCATGGTGACCCGCGGGTCCGCGAGTGGGGTCACGTCCTTCGTGCGTGAAGCTGTGGGACGGCTCGATCCGTCCATGCCGGTCGAGAGCGCCGAGCCACTTCAGCTTCGGATGGAACAGGCCAACGCGCCGCGCCGCCTGAACGCAGTCCTGTTCGGTGGATTCGCCGCTCTCGCACTCCTGATCGCCGCGATCGGGGTCCTGGCGACACTGGCCTTCTCCGTATCGCAACGCATCAGGGAATTCGGGATCCGTGTCGCGCTGGGAGCACGCCGAGGAGAAGTCCTGTGGTCGGTGATGCGGGACGGGGCAGCGATCACCGCCGTGGCGATGGTCGTGGGCGGGGCAGCCACACTCGCGCTGGGTCGCGTCCTCTCCGGTCTGCTGTATGGTGTACCTGCGTCGGATCCGATCTCGATGGTCCTCACGGCCACCATTCTCGCAGCCGTCGCGCTCGGCGCGGCATACGTACCCGCGCTGCGGGCGACGAGAACCGACCCGGCGGTGGCGCTTCGAGCCGAGTGAAGTCGCTCCCCCGTG
>JGI12210J13797_10032842_pt1 | contig 16480 bp, 12 predicted proteins | sample ElkSlonscriptome_3_FD_13797 | JGI IMG/M metagenome (IMG submission 13797)
CAGGCGCGCACGAGGGCCTCGGGGGTCTCGGCCTCCGGGGCGAGGGCCACGAGCGGCCAGGCGAACCGCCCATCCGGGGTGTGGAGCCGGAAGCAGCGCCGGGCGATGTCGCGCCGAGCGGCCGCATCGAGGCTCGCGACCCGATGTTTCGACAACCTCGTGGCGTAGTCTGCGCATGCGTCCGGCGATGACGGGTGGTCCTCGGGCTCAGCGCCAATGACCACCGCCTCGGCGTAGGGCAGCTCTGCGCGGAGCGGCGCCGCCTCGGTCTCGGTGCGCAGCCGCTCGGCGGCGCTCTCGACGATCCCCTGCATCTCGCGGCGCACGGCCGCCTCTTCGCCCCGGAGCGCGGAGCCCGCGACCCAGCCCATAGCCAGGGCGGGGATCAACGCGATGGCCGCGAAGAGCAGCCAGTCGCGCGGGCTCGAGTCGCGGCGCAACACCTCGAAGCGAAGACTTGCACGGTCATGTCACCGCCGTGTCATCGCCCTCAGAATCGTCGTCAGAGCAGGTCGAGCAGCTCGGCCGGGCGCTCGAGGATGGTCTCGGCCCCGTGGGCTCGCAGCGCTTCTCGGCCCCGAAAGCCCCAAGCGACTCCGACCGGGCGCAGGCCCGCGGCGCGGCCGGTGTCGATGTCGATCCCCGTATCGCCCACGAAGATGCTGCGCGCGGCGGACCAATTCTCGGCCGCCAGCAGGGCCACGGTCGAGGCGGGGTCGGGCTTCTTGGGGAAGACGTCGGGCCGGTGACCCCACACCTTTCGCCAGGGTACGTCGCCGAGGAGCTGCTTCACCATGTGCTCGGTGAGGGGGTGGGGCTTGTTGCTGAGCACCGCGAGCCCTAGGCCCCGGGTCTGCAGCTCCCGCAGCAGGGCGCCGATGCCCGGGTAGAGCTGCGTGCTGCGCAACAAGTTGGTCTCGTATCGGGCCAGGAAGCGCCCCAGGGCCTCTTCGACCCGCTTCGGGTCCACGCCCGCCAGCGCCCGCTCGGCGAGCACCCGGGCCCCCGAGCCGACGAACCCCGGGTAGGCCTCAAGCGGGTGGGGAGGCAGCCCGAGGTCATCGAGGGCCTCGTTCATGGCGAGGCCGATGCCGGCCACGCTGTCCACGAGGGTGCCGTCGAGATCGAAGACGACGGCGTCGTAAGCGGTCGACATGAGCCGGTTTGCTACCGGTCCCGGTCCCGTCCCGTCAACGGTCCTCGGTCGCCGGGTCGACAGGTGCGGCTGGGGGTGGTTGGATCGGGAATCCCCGCGCTTCGAGCCGGGGCACACCCATGGCCTTCGAAGCATCCAGCTTACGAAAGTGGGTCTTGCCGATGTCTGCCATCGCGTCGGTGTCGGTCCTCGCTTTCTCCGTCCTCTACGCCGTCGACGTCCTCAGAGATGCGAACGTCCCGGTCTTCGCCCGCTATCTGGACTTCGATCCCGCGTCGATCACCGACGCCGTCCCCTCGCTAGGCGGGATGATCGCCGCCGTTCTCGGCATCGTCATCACCGTCGTCAGCATCGTGGTGCAGCTCTCGGCCAACCGGTATCCGGGCGTGGCCACCATGTTCTTGCGCGACCGCACCAACGTCACGGTGATGGGCTTTTACGTGGTGGCCTGCGTGTGTGGGGTCCTCGTGAGCCTCTCGCTCCGACACGACTTCGTACCGCACACCACGGTGGTGGCGATGATGGGGACCACCACCGTGGGCTTGGTTCTCATGGCACCCTACTTCGCCTACGTGTTCTGGTTTCTGGAGCCATCGAACATCATCGCGAGGATCCGCACCAACGCCGTGACCGCCGTTCGCAGCGGCTCTCGCTCCTCCAACGTCAACCGCTGCGAGGGGGCGCAGGCCGAGGCGATCAACGCCATGGAGGAGCTGACCGACATCACCAGCAACTCCATCTCCGGCAAGGACAAGATCATCGCGAGCCGCGCCGTCGACGCGCTCAAGGACTTCGCGGTCACCTACATCACCGACATCAAGGACGAGGCGTCCGAAGCCTGGTTCGGGCTCGGGAGCAGCATCCGCGAGAACCCCGACTTCGTGGCCATGGAAGCCGAGTCGCGGCACGACCTCGAAGAGCGCCGCACCTGGGTCGAATGGAAGGTGATGCGTCAGTACCTCGGCATCTACAACGAGGCGCTCTCGACGATGCCGGACATCAACTACCTCATCGCGATCGACACGCGCTACATCGGCGAGGCCGCGGCCAAGGTGGGGGACGATCAGCTGATGGTCCTGGTGCTGAGGTACATGAACTCGTACTTGCGGGCGACGCTCAACGCGAAGAGCGTGCGTACGGCCTACAACGTGCTGAACCAGTACCGACAGCTCGTGGAGGCCATGATGAAGCACGGCCAGGGCGACCACGCGGCGGCGGCGGTCGAGCACATGAAGTACTACGGCCACGTCAGCTACGACATGAAGCTGTCTTTCGTGACCGAGACGGTGGCCTACGACATCGGCACGATCTGCGAGGTCGCGCACGAGCTCTCCATCAAGCAGCAGGACGACGTGCTCGCCACCTTCTTGCAGCTCGACCGCGACACGGCCCGCAAGAGCCAGGAGCGTGCGCTCAAGGGGGTGCGTAAGGCCCAGACCAAGCTCGCGGCCTACTTCCTGAGTGTCGGCGAGCGCGAGAAGGCGCGGCTCATCTATCACGACATGGAGCTCGATCCGCCGGAGCGCTTGGTGGCCATCCGCCAGGAGCTCGACCGCGTCGAGACCAAGGACTTCTGGGAGATCATCGACCGCGGACGCAACTTCGAGTTCATGCCCAAGCGCCAGAAAGAGGCGATGCATCGCTTCTTCGGCTGGTTCGAAGGGATTGACTCGGTGCAGCTGCCGCGTACCAGCGTAGCGCCGAAGAAGAAGCCCAAGCCGAAGCGCGAGGTAACGCCCACCTCCGCCGACGCCAAGCCGGACGGTCGTCGCGACGCTCCGCCCCCGGAGTCCGAGTCGCGCCCGCCCTCCTCTCGCCACGGTCACGAGATGCCGCCGCCGAGCTCGATGGAGGCCGCCTCTGACGCCTCGACCGAGAAGACCGGGACGTGATGATGTCGCGTCGCGCTTGGCTCGGCGGGCTCCTTGGCCTGGCCGGCTGTGGGGATTGCGCCGGAGCCCAACCCGGGGGTGCATCGGCGCCGCCGCTCCCTCCCTCGGCACCCGCCGCGACCGCACGGTGGACGGAGCTTTCTTTTCCCGCCACGGAGCGTTTTCAGGCGGAGCACGCGGTCATCTCCAAGCAGGGCGAAGGACAGGTTCTCGTCGCGCTCCATGGCCGAGGCGAAGTCGACGAGGGGTTGGAGGGCGGCGCCAGGGGGTGGCGCGACGACTACGCGCTCGATCGCGCCATCGTGCGCGCGGGGGCGCCGCCGCTCACGCGTGAGGACTTCCTCGGGTTCGTCAGCGACAGCCGCCTCCGGGCCCTCAACGCCTCTCTCGCAGAGCACCCCTTCGTCGGCCTCGCGGTGGCATGCCCCTGGGCGCCGGCCCTGCGCGATCGCACCCCAGCGGGCAGCGAGCCCTTCGCCCGCTTCATCATCGAGGATCTCATTCCCCGGGCGAGGCGTGAGGCGGCAGCCCAGACCTCGCGCCTCAACGGCATCGACGGCGTCAGTATGGGGGGACGGCTCGCGCTCCACATCGGGCTTCGCCACCCCGAGGTGTTCCGCACCATCGGCGCCCTGCAGCCCGCCATCGGCGAGCCAGACATCCCCGAGCTCGTGTCCCTGGCCAAGGCCGCTGCGGCCAAGGTCGGCGACGACTTCGCCTTCCGCATCGCCACCAGCACCGATGACTACTTTCGTCCGGCCGTTCTCGCCCTCTCCAAGGCGCTGGCCCGTGCGGGGGTGAAGCACGCACTCATAGAGACGCCAGGTCCCCACGACTACGCTTACAACCGCGGTCCGGGCGCCTACGAGATGCTTCTCTGGCACGAGCGGAGGCTCCGCGGGCTGCCTGCCCCGTGACGCAAGTGGCGCCGTCGCCGCACCGGCGGTATTGACCCTTCGAGCCATGGCAAGCCAGGACGTCTTTCGCCGCCTCGACCAGCTATCGTGGCGGCGCGACAGCGAGCGACGGATCGGCCACAAGGGTCGCGTCCTGAGGGATCTGGCGCGTGCGGGGATGCCCGTGCCCACCACGTGGGTGCTCTCGGCCGAGCACTTCGAGGCCGCTTGCGAGCGTATCCTTCCGCGCAAGCACGACCTGCGCAGCCTCATCAAGCTCTCAGGGACGCGGGCCGGCGACGAGCGGTGCGCCCGCGCCTACGAGGAGCTGATGGTCGCCGCCTTCGACGACGCGCTGCTCGAGGGCTTGGAGCTGGCTTGGAAAGAGGACCTGTCGGCATGGCCGCACGGGATCGCGGTACGCCCGGCCATCGCCGCCTCCGGGCGCGCGGCCCATGCCGCCAGCCGGCAGCTTCACTCTCGGGTCGGACTGACCACCGAGGAGGACGTGGCGCAGGCGATCCGCGAGGTCTGGGCCAGCGTGGTTCTCGCGTGGTCGGTCGCGGCCTATGCGGAGGCGGGCCTGCGGGACGTGGGTCTGGCGCTGCTCCTCCAGCCCACGGTCCCCACGGAGACCTCGGGGCTGCTGACCCGCACCACCAGCGCCTACGGTCAGGTCGGCGGCGCGGACTGGCACCTCGGAGTCCTGCTCGACGACGACGGCCCCACCGAATGGCGCCGACGGGGACAGCTGCTCCTGCCTCTGTCGCTCGGACGCGGAGGTGACCTGCCCCCGGAGCCTCTCGCCCGGCTGCGCGAGGCCCTCGAGCCCGACGGCTTCGAGCAGCTTATCGAGGTCGGCGAAGTAGGGGAGCGCGAGCTGGGCGAAGGTGCGGTGCTCTACTTTTCCGTCGAGCGCGACGACGGCCGTTGCATCCTCCACGTGCTCAACGCCGAGGAGAGCGCCCGCTGGTTGCCCCTCGAGGGCGGGACGGCCTCCACCACATGGGTCGAAATCCCTCTGGGAGGACAGACCCCCGAGCCGCCCACACGCCTCACCCAGTCGGTGGTCGAGCGAACCATCGACGGCGCGCTGCGGGCGACCATGGACGAGCTGCGGTGCGGGGTCGACGACGACGAGACACTCATCACCCACTGGTCGGGGCGTAGCTACCTCAACGTCGATGCGCTCATCGAGACCCTGCGCAACGTACCCTTCCTCGACCCCGAGGATCTGCTCATCGCATTCGGCGGGGTCGGCGCCGAGCAGCGGCGGCGCCTCGCCCGTTCGGAGGAAGCGAGGGGGATCAACATCTTCCGCTGGCCTCGGATCGGGGTGGCCGCCATCTCACGTCAGCTCACCTTCGAGGCCGACATCGAGCGCATCGAGCGTGATCTCGAGCGCGACATCCGAGCTCAGTCGGTGATGGATGTGAGCCTCTTGCCGAGCGACGCGATGGACACCACGCTCGGTGCCGCCGAGGACCTCGTGGAGAGAGCCGCCGGGCTCTGGATGCGCTGCTCGGGAGCCATCCTCAGCCTCCACGTCGCCCTTCGCGCGCTCATTCGGCGCCGGGTGGCCGACGTCGACCCGCAGGTTGGCTACGTGCTCGCAGCGGGCGAGGTCGACGTATTCGCGACCACCATGGCCGAGCAGCTGGCGCGGGTCGTGGCCGCCCTGCGCGAGGACGCCCCCGCGCTCGAGCGCATGAGGTCCGGAGCGGTGATGCGCCCCGAGGACCTACCCGACGGGATTGCGCGGGGCGCCCTGGGCCACTTCCTCGCCCGGTATGGCGAGCTCTGCTTCAACCCTTTCGAGCTGAGCCGGCCGCGCTGGAACGAGGACGCACGCAGCCTCGCGCAGACCCTCGCCATCCTCGTGGCCCAGCCCGAGCTCATCAGCGGGGAAGAATCCGCGCGTCGTGCCCGGGCCTCGGCCGACCTCGAGCTCGCCCGCTACGAGCCGGAGCTCACCGGTCTCGAGCGGCGCGCGATGCGGGGCCTCGTCGACCGTATGCGCGAGCAGTCGCGCCACCGTGCGCATGCCGACCAGCTTCTCCTGCGGGCGGTGGCTCTCTTCCGGCGCGTGGCCCTCGACGTGGAACGGCGGTTGCGGCGCGTCGATCCCGAGCTGCGGCCCGAGGGACCCTTCCATTGCTCGGCGACGCGGTTGCGGCGTGCGCTCAAGAGTGGACGCCCGGAACTGTCACGCGTGATCCGAATGCGGACCGTAGAGCGTCGAGAGCAGGCGGCCGTGCCAGCGCCGCCGGTCAGCTTCGTCGGCTCGCCTCCTCGCGGCGGCATCCCGCTCGTTCCCGGCGGCGAGCTCGAGGGGATCGGCGTGAGCCCTGGCGTCGTCGAGGGGCGGATCCGCCAGCTGGGCAGCCAGCTCCCCACGACGCTCGGCCCGGACGACATTCTCGTCATGCCCGCCTTCGAGATCGCCCACGTACCCCTCGGGCTCGCCGTCGCGGGGGTCATCACCGAGACTGGCGGGGCCCTCGCCCCCGGCGCGGAGGCGGTGCGCAACCTCGGCCGGCCAGCCGTTTTCAGTGTCGAGAACGCGAGCCTCCATCTCTACGAAGGAGAGCGGGTGCGGCTCGACGGGGAGCGGGGGACGATCATGCGTCTCGACGTCGACCGCGCCGCGCCGCCACTATCGGTTCGCAGGGAGGCCGTGCGCCGACCTTGAGACCGGTAATGCAATGGGCGGTGCAGCCTGGCGATGGCCGCACCGTCGACGAGGTGCTCGCACGTATGGTGGAAGAGGGGGCACCCACCGATGGCCGGGTCTTTCTCAACGGTCGCCCGGCCGATCCTACCGAGCCGGTGGACGTCGGCGACCATCTCACCGTCTACCCTCGGCGTGAGGTTGCTTACGCCGACCCCGAGGTGCTCGCGCAGCGAGACGGGGTGATGCTCGTCTTCAAGCCCGCTGGGCTCCCCGCCGAGACCACCAAGCTCGGAGAGGACTCGCTCGTCAGCGCGCTGCTGTCGCGCTTCAAGGGGGGCAAGATCCACGTGGCCACGCGGCTCGACACCATGGTGAGCGGGGTGACGGTCTGTACCCTCGGTCGCGACGCGAGCCGGCGCGTCGTCGCCTGGCGCGAGGCGGGGCTCATCCAGCGCACGTACTTGGCGCTGACCGTCGCGCCCGCCGAAGGGGCCTTCACGGAGGGGATCTGGGACTGGCCCCTCGGCAAGACCCGCGACCGCGGCGGTCGCCACCTGGCGAGTCCCAAGGCCCCGCAGACCAAACCGGCACGTACTCGGTATCTCGTACGTGGCCAGACGGAGCACGGGTGGCTGCTCGAGCTACGCCCCGAGACGGGGCGTATGCACCAGATCCGAGCGCACGCGGCCGCCGCCGGCCTCCCGCTCTACGGCGACGGCCGTTATGGCGGCCCCACCAGCCTCACCGACGACCGCGGCGCGGTGCAGGCGGTGCGGCGCCCGGCCCTTCACGCCCTTCGGGTCGAGCTCCCTCACTTGGCCGCCGAGGTGCCGCCGCCCGATGACCTCGTGGCCGGCTGGACCGCTCTGGGCGGGGACCAGCAGGCCATGAAGGGATCGTTCGGCGGACCGTAGTGGCGGCGCCGAGAGTCCCGTCGTGACAGTCGGGGTGATAGTCTGCGACGCGTGGCGGACCGAGGTGACAGTCCCCAGAAAGGGGATCGCGGCTCATGGCATCCGCCCGCCGTGGGCATGAAGGCGCCGCCCGGGGCCGAAGGGGTGAAGAACGCACTGCGCGACGAGGAGATCGCGCGGTCCCGGATGTTCTTTCGCATCCTCATGTTGGTGGCGCTCATCACCGCCGGCTTCATCCCGGTGCTCGAGGGGCCGCGCTGGCTTCGCATGGCCTCGGTCATCCTCTGCAGTTCGGGGGCGATGGTCTGCGCCTACGTCCTCACCGTCCTCCGGCATCCGGAGCGCTACACCGCACGATTCGCCACGGCGGTGGGGGTCGGCATCGCGATCCTCGGCGTGGCGGTCATCTACTACATCGGCCCCTTCTCCGCCGGGGCGATGATCCTCACGCTCGGGCTCTACTTCTTCGGGTACAGCCGCATCGAGCCTGTGGCCTGGAGCACCTACGTCACGGTGGCTTTGCTCTACTTCGTGGCCTCGGCGGGGATCGCCAGCGGGCTCCTGCCCGACCTCGCGCTCTTCAGCACGGAGGCGGCGCAACCCTTCACGCGGTGGTTCCAAGTGCTGATGAGTCAGGTGATATTCGCCTCTACCTTTTTCCTCGCGCGAAGCGGACGCGACCAGGCCGAAAAGGCCATGCAGAAGGTCTACAAGACCCAGCTCGAGCTTCGACGGCGCGAGGCCCTCCTCTACGAGGCGCGGGGTGAGCTGGCCCGGGCCAATCGACCCGGGGAGGGTCGCCACACCGGCAAGACCGTTGGCGCCTTCACCGTCGGCGATCTCCTCGGGCGCGGGGCCATGGGTGAGGTCTACCGCGCGAGAGATTGCGCGGGGCTCCCCGTCGCCATCAAGTTCCTCCACCCCAACCTGCAGGAGAACGATCGGAAGCTGAGGCGATTCCTCCGAGAGGCGGAGGTCGCCTCGAAGGTCGAGAGCGACAACGTGCCGCAGATCTACGCCACTGGCTGGCTCGACGACGGCAAGACGCCGTACCTCGCCATGGAGTTCCTCGACGGCCACGACCTCGGCTGGCATCTCCGTCGCACCGGGCGGCTCGAGCTTCCCGAGGCGGTCGAGCTCGTCGAGCACGTAGCCAAGGCGCTCGCCGACGTGCGTGATGCCGGCGTCGTCCACCGCGACCTCAAGCCGGCCAACGTCTTCCTCACCGACACGCTCCCCCGCACCTGGAAGGTGCTCGACTTCGGTCTGTCCAAGCTCACCTGGTCCAGCGGCTCGCTCACGCGGGGCAACGCGGTCGGGACGCCCTCCTACATGTCTCCCGAGCAGGTCGAGGGGCCCACGGTCGACCACCAAGCCGACCTCTACGCGCTGGGTGCGCTCGCCTACCGCGCGCTCTGCGGGATCCCTCCCTTCAGCGGCAACGAGATCGCCCACGTGCTCTACCGCGTGGTCCACGATCAGCCCACCGCGCCGGCCGAGCTCGCCAACATTCCCATCGACATCGAGCTGGTGCTTGCCCTCGGTATGGCCAAGCGGCGCGAGGACCGCTTCCACCGGGTGGAAGACTTCGCCCGGGCCATGCGTGACGCCTTCGAGGGTCGCTTGTCGGATGAGCTGCGGTCGCGCGGTTGGGTATTGCTCAAAGCCCATCCCTGGGGGAGCCGCAGCAAAGTCCATCGTGACGAGTCCGATGCAGCCTGAGCCGGCCTTCGACGCCATCGTGGTTTTGGGGTGTGGCGTCGAGCGCGACGGTCGGCCTTCGCCCGCCCTGTCGAGGCGGCTCGCGCTCGCCATGAAGGCCCATCGCGCACGCCCATCGGCGCCCATCGTCCTCACCGGGGGCAGGCGCTACGTTGGCCGCTACGTCGAAGCCGAGGTGATGCGCGAGGTCCTCGTCTCGCGTGGCCTCCAGCAACGGCAGCTGTGGGTCGAGTCGCGCAGCCTCTCCACACGGGAGAACGCCGTCTTCACCGCACGTCTACTGTCGGGCGATGCGGTCGCGCTCCTCGCCACTTGTAGCTGGCATCTTCCGCGGGCGATCGCTTGTTTTCGGCGCCACGGGGTGGACGCGGTGCCGCCCCCGCGATCATGGTGGAACACGCCGCCGCCGTCGTTTTCCGCGCGCGCGCGCGAGACCTTGAGTCGATGCTTCGATTGGACCATCACCCGCTTCGGCCGATGAGCTCACGATCGATCTGCATCGCGCCCCTGCTCGGGGCGCTCGCCCTCGGGTGTGGTCCGTCCGATTCGACAGCTGGTCCCACGGCGACCGCGACGGCAGCAGCGACCAGCACCGCGCCTGCGGCGGAGGACCGCGTGGCCGCGCTCCTCCGCGCCGAAGCTACCCGGGATGCATCCGGGGTGACCAACGCCGACCTCCAGCGTCGGGATCCCACCGTACGTCGAGCCGCCATGCGCGCTCTCGCTCGAATGCGGGAGCCCGAGCTCCGACCAAAGCTCCAGCGCGGGCTCCGGGACGAGGATCCCGAGGTCCGAGCCTGGGCCGCCTACGGTCTCGGTGACATCTGCGCGGGTGCGCGCGAGGCGACGGTGCGTGCGATCGTCGCCGCCGCCGTCGCTCAGGAGACCCAGGATGGCGCGGCGCTCTCCCCGCTGCGGGCCATGGCCCGTGCCCTCGGCCGATGCAGTACCGCGTCGGCGGAAGCCACCCTCGTGGCCTGGCTCGATGGTCTCGCGGCTGCGGCCGCCATCGATGCACTCGGCGACGTCGCGCGGAGTCGTAAGCGCCTCCGGGAGGAGACCTACGTCGCGCTCCTGCAGCACGCTGAGGGAGACGCCGAGCACCCGCCCCAGGGACATGCGCTCTATCCGCTCGGCAAGGTGCAGTACCTCACGCCGAGCGTGATCGAACGGGCGCAGAAGGTTGCGGGGGCGCGGTTGAAGGACGACGAGGTCGACGGCCCCACCACGAGCTACGCGTTGCGCGTTCTCGCGCGTTGTGGCGACGAGGCCCTCCCGGTGCTCGTCGAGGCCATGAACGACAGCCGGCTCCCCGTGGTGGCGCGGCTCGAGGCCATCGACGCCATGGGCCGTTTCGCGGACGCGGGTCAGCGGGCGCTGGGCAAGACGCTCGTGGCCATGCTGCCCGGGACCAAGACGATGGCGGTTGAGGCCTCCCCCGAGGCACTGCACCTCCCGCTCATGGTGCTTTCCCGTCTGCGCCGGATCCGCGAGGCCAAGGCGGCGCTCGAAGAGCTGGCCGCCCTGCCCGCCCCCGACGGGGCGACCGACGCCCAGAAACGTCGGATCTCTCTGCTTCGCTGCCGCGCCGCTCACCTTCTCGTCGAGCGCAACTATGACGACCCGAAGCTGAAGAGCTGCGATCTGCTCGCCGCCGGCGCCGACGATCCCCAAGAAAACCTCATCGGCGGCCAAGCCCGCCTCGAAGCGATCGGCATCGACGCCGTCAAGCTGCGCGGCAAGCGCCTCGAGGCCTGGAAGAAGTACGCCGAGAAGGGCCTGCCGGCCCTGAGGGCGATCGCCATTCGACAGCTCTTGGTCCACGACGAAGTAGCCGACAGCGCCGCGGTGCTGCACGCCGCGCTCACCGACGACGCGCCGGGGGTGGTGGCGGCGGCGGCCGAGGTCATCGCCCAGCGACCGGCCCGCGTCGGGGGGCCGGGCAAGCTCGACCCCGCGGTGAAGAAGGCCCTGCTCGAGGGCCTCGAAGGGGAGGGCGCCACCGCCGACCAAGAGGCGCTCGGGGCGATCGTCGACACGGTGGGCAAGCTCGGACTCGCCGAGGCCAAGCCCGCCCTCATCAGGTTATGCGGCTCGCCTTGGCCGGCCCTGCGTGAGCACGCGCAGGCGGCGTTGAAGAGCCTCGCCGGTAAGGACGGCGCCGTACCCACGTGCCGCGCGACCACGCCCCGCGAGGCGCCCCCCGAGCTCGACGCTGCTGCGTCTGAGCCCATCCAAGGCTCCGTGACACTGACCTTCACCACGAGTGTGGGCGAGCTGTCGATGAAGCTCGACCCCGGGCTCGCGCCCCTCACCGTGCGCCGCATCGTCTCGCTCGTGGAGAACGACTTTTACGACGGCATGGTGGTCCACCGGGTCGTGCCCGGGTTCGTGGCCCAATTCGGCTCGCCTACTGGCGATGGCTACGGGGGCGTGAAGGGCCTGCCCGCCTTGCCGTGCGAAACGTCTCCCGTGCGCTTCGACGCCATGCGGGTCGGGGTCGCCCTCGCGGGGCGCGACACCGGCTCCAGTCAGCTCTTCGTGACCCTGGCCCCCAAGCCTCACCTCGACGGCGCTTACGCTTGGGTCGGCACCGCCGACGGTCCGTGGGCGAGCTTGGTCCCCGGCGACCGCATCGACGACGTGAAGGTCGCCCCCGCCAAGTAGCCGAGCGCCGTCAGCGAAACGGCGCGCGCAGGTCCTCGTCCCGCAGGCCCATCAAGAAGCCAGCCCGCGACGGGTCCGGCAAGCTCGAGACGTCACCCGTGCGTGCCGCCTCGAGGCCCTCGCGCACGCCGCGTCGGTGCCGGCGTATTCGACCCTGGGCGTAGTCGGCGGCGCTTCCATCCTCGAGGGCGAAGGCCCAGTCGCTGGCCTGAAGCTGCAGGCCATGCCGCAGCGCGTGGGCGACGCCCCGCGCCGCGGGGCTCTCCTCATCGCCAGGGTCGATGCTGCCCACCGCGCGCTGCATCTGCCGGGCCGTACCGTGCACGTGCCGCCACAGATGCGCCGTGCAGGGACCGATCCACACCCGGTGGTCCCCGCCCCGGCCCCAGCTGGACGCCTCCGGCTGAACCAAACCTTCGGGCTCCAGCTGCGACACCATGACCGGCGACAGACGCGGATGTCCGCTCAGGCCCGCGAGGACCTCACGGAGGAACACGGGACCCTCGAACCACCAGTGCCCGAAAAGCTCGGCGTCGTACGCGGTGACCAGCGCCTGCCGCCCGCTGCGCGCTTCCGCGTCGAGCCATTGGACGAAGTCGGCCGCGTCGCGCTTCGCCTGCACCTCCGCCTCGCGGGCGCGATAGGGCGCGCCATCGATGCCGTGGAGCTTGAGTCCGGTCATCGTCCCCCGTCCGAAGGGGCCCGCCTCCCGATCGTGCCCGAGGTCGCGGTGAAACTCGCGGTAGAGGGGGCTGCGCGGGTACCCGTGGTCCCGTGACCACACCCGGTGGGAGGCCTCGAGGTTCCGAGGCCAAAGCACCAGGCCGTCGGCCGTCGTGCCGCCGGCTTGCACCGCGTGCGCATCGACCAGGCTCAGCTTCACGTCGCCGGCGACGCGCCGCGCCACCCTCGCATCGATGCCGCATTCGGGCAGCCAGAAGCCGTCGGGCGCGCGACCGAGAGCGTCGGCGAACACCTTCTTTCCGAGCCGAACCTGCGCTTCGACCGTGCCGTCGATGACCGCCAGCCCAGGGAAGAAGCCGTGGGTCACCCCCGTGGTCCAGAGCTCGATGTCGCCTCGGTCCCATGCGCGTCCCAGGCGACCCAACACATCGCCGCGGTGGTGCAGCCACCGCGTTCGCGCCCCGGCGATGCGCCGCGAATAGAACGCACCGACCTCGCCCGTCACCTCACGATGGGTTTCGTTGAGCTCGTCGAGCGCGTCGAGGTGGGCTTCGAAGCGACTGTGGAGCGTGCGGTCCCTCAGCATCTCGATGAGCGGCGGCGAGAGCGACACCGTCAACGGCCCCTCCTCGAAGACCTCGAGCAGCGGCAGATAGCAGGTCCAGAGCGCGTCGTGGAACCAGCGCTCCTCCACCGTCCAGGGCGCCTCGGCGCGGACGTACGGCAGATGCGCGTGGAGGACGATCGCGACCTTCACGGCTACCGCAGCTCGGCGCCGAGGTCGCGGCCGGCGCGCTCGGCGTCGTCGGCGTCGTAGGTGCAGTGTCGCTCGCCGAAGCGAGGGTTGCTGCCGTCGGGGTCGGCGGTCATCGCGCGCAGGTACAGGCCGCCGTCTTCGGTCTTCTCGGCGTAGGCGGCCACTGGGAGTTGACAGCTGCCCCCCACCGCCTCCATGAAGGCTCGCTCGCCGACCACGCGGACGCGTGTCGCGGCATCATCGGTGCGCAGCAGGCGCTCCTCTACGGCTGTATCCGTCGTGCGGCACTCGATGCCGAGCGCACCCTGGCCGACGGCGGGCAGCATGACCTCGGGCGCGAGCACCTCGGTCGCCCGGTCTGCCATGTCGAGACGGCGCAGACCCGCGTAGGCCAAGACGATCGCGTCGACCTGTCCCTCCTCCAGCTTGCGGAGGCGGGTGTCGACGTTGCCTCGAAGGGGGCCGATGTCGAGGTCGGGACGGACCTTCAGCAGGTAGGTCTTTCGCCGCAGGCTCGACGTGCCGACCTTGGCGCCCCGAGGCAGGTCGGCGAGCTTGGCGCCGTCCCGGGTGACCATGACGTCGCGGGGATCTTCGCGCGGGGGAATGGCGGCAAGCCTGAGCTGAGGCGCGAGCTGGGCCGGTACGTCCTTGATCGAGTGCACGGCGAAGTCGGCCTTGCCAGCCAGAAGCGCCTCCTCGATCTCCTTGATGAAGAGGCCCTTGCCGCCCACCTCTTGGAGCGGCCGATCCTGGATCTTGTCGCCCGAGGTCACGACGTGCAGCTCCTCGACGGTCATGTCGTCGGGCTGGGCGTCGCTGAGCGATCGGGCGTAGGCCCGTGCCTGGGCGAGGGCGAGCTTACTGCGGCGGGTGGCGAGGGTGAGCGTGGTCATCGGGCGGTGGCTCGTCGTCGGCGCCGTGGCGATCGGAGCCATCGGGGCGCGGGGTGGAATGCGCGACCTCGGGGTCGAGCTCGAAGAGGTGGGCCACGAGCGCGGCCGCCTCACCCGAGCGGGTGTTGGTGGCCATCTCCTTGAGCTTTTTGGTCGGAGCGTGGAGGAGCTTGTTCACGGCGGCGTCGATCATCTTGGACAGTGCCTTGCGGTCGGTGTCCGAGAGGTGCTTGAGCCGCCCTTTGTAGCTGCGGTCGAGCTCGGAGGCCAAGGTCTCCCGGGTACGGGACCGCAGGGCCACGATGACGGGCTTCATCGCCTGCTGTGAACGGCGCTCTGCGAAGAGGCTCAGCTCGCGTTGAACGATGCGCTCGGCCTGCTCGGCCTCGTTCTTCCGGCCGGCGAGCGTCTGGGCGACCACCTGCGACAGGTCGTCGATGTCGTAGAGGTAGACGTTCTCGAGGTCGTTGACCCGAGGGTCGACGTCGCGCGGGACGGCGATGTCGATGAGGAAGAGGCTGCGGCCGCGGCGCTGGCGGCGGATCGACTTCAGCTGCTTCTTCGTGATGACGTGAGAAGGGCTCGCGGTGGAGCTGATGACGATGTCGGCCCGGATGAGGCTATCGGTGAGGCTGTCCCAGGTCGCCGGCTCACCGCCCACGTCGGCGGCGAGGCGCTCAGCGCGCTCGGGGCTGCGGTTGACCACCACCACGCGGGCTCCTGCCCGGGCCAAGAGCTTGGCCGCGCTCTCCGCCATCTCGCCCGCGCCCACCATCAAGGCGGTCGCACCCGCGAACTCGTCGAAGATCTGCCGTGCGAGATCGACGGCTACGCTCGGCACCGAGACCTGACCCGCGCCGACGTTGGTCTCGGTGCGGACCTTCTTGGCGGCGCTCAGTGCGCTGCGCATCGCTTGGCTCAGCGTGGGGCCCACGGCCTGGCATTTCTCGGCTCGACGGATGGCGTCCTTGAGCTGCCCCAGGATCTGCGGCTCACCGAGGACCATCGAGTCGAGCGACGCGGCGACCCGGAAGAGGTGCTGCACCGCGGCCTCGTTCCGGTGGGCCCAGAGGTAAGGGACGACCTCTCTCCCGCCGACCTCGGACATGAAGCGCGTGACGGCGCGTTCGGCCTCGACCGTCTCGCCCTGGGGGACGACGTAGAGCTCGACCCGGTTGCAGGTGGAGAGGAGTACGGCCTCGCCGATCTCCGGGTATCGCTGGAGTCGGTCGAGGGCGCTCTCCACCTCTCCCGGGGGGATGGCCAAGCGCTCCCTCACCTCGATGGGAGCGGTGCGATGCGACAGTCCGACGACGAGCATAAACCCCGATGGATCAGCCCGCCGCGACGACCGGGCGGAGAAGGTAGAAGCCGAGCATCACGATCTCGCAAACGAAGCCAGCCACCGCGCCGTAGGCGGCCCGTCGGCCCCGCCAGCCCGCGGCCCCGCGCAGAATGAGCACGGACGCGATGAGCAGCCAGGTCCCGTATCCGACCACCGTGCGGACCACCATGTCGGGGGAGCCGAGTTCGAGCTCACGCGCCCAGACGGTGCCGGAGCCGACCCCCAGCGTCAGTAGCGGGAAGCCCAGGATGAGAAAGCGGTGAATGGCCTTGTCGAGCGAGTCGAGGGCGGGAAGGCCGCTCTTCTTGGCGAGGAGCAGCTTCTTCTGCTTCAGTCGGCGCTCCTGGATCAGGTACATGATGGCCGCCCCGCTCGCGAGGAGGAAGAGCGCCACGCCTACGAGGTTGGCGAACACGTGCAATCCGGTGAAGGCGATGGGCAGCGAAGACGTATCGGCGCTGGTGCCGAGGAAGAAGGTGCCGAGGGTAACCATGAGCCCCACGGGCGCCACGATGATGCCGAGGGCGTTCACCTTGAACTTCTGCCGCGCCACCAAGTAGGTGATCGTGGCGATGAGCGAGGCGATCGAGAGCAGGAAGTGCAGGCTGTGCACCGGGCAGACCTTCGCCACGAAGCTCGCGATGAGAACGTACGTGAAGTGTCCGAGCCCCGCGACCCCCAGGAAGACCGGGGCCCATCGGGTGCGCGCCGAGACTTCTTCTCCGGCCGCAACGTCCAGATAGAACAGGGTGCTGGCGGCGGCGTAGAGGAGGACTGCGACGCCGAACGAGGCGAGGCTGAGGACGCTCATGGCGATGCGGATAGCTTAGCTGATAGCGCCGACAAAGCCCCGTCACCTGTCAAACAGACTTGACGA
>JGI12210J13797_10857079_pt1 | contig 16480 bp, 15 predicted proteins | sample ElkSlonscriptome_3_FD_13797 | JGI IMG/M metagenome (IMG submission 13797)
AGCACTATATTAAACAGCTTAGAAAGGCCGGGAAACAGACGTCTTTCTGGGCAAATTTGATGTCCTCGAACCAAAATTTTTTTGTAAAAAATAAAAGGCCGAAAGTAAGAAGGCATACGCCGAAGGCTAGCCAATCTCAATCTTAGAGAATAGAGGGCGATCGCCATTACAGCAGATGTTTCTGAGATTGAAAGCCTTCTATCATACCAAAGCAGAAACTGAGTGAAAACATAGCTTCATTCTTTCGACAAAGCCGAGAGCCTGAAAATACCCTCACAACGGCAGATATAATCATCCCTCTTTACACGTTGCATAAATTATGAGAGAAATGTGAAAATGAAACAAATATGAAATGACACCGATCGGTACCTCATGGCACAACATGTTCTGACGCGAAGCATTCGTTTTGCCTCTATTCTCGCCTTGTGCATTGGTTTGGCAAGTTGCACCAGCACTGAGGTCACCTCTACCAGCAGCCCTGACAGTTCCTCGGCGTCTAGCACCAGCGATATAGACTCGAGCCTAGCCTCCGACGAACAAATCAAAGTTCTCACCACGTTCACAGTGTTGGCTGACATGGCTCAGAATGTGGCCGGGGATGAGTTAGTTGTTGAATCTATCACTCGCATTGGAGCTGAAATTCATGGCTATGAGCCAGTTCCTAGCGATCTGGTCAGAGCCCAAGGTGCTGATCTAATTCTCTACAACGGCATGAACCTAGAGCTTTGGTTCGAGCAATTCTTAGGCAACCTTGAAGATGTGCCCTCGGTGCTGCTGACAGAAGGCATTGAACCTATCTCCATTGCTGAAGGCCCCTACACTGACAAGCCAAATCCCCACGCGTGGATGTCGCCTCAAAATGCATTGATCTACGTCGAAAACATTCGGAAAGCCTTTGTAGAGCTAGATCCAGAAAATGCCAACACCTACAATGCCAATGCTGAAGCCTATAGCGAACAGTTGCGGGCGATCGACGAACAGTTGCGACTTGATCTGGAGCAAGTGCCAGAACGCCAGCGCTATCTAGTGAGTTGCGAAGGAGCATTTTCTTACTTGGCTCGCGACTACGGCATGAAAGAGATTTACATGTGGCCGATGAACGCAGAGCAACAGTTCACACCTAAGCAAGTGCAGTCAGTGATCGAGGACGTGAAGACCTACGACGTGCCTACTATCTTTTGTGAAAGCACGGTCAGCGACGAAGGCCAAAAGCAAGTCGCCCGAGAGACGGGAGCCCGATTTGGCGGCAATCTCTATGTTGATTCGCTCTCTACAGAAGAAGGGCCTGTGCCCACTTTTCTAGACCTGTTGGAATATGATGCTCGCACTATTTCCAACGGGCTTTTAGCAGGCAGCAACGCTGAAGATTGAGGAAGCAATCTCTCTGAAGAAGCTCAGTTCCTAAACTCTCGTAAAGCCACACCACGCGTCAATTTTGTCACTTATCGATAACGATTATGCAAGCGATCGCCCAAGCTCTCGACATCACCATTCATAATCTCAGCGTCAACTACAGCAATGCTCGACTGGCTCTCTACAACGCGAGCTGTGTCATCGAAGCAGGCACCATTACGGCGCTAGTTGGGCCAAATGGAGGAGGGAAATCCACTCTGTTTAAATCCATCATGGGATTTTTGCAGCCCAGCCAAGGACGCATTCATATCGGCAGTTTGTCTGTTCAAACGGCTCAAAAGCGTCAACTTATGGCCTATGTACCCCAGTCCGACGAGGTGGACTGGAACTTTCCAGTGAGCGTGTTTGATGTAGTGATGATGGGTCGCTACGGCTATATGAATCTACTACGAATGCCCAGACCTAAAGATCGTCGTCTGGCGATGGAGAGCCTAGAGCGGGTGGGAATGGCCGATTTTCGCCATCGTCAAATTGGTGAGCTTTCGGGTGGTCAACGGAAACGAGCATTTTTGGCACGGGCGTTGGCACAAGAAGGTAAGGTCATTTTGCTAGATGAGCCGTTTACCGGAGTCGATGTGAAAACGGAAAAGCGGATCATTGATTTGCTGATGCAGCTCAGAAACGAAGGGCACACGATTTTAGTGTCTACCCATGATTTGGCCTCTATCTCAACATTCTGCGATCGCACTGTCCTACTCAATCGCACGATTCTCGCCTCTGGTTCTCTTGAGAAAACCTTTACGGAGGAAAATCTAGCCATGACCTTTGGGGGGTTGCCTGTCATGAGCCTCCATCATCTGTTTCATCCTTCTAAGGTTTCTGAGGTTGATGCATGAATGAATTCATCACGGGTCTCTTCCTATGGGATGTGCGGGATTGGCTCGTTGAACCTCTACAGTTTGGGTTTATGGTCAGAGCACTTTGGGTCAGCGCCTTTGTCGGCCTAGTCTGTGCCGTTCTCTCTTGCTACATCACGCTGAAAGGATGGTCACTGATGGGAGATGCCGTTTCCCACGCTGTCGTTCCTGGAGTCGTGGTAGCATACGCGATCGGCATTCCCTTTGCCGTCGGAGCCTTTATTTTTGGGTTTGGAGCCACTGTGGCGATCGGCTATATCAAGTCCAAAACTCGTCTCAAAGAAGACGCGGTGATTGGCGTTGTCTTCACAGGCTTCTTTGCCTTCGGCATTGTACTGATCACCAAAATACCCAGCAATATTGACCTGTTCCATATCTTATTTGGAAACGTCCTGGGAATCTCGAACTCAGACATCGTGCAAACGCTCATTGCAGGCACGACCACGTTGGTTGCAATGTTGTTGTTTCGCAAGGATCTCTTACTGTTTTGCTTTGACCCAAACCATGCCAAAGCAATTGGGCTCAACACTCAGCTCATGTATTACATGCTGCTTTCTCTGCTTGCCCTCACGATTGTGACCGCGCTACAGACCGCAGGTATTATCTTGGTCATTGCGATGTTGGTCACTCCCGGAGCCACAGCTTATCTACTGAGCGATCGCTTCGATCACATGCTAGGCCTTTCAGTTTTAGTCAGCGTTTCCTCATGCGTTCTAGGAACGTATTTTAGTTATCACTTAGATGTGTCTACGGGCGGTAGCATTGTAGTGCTGTTGACGCTGATTTTTACAATCACGATGATTTTCGCACCCAAATACGGCATCTTGGCTCAAAGCCTCAAGAACATTCCCGAACCTGTTTTAGACGAAGCGCAAAATCAAGACTACATCTCATAACCAAGTTAGTATTTACAACTAAACTGACAGATGAACTGACAACCAAGCCATTACTCAATGAATGGACGCTTTTCTTCACCTCTCTGAAGCAATATGAAATATCGGCAGCTCGTTCGAAAATGGCACAGTACCCTAGCCCCTGTTGTCTTACTTCCACTGCTCGTCACCGTGACAACAGGAGTGACCTATCGCCTTTCCAAAGACTGGTTTGGTCTTTCCCGTGACCAGGTTCACTTTTTAATGACGATTCACGAAGGAGAATATTTGGGGCAGACCCTAGAACCCTTCTATGTTTTGCTGAACGGGCTAGGGCTCCTTTGGATGCTCATCACAGGTGGAACAATGGTCGTTCAGAACATCATGCGTGCATGGAAAACAAAAGAAACAGCTTCCAACAATTGAGGAAAGATTCTTCTTTTCGTATATTCCAGTAGGGCGTTGCCCAGCAGAGGCACATCTTCTAGGTCGATTTGGCGCTGCCCCTGATATTCAATCGCTTCGATGTCACCAGCCATAATCTGACTGGTGGTGTAGAGGGAGGCGTCAAATGTATAAAGGCGATCGCCCTGATTACCCTGACGCTCTTTTTCTCTCAACTCGCACATTCTAAACGCGACTGCCTTTGACAAAGGGAATTCCAAGCGCGGATGGAGTTTGGTCGCGGAGACGACGACTTGCCAACACCAGTAGCGTCAAAGCATAGGGCAGCATGAGCAGAAACTCATAGGGTAGCTCGTCCGAGCCTAGAGCCTGAATGCGAAACTGAACGGCGTCGGCAATACCAAACAGCAATGCTCCAGCTAAGGCTAGAAACGGATTCCAGCGAGAGAAATAGACTAGGGCGATCGCAATCCAGCCCCGTCCTGCAGTCACTCCTTCAATAAAGAGATGTAGCTGTTCGACCGTCAACACTGCCCCTCCCAGCCCCGCCAGAGCCGATCCTGCCAGAGTGCAAAGATAGCGAATGCGAATGACATCCATGCCTGAGGTTTCGACCGCAGTAGGATGTTCTCCTGTGGCGCGAATATGGAGTCCCCAGTTCGTGCGAAACAGCAACCAACCGCAAAACACCACGAGGGCAGCGCTGAGATAAATCACCAGACTGTGGGTAAACAATACCTCTCCTAGGATGGGCAGTCGGGATAGTCCAGGAATAGGAAGCGTCGGCAGACCACTGACTCGTCCACTGCTGAAGGCTGGAACCGCCCGATAGCAGTATGTCGTGAAACTTTGTCCTAGCAAGACCAGTGTGATTCCTGCGACCACCTGATCGGTACGGCACGTGAGCGCCAGCACCGCCATCACCAGCCCCATTCCAAGTCCTGCCACCAAGCCCGCTGCCAATCCGACCCAAGCAGCAAGTTGAGTCATTCCGGTGGTGGTTTCGATGGCATAGGCGCTGGCAAATCCGGCTAAGCCGCCTACGAGCATGACACCTTCTAATCCCAAATTCATGACGCCAGAGAGCTGGGTGATAATTTCTCCCAATACAGCTAGCAACACAGGCACAGCTAGACGAATGCCAGCAGTCAAAATAGCGATGAGAAAGGCGGTGGTTAAGACTTGATCCCAGGGCATGTCAGTTTTAGATTTTGGATTGGGGATTTTGGATCGGCTGTGATGGATGGGAATGAGAGGGGTATTTCTGCGTGATTAGAGATCTTCTCGCTGGGCGATCGCACTTCCGGCCAAGACTCCAAGAACTAACAGCGCTTGGAGAACGCCTGCCACAGCAGCGGGAACTTGTAGCGAGACGTTGAGGGCTTGGGCTCCGACCACGAGTCCAGAAAACAGCAGCGCTGCTATCAGGCATCCCACGGGGCTAAGCTGTCCGAGGAGTGCGACGAGAATTCCGGTAAAGCCGTAACCATCAGAAATATTGGGTTTGAGACGGGTATAGGTATAGCTAACTTCAATGACCCCAGCGAGTCCGGCGAGGGCTCCGCTCAGCAATAGCGCTGTCAGCACATGGCGACTGGGGGCGATACCAACACTACGGGCAACATTGAGATTGGCTCCGACAGCGCGAAGACGAAACCCCAGCGGCGATCGCCACAGCAGCAAAGCAGTGAGTCCAACCAGCAGCAACGCGATCAGAATTCCCAGGTGAAGACGACTGCCAAAAAGTCGGGGCATCTGAGCCGCTGCAACAAAGCGCGCCGTTTCGGGCAAAAATCCGTTGGGATCGCGTAGAGGCGCTCGTGAGACATACTGCACTAGCAAGATGCCGATATAGTTCAGCATCAACGTACAAATGATCAGATTGACGCCACGCTTCAGGTGGAGCAATCCAGCAACAGCACTCCACAGCAGTCCTCCGACTAAGCCAGCTAACAACATCAGAGGCAGCATCACAATGCCTGGAAGCTGGGGAAAAAGGAGGGCGATCGCCCCTCCCGCCAGTGCGCCGATATGGTACTGACCTTCTGCACCAATATTCCAAACTCGAGCGCGAAAGGCGACCGTTAATCCCAAAGCAATAATGAGAATGGGGGTCGCTTTCAGCAATGTTTCTGTAATTTGGCGACCGCCCCCAAAAGCCCCTGACATCAATACTCCAAACGCTTCTAGAGGATTGACTCCGCTCAGGATAATGAGAATACTGCTGAGCATCAACGCCACCAGTACTCCAAGGATCGGAGCAAAAGGTTTTAAGGAAAAAGATGACTTGGAAACAACAGTTGTCATAACAGAGCGACAGTGCGGAACGACAGTGCGGAACGACAGTAGTTCGATAGTAATTCGATAGTAATTCGGCAGTCGATTAAGCGGAATGGGCAGATTCGTTGAGTGTGGAGTCTGGCACAGCAACATTAGCCCGTTTGGAGAATTCAAAATCAGAATCGTCGGGTTGCCGCTGTCCGGCCATAAGGCGTCCCAACTGATTGATGTCGGCATTGTCGGCAGCCATTTCCCCTACAATGCGCCCTTCATAAAGAACGGCGATGCGATCGCACAGGCGCAAAATTTCGTCTAGCTCGGTTGAGATCAGCAAAATCGCCGCTCCGGCATCCCGCTGGGCCATGAGCTGAGCGTGAACGTATTCCATCGCGCCTACATCTAAACCTCGGGTGGGCTGTGCCGCGAGAATAACTTGAGGCTGCCTCGACAGCTCGCGAGCAACGATCACCTTTTGGGCATTGCCGCCCGAAAGCTTTCCACCTAAAGTTTTGGCAGAAGGTGTCCGAATCAAATAGCGCTGCACCAACTCTTTGGCATGGTTCAAAATCACGGCGGGGTGCAACAATCCTCGACGACTAAAGGGCGGACGGGCGATGTCTCGTAGCAGCAAATTCTCCGCCACAGAAAATGCCGAGATTAGGCCCATGCTGTAGCGATCGGACGGAATGTGAGCTAGCACGCCCTGATAGTTCACCGTGCCGGATTCAGCAGAGCGCAGTCCCACGATGACCTCTTCTAGCTCTCGCTGACCGTTGCCATCGACCCCCGCAATGCCGACAATCTCGCCCTGATGAACGGTCAGATCGATGGTATCTAGGGCAATTTTCTGATGATGGCCTAAAGCCGAAACTTGGTGAAGCTGCAACTGAGGTGTGGCGATCGCCATCGATCGCCGAGAAGGACGACTCAGATTCACCTCACGACCCACCATCAGAGCCGCCAATTGATCTGTATCGCAGTCTGTACTTTCCACTGTGGTAATGGTTTGACCATCTCGCAATACTGTAATGCGATCGCACACCGACTTCACTTCATTGAGCTTGTGGCTGATAAAAATCACCGCTGTGCCCTGGGCTGCAAGCTGCCGCAAAATCTCCATGAGCCGTTCGGCTTCTGGGGGCGTCAGCACGGCCGTCGGCTCATCTAAAATTAGTACTTTGGCATCGCGATAGAGGGCTTTGAGGATTTCGACTCGCTGTTGCTGCCCGACCGACAGTTGCCAAACAGGAGTCGCAGGATCGAGATCAATCCCATAGCGCTGCGCCAGCTCACGAATCCTACGGTGAAGCTTGCGGGGACTCTCTTGCAACAGGGCGCTGCTCTGTCCCAAAATCAGATTTTCAGCCACGCTAAACCGATCGACGAGCTGAAAATGCTGGTGTACCATGCCGATGCCAGCAGCGATCGCATCGGCGGGGCGCTGAAAGGTAACAGGGTCTCCCCGCAGCCAAATTTTCCCTTCATCGGGAACATAGAGGCCGCAGAGAATATTCATCAGCGTTGTTTTGCCTGCCCCGTTTTCTCCTAGCAGTCCATGAACTTCACCCGTCTGAACGGCAAAGTTGACCGACTGATTGGCAATCACGCCGGGAAACCGCTTCGTGATGTCGCTCATGGCGATCGCCATCTGGTCTGAGGGCGAGCCCTCAGATACCGAAGGACTAGAGGAATTCCTCAACACATCAGACATGACAATCCTGCTAGAGAAAACGGACAACCAATACGAACAATCAAAACCCGCGCGACATCATCAGACATCGCCTAAGTCCTCTTATTGAGGTACGAAAGGCACTTCGAGTGAGCCCGACGCAATCTCTTCTTCTGTTGACTCAACAGTGCTGAGGGTGTCATCGCCGACATCGTCTTGAAACTCGGAAGTCACTTCGACTTGAATCACATCTTCCGGCACACCTAAGGCGTAGAATTTCCCTGCAAACTCATCCGCTGCCGTATCTTCGAGCATTTGAGAAAAGAGGGGTTCCATGTTCCAGATGATATTTGTGGCAACGACCTCAGGCCCCAACGACGACATGTCGCCTACATAGCCTGTAACATAACCATCCACCTCTTTAGCCGCTTCGATTTGTCCCAGCGTCGGCCCCTGACCACAGCCGATCCAAAAGTCCACTCCCGTTTCAGCCTGGGACAACGTTGCTTCTTTTGCCTTCGCCACGTCATACCAGTCCCCGACTGCCGCAGTGGTCAGGGTGGCCTCAGGAATCACCGTTTGGGCTCCAGCCAGCATTGCTTCTCCCATGGCATGACAAGCTGGAATATCAAAACCATAGAGGGCTCCCAGCTTTCCTGTTTCGCTCAGCTCGGCCGCAATCAGCCCAACCAGATAAGCCCCTTGATAAAATGGCTGGTCATAGTCAGCCACATTCTCCGCCGTTCCATCAATGCCGCCAGCCCAAGCAAAGTTCACATCTGGAAACTCTTGTGATACCTGAAATACGGCATCCTGATAGCTAAAAGAATGAGCCACGATTAAGTCATACCCTTCCTCAGCATATTGACGTAGCACCGCTGCCGCATCGGCAGGATCGACTGCCTCAGACACTGCTACCTCGACCCCTTCTGCCTCCATCTCCTCTCCAGCTTCAAACGCGGCTTGATCCCACGATTGGTCTGTGGAAGACCCGCTCAGAATCAGAGCCAACCGAAGGGACTCAGAGTCGGTAGCGGGCTCGGTCTCGGCAGTAGATTCGGGTTCCGTCGTATCGGTCGAAGCCGTGTCAGAACCGCAGGCACTGAGCAGCAGCGGCAACACTACCGCTAGTGCAGTGAGCGAGGGACGCAAACAACGAGACAAAAACTGTAGAGTCATAGTAAATCGTACGAAAGTAAAGGGTGAATAGAGACAGGGGCGACAGAGCAGTTTCCGGAAGCCAACTGACAAAAAAGGACGAGAGGGCTTGATCGCTAATTCTAACTGGGGATAAAGTCTGCCCAACCAAAATAAGTGAGAAATAGGCTCAACACTGAGTTTGAACGTCTGTCAGAGCTTAGGCACAAAACAGGCATTTAATAAGTCGCTTGAAGGCGACTCAGCAAGTACTCCCCTGACGTGACCGGAGGATATTTGGGGGGATGTTCTTCACTCTGACATGATGGCAGGCAGGCAATTTCGGCCTCCGCATCAGGTTGGCAGAAAAAGGCAATAGAGTAGCGATCGCGCTCTGCTTTTTCAGGTTGAGGGAGTCCGACTCGGTGCTTCGTTGAGCGAAACACATCATTGCTCCAGCGTTCGGTCAGATCCCCCGTGTTGATCAAAACAGCACCCGGCACTGAAGGGGCTGAAATCCACTGACCTTCAGTGTTCAACACTTCCAGTCCGCCAACATCGTCTTGAAACAACAGTGTCAGCGTCCCGTAGTCCGAATGGGCTCCGGCTCGAATTTGACCAGGCTTAGGAGCAACACTGAGTGGTGGATAGTGAAGCAACCGTAGTGTGTAGTTGTGCTTACGATGCTTGTCTGCAATGAACGTCTCCGGTATCGAAAGGGCGATCGCAAACGCCCGAAACACCCGTGCTGCAGACGTTGCACACACCTTAAAAAACTCGTTGATCACCATTCGGAACTCATCTTGACCTTCCGGCCATCGGTTCAGCACGAGGGAGGCTCCTGTTTTAGCCGCTTCTGCTTGCGTTACTTCTTTGCCCATGTTGAAAGCTTCTTTCAAATCTCCGGGCTGCGTTTCATCTAACCGTTCTCGCTCTACGCCCACGTATCCCCGATTGCTCAGCTCATTTGACCAAGAAATCTCCTGCTTCTGAGCCATCGGCAAATTGAAAAACTGCCGTGACTCTTCGAAAGCTCGACTGATTTGCGCTTGAGGGATGCCGTGGTTGATCAGATAGAGAAATCCGACCTCGTGGCAAGCCTGGTAGATCTCCTTAGCCACCCGTTTTTGCCCGCTAGGGTCATCCGTCAAAAAAGGAGCAAAATCAACCAGCGGAATCGTTAACCGCGTTTCACCTGCCATTATCACAACCTTAATGATATTGCGATCGCCTTTGCAATCACATTTTAGAGTCAACTTACCCTTTAACGGTTTACGTCTTCAGCGATCTGTTTGTCCGTATCAAGCGTAACGATAACCCTCTGATATCAACCCATAGCAGCATAATCCAAGGCTGTTGAGCTGAAGTTATTGTTCCGACGTAAGTTAGATCTCTCAGGATCTCCACGTCCGATTCACACCGTTCGTGGAGTGGGTGATGTGTTACGAGAATAATACGTGTTACGCGAACAATGGGATGAAAGAGATGTGCTTGAGAGCTTGCATCGTCTACGAATCCCCTGAGTCAGAGGATGATTCCAACATCGCTTGCTTCTCACGAGTATCGTCACGACCCTCACTGATATCTTCTAAAAACGATAGGGGGCGACTCATATTTTCTGCGAAACCCAATACTCCCGGATCGCGATGTTCATAAAGCAGCGTGCCATTTCTATCAAATAGAAACGTTCCGCCTCGTTGCGTTAGATAGGCTGCATTCGGTACATAAGTTCCCCAGTGCCCCAACGCTTCGGCCATATTTCGCAACCGTAGCGTTGCCAATTCTAGCGGGCGCTGAAAGCCTTTGCCGCCAACTACATCAAAAAAGGAGCCTTTTAGTATCGGTAAAGGAGGAGCCTTCACTTCTTCCTCGTCACCAATTAGTTGGGGGGCTTGGCGATCGCCCCGATAGCCGCGAAATACCTCCGCCAGCGTTCCAGGACTGCGAATGCCCGCACACATCAACATTAGATTCACCCAAGCTTTCTGAGAATCTGTCAGGCCAGGAACGTCGAGCGTCAAGCCTTGATATAGACCTAACTGTCGATGGAGATCTGCAGTTTCGTCTACAAACATGTCCTCTTTGGGAAAACCGATGAAATCGCAAAAGCGTTCTCCAGAAGCGCGATCGCCAATGCCTACAGCAGTAACTGCGATACCTTTTGCGTAAATCTGCTCGCGCTCGCGCTGAATCCACCAAGCATATTCCATGCTGTCAAAGTCGCCCAGTTGAGGTAGGACTGCCACCAGTCTTTTCTGAGTTTCAGATCCAGGCAGAAGAGGAGCGATCGCCCCATCACTTACTCGCTGTCGCTGGGTTCGACTTAAGATTGCGTAGACATCCATAGACTTTAAGTTCAGCGTCAGTTCTCAGATCTTTTAAGGGATTGCTGCTTTTAGTTTAAGGTGTTTTGCTTGAAGAGATGGGTGAGAGGTGTAAACTGAGGCAGTTCCAACAGGTCTGGCGCGCATGGGTCTAGCCAAATCTGTCTGTAGCTCATGAAGATAATTTTTGGGAAAATCCGGCAACATTGGGATAGGGTAAGTTTTCCCGTGCAAACGCCTGTTTTGCTCGTCGAATCAGATCGGTTTGAAAGTTGAACTCATCCCGCGCGTCCATCGGGTAGGCTCGGAGTTTAAACTGAGTGCCCCATAGCTGTTCTCTCATCACCACTACAATCGGTAAGCTGAGCTGAGTGTATCTGCTGCTATAAGCTGCCTGATAGAGAACCTGAATGACCTGCTCAACATCGACATCATGGTCGAAGTAAAAATCCGTCGCGACTTGAGCTTCAAGATTTCCGGTATTTGCGTTTGAGACTGGGTCTGTCCAGGTGGTGCTGTGGGGAATCGTGACTCGATTATCACCCGGAGTTTGAATTTGAATGCCCCGTAGCCCATAGCCCACAACTTCGCCGTAGTGATCGCCAATTTGAATGCGATCGCCCACGCGATAGGGCGCTTCAAATAGCATCACCATGCCAGCAATAATAGAACTCACATAGTCTTTGAAGGCAAAACCAAGGGCAACGGCAATCGTTCCGGTGAGGGCAAACAAATTACCTTCGGATAAATTCAAAAACAGGTTAAGCAAATAGGCGATCGCCGCGACTAGAATGAATCCTTTTAGGAATGGAAGAGATTGCTTGATCAAAAGCCGAAAGCGTCGAGCGACCCGCTCCGACATCCAGTTCGTCAAGGTTTGAATCAGCAGCAAACAGCCATACGCAACCAGAATAGTCACGATCGCTCGAAACAAGATTTGAATGGTGAATTCTGCAAACAGTTTTTTCGGTAAGTCGTCTGGTATGCCTGCGGCCTGAGCCCAGAGTTCTGTCGAATGCCAGTCTAGGCCAACAAGCAAAGCCGTGAACAAAACAAGACTTAGAAAGACGGCTGGATGAGACATCTTGGGCATCACTGCTAGTCCTCACCGACGAAGAAATTGTTGTTTGCCAGCTCCGTTTTGAGTTTGGCATAGTGAATCGCTCGGACAGAGAGCTTGCCCTCACGCAACTCTAGTACCTTTTCTCGAAGTAGCTCTTGGATTCGGGGCTGCATCTGACTTTCCGACTCCCCTAGACTGAGTGAAAGATGGGCATGGCTAATATTGTTGTGAATCAGAACTGAGTGCAGAACATAACGGTCGATGACCTCTAAAGGAGGAAGGCTTGGCAAAACTGGGGGCGTTTCATGGAGCTTGAACGGGAGTTCCCCATCTGCAAGATCCTCGTCTGTCAGATTTTGCGCTGTTTCTAACTCGTCTTTTTCAATGCGAAGGCTCTGGAGCCAAAGCTGTACTGCAATAGTGCTGATGCCAGAAGACTGATTCTCAAGTTTTTTCCAGTAAGGCTGGCGATCGCTCTCTTCTCTACTGGGCTGCGTCCCCTCGATGACCGTCTTTGCGATCGAGCCGAGCCAGTCTTTCAGATGGTCTTCCTCTAGATCAGGTAAGGGTTTCATCTCACTAAAGTAGGCACTGATTTGGCAAACAAAGTCCAGATAGTTCCAGGCCCAGTGGCTACAGCCCAGTACCCAAAAACAGTCGCGATTACGAATGGCTAAATCGCGCAAATATTCAATGCCATCCCATCCTCCAATACAGCGCAAAAAGCATTGGTCAAGGGATGGAATGATCAGTAAAGTTTTGCGTTCGTCCAACTGACTCGTCTCAGTGCGATCGCCCGTTTCCTTTTCTAGGTCTACAGGATAGGGCTTGAGAGCGTGCTGAAACTGCTGAGTCACCGCTAACGGATCGAAGGGACGGCTGTGGCAGTCGAGAGGCACGACAGGTTTCAGAGGTGCGTCACTCCAGCCTCGAAGACTCTCATGCATGATTTGAGCAATGGACTCCACTGGACTACCCAAAACCACAAGGCTATTAGAGGCCGTGACGTTCTGTTGCCAATTGTTCACTCCGGTGGCGATCGCCTCCCGAATGGTTGACCGATAGACATCGGGATTGTTTAAATCTTGTAGACGCCGCTCTATCCGAGTAGTGACGTTTTCTGGAAGATCGGCAAGACTGTTATCAGTTTCGGTCGCTTTAGCCTGAGCCTTGCTAAACCAAGAATCCAACTGTTGTTGCAGAGTACGCACGAGCGAATGAGCCATGATTCAGATTCCCTGCTCATTCGAGGAATCGTGCCGATGTGTTCGATTGAAATTGACACCCATGAATCAGCCCTGATGTTCTTCCCTTGTCCACATGTATCATACCTGGCGGACAGTGACGGGACAGACTGCCACCTTGCGCTCTACTAAAACTCGTGGACGCAACAGCATTTTGAAAATCAGGAGAAGAGATTGAAACTCTCCCGGAGAACAGCGACTCTTCCACTGCCCTGGGCGACAGTAGAGAAGCCGAATCAGCGGACGCTGCTGTTCTAAGGTCAGCGGTTGAAAATGAATACGAAGGGTCAGAAAATCCCCACTTGTGGCGATCGCCTCAACCGTTCCCACAAGTGGCATGTTTTCATCTACGAGTTCTAAGCTGACTTCGGTACCCACCAGATCAGGCACGTCGCGCTGAGTTAACGCAATCTCGATTCCTGTCTCTGACATCATGGTGGTAAAGCCCCACAGCGTGCGATCGCCCCCTGCCACCTTCGCCACCCGTCGCACGTCATACCACTCGAACAGACTGGGTCGTGGCGCATCCAGCAAAATCAGCAGAGCGATGCCCACCATTAGCAAGTTGTAGGCACTCCATACCCAGCCAACGCCGAGTCCCTGGAGATGGGTCACTGGGCTATCTAACGCTTCTGCGGCCAAACAGTTGCCCAGGTTTCCCCATAGACTCAACGCGGTCAGCACAAACACGATTAACAGCGGCATTGCCAAGCGCCAATTGTAGCGATAGCGATCGCTCTGTTCGCCTTTGGGCGTGACCTCAAAGCCCTTTCCAAAAGGCCGCACCATCACTTGTAATACCGTCAGAGCGAGGGGAAAAGCGAGGACAATTGCGTACACATCTGCCAGCAAAGCAGAACGGGCTCGATAATTGAACCAAGAAAACGTTGTAATTTGTACGAGATAGTAAGGAATAAAAAAGTAAAAAACTTCAGATGCAGAGGCTTGAATCGGAATCACCTCTAGGAAAAAGTAGGCTAAGGGCATGAGTAGAAATCCGACTTTAGCGATGCTGCTAAACCAATGCAACAGCCCCTCAAAGTAGGCAATCCGCTGCATAGGACGCAACCCTCGAATCGTCAACGGATTAGACGCGATGAAGAGAGACTGGAGGGTGCCTTGAGCCCAGCGAATTCTCTGTAGGGCTTGCGACGCAATCGATTCTGCTGCTAGTCCTGCACTCAGCTTTTCGTTGAGATAGATGATGCGAAATCCCTTTGCTGAAATTTGAATCCCGGTGAAAAAGTCTTCGCTCAAAGCTCCAATCACAAAGCCTCCGACCGCTTCTATGGCAGCTCGTCGCATCACAAACGATGTGCCTGCGCAAACTACTCCACCGACGCCATCGCGCAACCGCTGAATTTGGCGATAGAACACTTCTTCTTCCGGTGTCAGCACATCCTGCATTCCTAGATTCCAAGCAATCGGATCGGGATTGTAGTAGGTCTGGGGGGTCTGTAACAGTCCAACATTGGGGTCTTGGAAAAAGCCCACCGTGCGAGTCAGAAAGTCTTGGGTGGGCACAAAGTCCGCGTCGAACACCACGATCAGTTCACCCTGAGTCATTGGAATCGCGTGGTTAAGGTTTCCGGCCTTGGCATGTTGGTTGCCAGGACGGGTGAGGTACTCGCAGCCCAGTTGCTCCGCTAGGTCTTGAATCGCCGGACGGTCGGTGTCATCCAGCACGTAAATGGTTTTGTTGGCATAGTCCATTGCCTGACAGCCGATGAGCGTACGACGCAGAATAAACTCTGGCTCATTGTAGGTAGGAATCAGCACGTCCACCGTCGGTTGATAGGTGCCGCTGGTCACGTCTTCCGCTAACTGATCTGCCTGATGCCGACGATCGGGCGATCGCAACAGCAACACCAACTGAATCATGCCGTTGCTAAACACCAGCATTTCTAGAAAGAAAAGCCCTAAGCTAAACACTCCATTTAACGGCGTGTCGAGATTGAGCGTAGACTGCGATCGCCACAATAGATAGCGAATAGCCAAGACGCCCAAAATACCAACCACAATGATTCGCGACCAAGGCTTTGGCTGAGGTGACGCCCGCATAATTAGCATCACCACAAGCATCAAGCTGACTGTCCAAAACAGGACATACTCTCCCACCATCATTGGCGTCATCGCCCACATGGGTGGATTCTCCTGCATGTATTCAAGCTGCTGAAAAATGCTAGTAATCGCTCCGTTTCCTGCAAACCATGCTGTGGCGATCGCCCCAGCTATAAGCAAAACGCCGAATAGAATTAGAGTTGTCAACTGAGGACGAAATTGAGACCGTTGTGAAAAAGGGGCGATCATAAAAACGTTAGATGCCTATCGCGGAAAGAATTATTCCTAATAAATCACAAGTGCCTGAGTGTGCCATGAAAACAACCTTAAAAAAGACTCAAACGATTTTTTGACAACCAAAAATAATTTACATTCTTTGCTTTGCGATGTTTCTCTATTTCTTTGATTAAAATTTGATGCAGTTCGGGAACTTATGACATTACTTGTTTCGGAAAACAACCCCCAAAAAGGCCAAGTGTAACTTCACACAATGTTCAGTTCAATTTAACCATAAACTTCATATTCATTTGTTAGATTGAATTTAACCCTGAATTGAGCCACGAAAAAGGTGAGTAATATGACACTAGCAGATCGCTCGGAGCCTCAACCCGGAGAATTCTGGATTGATATGAGAGGTCAAAAAATTGAGATCCTCGAAGTTAAACCTGATACAGAAACTCAGAAGAAATACGTTGTTTATCGTGACGCTAAAAACCAGCACCAAGAAAGTCGGCTGCCGATGAGCGATTTCATGGCGACCCTTGGTGAGGGAGACAACACACTAATGTGTTGCTTCCAAAAGCTCGAAATTCACTAAATTTTTACGGGCGATCGCCCTTCATCACGATAGATAAGCGATGGAGCAGATGAGATCTGCTCCATCGCTTATCTTTTGCGGGGAATTACTTTCTAGCAGTTCTCAGATTGGCAAATTCACTTCGTTCTATGATGATGGGAGGGTTCGTGAACGGAGGCTGCACGAAACTATGCAACTGCATCGCTTCGACAATGTTCATATCTTCTGGTCTCTCGCTAAAGATTATTTGCTCCAGCATCGTGCAGAACACAACTTGCTGATCAGTCTTCTCACGACTCTTCAGAAAAATCCAGAGTACTATCCAGAACAGCCCTACTTGGCAATCGTCACATCGGGCA